>Ga0207103_10134_pt1 | contig 21665 bp, 16 predicted proteins | sample Alteio_BWMinHeat_81_FD_153546 | JGI IMG/M metagenome (GOLD analysis project Ga0207103, IMG submission 153546) | Enriched cells from forest soil in Barre Woods Harvard Forest LTER site, Petersham, Massachusetts, United States -... | ecosystem: Environmental > Terrestrial > Soil > Temperate forest >...
GTTTGGTCTGATGTCGTCATGGTCCCTCCTAATGGAGACAACAGCGAGGCTCCCGTTCAATCCGTGGGCGAGGAGTCGGACTATCATCAGAATTGGCCGATAATGGTTGAGCAGCCGGATAAGAAGAAGCATGGACGGGGGCTACTACTGATATTGATCCTGCTCCTCGTCATGGCCGGCGGGGCAGCCGTGAGCTTTTTCATGTTCAGGGATAAATTCTTTGGGTCCCGGGGTGGCCCCGCGGTATCCGGACCCGGCAACCCTGGCAAACCTGCCGTGACGGCCGATCCTAAGCCGACGTCGGCGGCAGTTCAGGCGGGGGTAAAGCCGCCGACTCCTGGCCCCTCACAGTCGCCACAGCCGACCGCAAGCGGGCAGGTCGCTGCACCGGGTGATTCAGGAAAGCCTCAGCAAACGGCGCAAGCCACTCCGACTCCGACCCCGCAGGCAGCTTCGACTCCGCAGGCAACCCAGAGCCCGCAATCGGTCGCCGGAGCTAAGCTGACATCGCTCCAGGTTGCTTCCTTTCCCAATGAAGGAAGCGCCAAGCAATTTCAAGACAGGCTGGTGAAGGCGGGACTGCCGGCCTACGTCGTCGCGGCTGATATCCCCCATCGCGGCAAATGGTTCAGAGTTCGAGCAGGCAAATTTGCAAGCCAGGAAGAGGCGCACCAGGCCGCGGAATCATGGCGCAAACAGGCGGCTGCAGCCGGCATCAACTTGCAGCTCGTTCCTTGTGAATATCAGTAGAAGCGTTTGAATGGTTCCAGGCCATGCAGGATTTCAACGAGCAGCCTCACTTATCCGCAAGACTGGTGGATCGTTACTCCCGGTATCTGGAATCACCAGTGCAGCGGTTGAAGTTTTTGGACCGCCTCAGGAAGATACAGACCGCAGAGGCCGGCGGCCTCCGGAGGATCACCCAGTGGCTGCCCGTTCTCGGCTCCTTGCGCCAGCGCGCGTTGATCGCCATCGAGGTGGCCAAGCTCATGCCGGCCAACCGCAAGCTGCCCCTCAATTTTCGGGTCTTGTTTGTCCTTTACAGGTTGCGCTTGGCGCTCTATGCTGTGTGCCTCATTGGCGTCGTTTCGCTGGGGGCAGGGGCAGTCTATTGTGCTGCTAGATTGGCAAGCAGCCTATCAGTTATGGGCCAGACCGAGGTCGCAGCCGTCGCGGCTCAAGCGCCAGGCTCAGACGGACAGCCGGCTTCGGGCGCTGCGTCAACGCTCAAAGATGTTCAAGCAAAGGCCGGACTGCCTCTCGACAAAGTCTGGCTGGCCGAGCGCGGAGACGGCTATGAATTCTACAGTAACGGAGCCAGGGTTTTGACCGGATTTGAGACGACAGGTGATGAACGGCGGTTTTATAAGTTCCATCTCGGGGATGGCGGGGGCGCCCTCCAGGCAACTGCGGTTACCAATCCGGTTGGCATCGTCTTCCACGTTTCCGAAAGCGATAAGCTTCCGTTCTCAGGCCAGTTCAATTCATCGTTAAAGAATGTCTCCAAGGCGCTCCTGGAATATGCCCGCGAGCATCGCCTGTACAACTATATAATAGATAGATTTGGGCGGATTTACAGAATCGTCCGCGACGAAGATGTGTCCAATCACGCCGGTAACTCGCTATGGGGCGATCACGGTGATTTCTACGTTAACCTGAATGCAAGTTTTATCGGAATCTGCCTTGAGGGCAAATACACGCCGCGCAAAGCGGTCGGCCCGGAAGACATCAATGAGGCTCAGTTGTACGCCGCCCGCGTCCTGACCGCCGTGCTCAGATCCAAGTACGGGATCGAGGATCGGAACTGCGTCACTCACGGGCTCGTCTCGGTCAATCCGTCGAACCACTTGCTCGGATACCATACCGACTGGCTTTCGGGTTTCCCGTTCGAGGCAATGGGTCTCTCTAACAAGTATTCTTCGGAGCTGATAGCGGTTTCGGAGTTTGGATTCCGGTATGACGAGGCCTACCTGTTGGCCGCCGGCGGTAGCAAGTCGACCGGACTAGAAGGCTCCGACTTGAAGCTGCGACAGTTGGCGGCGAGCGAAGGCACGACGCTGGAAGGTATCCGGGAAGTCCGATGGCGCCTTTTCCAGCAAGCTTACGATTTGGAGCACCACTTGGATCTCGAGCGAGAGGCCCTTTCAAAGCAGCAGGAGGAGTCCCGCGGGAGCTAGGAGCCGCGTGGTCTCGCAGAGTTCAGCATCCTCGCCGAACTCAATTTTTGGTCCTCCGGCCATCAGCAATACTGTGAGGGCAGTAGTTCTGAAGTGAGCGAGGCGTCTGCATGGCCGCCTTGTGATCGACGCGATAGTTGCGTATCCTTCGGACTGATAGCAGGCATGGATGAGAAAATCCGAACTCATTTGGGAAGCGTCCAGACGCAGTGGGCTGGGGCGTCCAGAGGCGTTGCGAGGCGTCGAGGTCCTCGCTGGATGCCATCAAGCATCGACTCGCAACGGATATTTCCATTAGGATTAGGGGCCGGGCAAGCTGGAAGTGCGCCCTGAGAGGACCGGAGTTGTTCCCGACTCGATCACTGGCTCGTCCCGGCGTCTGATACCGGCGGGAAAGGTGGTAGTACTGAGAGCCACCCGGGCTGCTGTAGCAAAGTTTAATTCCGAGCCTGAGCCGCTCGGGAGCAGTGAATCAAGACTTGGAGGAAACATGGAGAAGAATCAGGAAAGTGAAAGCATCAAGACCACCGGCTCTCAGAGCGAGGGAATGGCTATGGGCCTTGATATCGGGACTAGCCGCGTGGTCCTGGCAACCGGGTCCGCGGGCCAGGTCAAAACCGCCTCGGAGCTGAACGCTTTTGTCACCGTCCCTTATTCGAAGTTCACTGAGAACATATTGAAGCAGAACAAGGTCAGCTTTCAGCATAACGGCGGCGGTGCGTCGATTCAGATTTACGGGAACGAGGCGGAGCGGTTCGCCAACTTTTTCAACGCCGAGGTTCGCCGCCCAATGCTCGCGGGGATGCTCAATCCCACTGAGGAGTATTCCCTCCCGGTTATGCAGGCCATAATCTCACAGCTCGTCAAGAAGACCAAGAAAGGCGAGACGTTGAGGTTCAGCGTTCCGGGAAACCTGAGAGATGGCGGATCTTCGGACCTCGTCTATCATGAGGCGATGCTCAAGAACCTGCTCAGCGAAATGGGTTACGACGCCAGACCCATCAATGAGGGCCTCGCGGTCGTATTCGCCGAACTCGAGCAAGAGAACTTCAGCGGCATCGGCATAAGTTGTGGCGGCGGAATGTGCAATGTCTGCCTCGCCTTTATGTCCTTGCCCGTTCTCACATTTAGCACAGGCAAAGCCGGCGATTACATCGATCGCAGCGTCGCTTCGGTTACGGGCGAGCTGCCGACTCGAATCAGGGTCATCAAGGAAGAGAGCCTGGATCTATCGGCTGCTCCGAAGAACAAGTATGAGAGCGCTCTTCATATTTACTACGACGAGGTGATCCAACAGCTTGTCGAAAGCCTGCGGGGAGCATTGGCTGAAACCAAGAACATGCCCAAGATCGACAAACCCATACCGATCGTCCTAAGCGGCGGGACCGCCAAACCGCAAGGCTTTCTTGACAAGTTCTACCAGGCGATTCAACGGGACGGATTCCCACTGGAGATCTCAGAAATCAGAAAGGCCGCGGCGCCACTAACGACCACCGCCAGGGGCTGTTTGATCGCCGCTCTCTACGACGCCTAACCGGACAACTGGTTCAGAGCAAGAGTTCAGAGTTCAAGCTCTCGCTTGCTCCGCTTGTATGTAGCTAAAGGTTGAACTCTGAACCTGCCTTTCGAGAGATGCGAAAGAGTTCAAGGGTTCAAAGGTTCAAAGAAGGCGGTTTGAACCTTGTCCGGGGGAATGCTAGAATTGTGGTGCGCCCGGTCACCCGAGATTGGCGTTTTGGCCGCAGGAGGCAGTAATGAAAGAGTGCCCCGTCTGCAAGGAATCGTTCCAAGACGATCTGAATTTTTGCGATCTGGACGGATCTCCACTGGATGGCGGGGCGGCCACTACCGTTGCCGGCGGCTCGAGTAAGCTCTGGTCATTTCTGGGAATAGCCTTGCTGGTTGCGGCTGTAGGAATCAGCGCCGGCGCGATAATTTTTTTCCCCCGAGGGCCGTCGAATTCGTTGCCTACCGGGAGATCTCAAACACCAACAGGTATCGCGGCCGGGCAACCCACATCAATGGCGCCCGACGGCGGCCGTAACCAGGTGGACGCCAGTGCTGCCAACCTCGATCGCTCACCGGCTGGGCCTTCAGACGCAGCGGCAGCCGGTTCGCCGGATCCGGCTCGGCTCGCGTCACGCAAAGCAGCCCTGTCAAAAAACGGTAATTCGGATTCCTCGCTGCCCAATCCGAAATCCGTGGCTGCTTCTGATGAGGACCTCACCGGCGCCCCAAAGCCGCCCGTCGACGAGAGCCGTCCGAGAACGTCTAAGCCGTCGTCCTCAGTAGACCCCGCCTCCGCCGCTAAGGCTGCCTCGACCGATTCCTCAGGTTCGGATTCGGCTTCCAAGTCCTCAGCAGCAGCGTCGACAAAGCGCCGGTCTAAGGCCCAGGCCCAGGGCGATGATGCTGATCCAACTGGAAGCAAGAAAGACGAAAAGAAGAAAGGCGGCTTCTTAAGAGTATTCAAGAAGATATTTGGCCACGGCTGAAATGGCGGCCGCATTCTCCGACCCGGCGGAATGCATATAGATCGGGGGCTGATATCAATCATCGCTCTCACGGCATTTCCCGGTTCGGCCCGAGTCACTTTCTCACCGCGCGCCCCGTTCAATGAAAATACGAGGTTAAAGCGAATGCAAATGCCGAAAACTCTCGGCGACCTGCGAACTAGCCGATTTTATGATGTCCTGGTCAGACATCGATCTGTCAAGGATGAGCTTCGTGAAAACCTGATTTCCAAACTGCAGCGGGGCGATAAGATATTTCCGGGCATCGTTGGATATGACGACACTGTTATTCCGCGGATCGTTAACGCGATATTATCCCGCCACAATTTCATTCTGCTGGGCCTCAGAGGGCAGGCAAAAAGCCGAATATTACGCGAAATCGTGGACCTGCTCGATGAATGGCTTCCAGTAATGCGTGGTTGTGAAATAAACGATAATCCATTCGACCCAATATGCAAGGCGTGCAAACTGCTCGTTGCGGAGAGTGGAGAACAGGCCGCAGTCTCTTTCGTTCCTCGCAGCTCCAGATACGTCGAAAAGCTGGCGACTCCCGATGTGACGATCGCGGATTTGATCGGGGATATCGATCCCATAAAGGCGGCGCGCGGGGGACACATTCTCTCCGACGAACTTACCATCCACTATGGGTTGTTGCCGAGAGCTAACCGGGGCGTATTTGCCATCAACGAGCTTCCCGATCTGGCTGGAAAGGTCCAGGTCGGCCTGTTCAACATCATGCAGGAAGGCGATGTTCAGATCAAAGGTTATCCGATCAGGCTCCCCCTCGACGTAATGCTGGTATTCTCGGCCAATCCCGAGGACTACACCGCCAGGGGCAAGATAATCACGCCATTGAAAGATAGAATCGGATCTGAAGTGACGACTCATTATCCTACGACCGTAGAAGACGGCATGGACATTACGCGACAGGAGGCCTGGCTCGATCGCGACGGCTCCGCCATCTTCGTTCCCGAGTTCATAGCGCGCGTGATAGAGCAAATAGCGTTCGAAGCCCGCAAAGATCAGCGCGTGGACAAGAGGTCCGGCGTTAGCCAGCGACTGCCGATCTCGTTGATCGAAAACGTCGTATCCAACGCCGAACGGAGAAGACTCCTCGCACACGAAAAGAAAGCAGTACCGCGCATCAGCGATGTTTATGCAGCCCAGTCGGCCATGACCGGAAAGCTCGAGCTTGAGTATGAGGGCGAGCAGCAGGGAGCCGGCCGCGTCACCCTGGATCTGATCAAGGCCGCCGTCGGAACCGTGTTCGACGGCTACTTCGGGCACATTGACTGCTCCAAGATAGTCTCATTTTTCAGCGAGGGAGGAGCCTTGAGGCTAACCGAACTGGACAGCTCAGACCTCTGTCTCCACACGCTTCGCCGCGTCAGTGGTCTCCTGGAAACAGCGGCACAATCTGGTTTGGCCGATGGCCGGGATCCTGCGGCCACTGTGAGCGCCTGTGAGTTGATTCTCGAGGGGCTCTACGCCCGCAAGAAGATAAGCCGTAGCGAGGAGCGAGGGTATTCCTCCGCAAAGCAGGAGCCTCGAGAATATGGCTTTGAAAGCCTCAACCGATCGCGAAGGGTCAACTGAATTAGGAATTCGGAATACTAAACTCGGATACAGGGTTCAGCGTAGGATCGTTACTCTTTACTCTTTCTTCACTCTGCACTCCAGCAAGGAGAATTTGAATGGGATCTGAATGGGACGCACCTTACGAGCTCTTAAAGCCCCTAATTCGGATTCACCTGACTCCCCGACTCTCTCCGGTTTGGAGTGCGGCGACTTGTCGCTCCTTTTGCTTATGAAGAAGTTAATATAGTTTCTCGAAATCCCTCGGACTCTTATGCGGTTTACCAGATACTCAAAGTACGAAGGCGAGCTCTGGGACGATATAAGCCTGGAGCAGTTGTTGGATCGCCTGGCGAACTTTCTCCTACAAAGCGGATTTGATGGTGAGTACTACGGCGAATGGAATGACGACGGAGAGCAGACCCTGGAGCGCCTGCGTCAGGCGATCATGCGAGCCTTAATCGAGGAGGACCTGCTGACCGAGGATGAACTCGATAGCCTCAGCGACGAGCGCGGGAATCTGAAAGCAGAGGCTATGGCCAGGCTGATCGACCGGCTGATCCAACGGTTGATCGAGGAAGGCTATTTGTCGCTTGACCAATCCCAGGCCGGCAGGGACATGGGTCAACGGAGCCTTCGCGGCAGGTCGGGCAAGGCCGCCGAGCCAAAGATCAAGTTTCAGGTAACCGACAAGGGCCTGGACTTTCTCGGGTTCAAAGCCCTGAAAGAGTTGGTTTCTTCGCTTGGAAAGTCCTCGGTCGGCAGGCATGACACCAGGTATCTGTCGACAGGGGTTGAAGCGGACCAGTTTCCTAAGCCTTATGAATTTGGAGATGCCCTGAACCTGGACGTGAGCTCCACCCTCAAGTCCGCCATCAAACGAGAGGGCCTGGGTGTTCCGATCAATCTTGAGTATTCGGACCTAATGGTCCATCAGACCGACTATCAAAGCTCTTGCGCCACCGTATTGATGCTAGACTGCTCGCACTCCATGATTCTATATGGAGAGGACCGATTCACCCCGGCGAAACGGGTGGCCCTGGCTCTCACTCACTTGATCCGGTGCCAATTCCCGGGCGATACCCTCCGCGTCGTCCTTTTTCACGATTCGGCCGAGGAGATTCCGCTGTCGAGGCTGGCCTCAGTCAAGGTTGGCCCTTACCATACAAATACCAGTGAAGGGCTCCGCCTTGCCCGCCGAATACTCATCTCGCAGCGCAAAGACATGCGCCAGATCATCATGATCACTGATGGCAAGCCATCCGCGATGACGCTCGAGAATGGACAGATCTACAAGAATTCTATGGGGCTCGACCCCAGAGTGCTGCGCGAGACGTTCAGGGAAGTCGCTCTATGTCGCCGTAGCGGCATTATGATCAATACATTCATGCTCGCCGACGACCACTATCTCGTCGATTTCGTCAAGAAGGTGACCGAAATCTGTCAGGGCAAAGCCTACTTCACCACAACGATGACCCTCGGCCAGTATATATTGATGGACTACATGAGAAGGCGCACTAAGAAGGTCCGGTAGACCGCTCGCTCGCGTATTCCACGTCTTTGCTTAGGAGCAGGTAACAGACCTCCCTCCGCATGACGACGAAAACCACCTCACTTAGGCATAGAGTCGCCGTTTACGACCGGGGTGCCGACACCGTAGTATGACTAAGGCGATATCAGGGACGATTGGTGCGGAGCCGAGGGAAGCTGCAACTGTGCGCCCGATTCGTTTCTGACGAAGAAATAAGGGAAGCGGATACTATCATGGCAGTGGCGGGGATACAACAAAAAAACGAATCTACTCGCCTGATTTTTTTGATCGATTGATCATCGCGTCTGATCACCTTCAATGGACTTCATCTGGACCTACACTATTTTCCACAAACGCTGTGGAAAACTTTGTGGAAATGATCCTGCTCTGAGTCGCAAATCCACGGATTTCACGGACTTTTAGCGCTTTGCACACATTTTGTTCAAACCTGTGACATGGGATAAGACTACTGTAATGAATGAATTACGGCGAGCTGTCGGCTAATTATTGGGTTTTGTCGCGGTTATTACACTTTTGTAGGAGTAGTCAAGGTAGGCCTGTGCAAAACTTCTCATTCCTTTGACACTTGCACAGCAAAAATTGCGGCGTTTCATGCCCCGTTTTCCTCGATTCTCTGGCCCACTCGCTCTCTGAACTCGTATGCCGCCTGTAGCACTTTGCGGGGCTTCGCGCCGTCCACGGGACCGATAAATCCACCGCGCTCCATCAGGTCCAGGATCTTCGCGGCCCGCCCGTACCCGATCGATAATCTTCGTTGTAAGACAGACGTTGATGCTCGCCCCATATCCGTGACTATTGCTAATGCTTCATCGAAAAGCTCGTCCCTCTCGCCGCCAAGATCATCAACGCCGTCCGCTTCTTGCTCGCTCTGTGTGACCTGTTCATTATAGTCGGGCTGGGCCTGGGTTCGATGATGATCGGTTACCCTCTTGATCTCAGCTTCATTGACGAATGAGCCATGCACCCGGACCAGCCGCGATGACGCAGGCGGCAGGAACAGCATATCGCCCTGGCCCAGCAACCCCTCGGCGCCATTAGAATCTATGATCGTTCGGGAGTCGACTTTGGATGATACCCGGAACGCGATGCGGGAAGGGAAGTTCGCCTTGATGACGCCCGTGATTACGTCGACCGACGGCCTCTGTGTCGCGACTACCAGGTGGATTCCCACCGCCCTTGCCATCTGCGCCAGCCGGGCTATCGAAGTTTCAACATCACCCCGAGCTATCATCATCAGATCGGCCAATTCGTCTATGGTGATCACGATGAACGGTAACTGCTTTGGTGCATTGGGATCGTCGGCCCAGAGCGTAGGATGGGTGCTCTCACGCACTAGCTGGTTATATTGGTCGATGTTGCGGACTCCGAATTTCGCCAACTCCCGATATCGGTTCTCCATCTCGTTGACTGCCCATTTCAGCGCGTTGGCGGCTCTCTTGGGTTCGGTCACGATCGGGGTCAAAAGATGGGGAATCCCTTCATACAGACCAAGTTCGAGCCGCTTGGGATCGACCATGATGAATTTCACTTCCTCGGGCGAGGCTTTATATAGGATCGAGCAAATGATGGCGTTAAGGGTGACTGATTTGCCGGCCCCGGTGGCTCCCGCAATTAGCAGATGGGGCATCTTGGTCAGGTCGGCGACGTACTCCTCGCCATTTATCGTCTTACCCAAAGCCAGAAGCAGCTTGGATTCCGAGTTGTGAAACCGTGGAGACTCGATAACTTCCCGCAATAAGATCTTTTCTCGGTGCGCGTTGGGTACTTCAATTCCTACTGTTGATTTGCCTGGAATTCGATCTATCCGGATAGATTCCGCCTTAAGCGCGAGGCAGAGGTCATCGGCAAGGCTCACCACTCGGCTGTATTTTATGCCCGGGTCCGGTTTGAATTCGAAGGTCGTGACAACAGGCCCGGGATTGATCCGGTGAATGTGACCGGTCACGGCGAATTCCTTACATTTTTCCGCCAGGATGGTCGCGCGCTCCCGCAACTCGTCCTCAGCCTGTTCGCGATGGCTGATTGGCGCCTCCAGCACATCTAAAGGAGGTAGCTTATAGCTGCTCGCGCTGGTGTCTTTCCGCGCCACTGATTTCCTGGTTTGAACCTTTGCGGGCGCCACTGGCTGGGTTTCTCCGCCGCTTCCCTCGAGCGTTCGGACAATCGATGCTGTCGAGACCATTTCCGCAACATCAGGGTCCATAGTGACATCATCGGATGCCGAGACCCCGCTGAGCCGGGCCTGATGAGCCCTTACGGCGTCCCTGGCTTCGGAGCGCGACGATCCTGGCTTTCTGGCTGGGATGATCCCGTCCGAGGTCTCGGGTGATCCGTACGGCCTCGACACCCGCACTTCCGGACCCACGGCGGCTGGTCTCGCCGTCCCCGATCGGACGGCCGCCGAGTCATCCGCGCCGGTAATGAGGGCTCCTGGAGAGTATTCGAGGCCCTCCGTTGCCAGCGCCCCCGCGGCACCGGCCCTTGCGAGAGATATTTCGCCAGCCGACGAAATCTCTGCCGTTGGAGAGGCGCCGGGCATCCTGCGAGGCGTTGCCTTGATCGCCTCGGCCATAGAGGCTCGGGCCTCCCTTTGCGATCGCAGTTTGGCCAGCGCCCGTGCCCGTTTGGTCTCGGCTCGCGCCTCAGTGAATCGGTGCCATCTAGCCAGCAATCCGTCCTTCTGCTCCTTGGGCGCCAGCCCGAGCGATTCCTCCTGCTTTTGGATTCGAGGCACGTGAGCAATAGTCGCTGAAAATACCTGTCCGAACCGGTGCAGCGAGATGTCCATCGCGAGCATCAGGGTCAGTACCGTAGTGGCCGACAGCACGATGGCGGCTCCCGCCGTGTTCATAAGATGAGCCAACCCGCCCTCGGCCAGGTAACCGATGACTCCGCCATTGTGAGAGTTCCTTAGTAGGCCAATCCGTATCTCCGGAAACAATGCCAGAAACCCTGACAGGGCACCGAGCAGCAGCGCCGAGCCTGCTATCTTGCGGGCCGGTAAAGGAGGGTCCCCTCCGAACAAGGTTCGGAGCGCCGCGGCTGACATGAGAATCGGGATTGAGAAGGATGCCAGTCCAAACAACTGGATGAAGAAGTCACCTATATAAGCGCCGAATTTGCCAATCAGATTTGACGGTGAATGAGCAGGCCCGGTCGAGTTCCAGCTCAAATCCTTGGGGCTATAGGTGACCAGGCTTAACAGAAGCAGCGCAGCGATCGCCAGGAGCACGACGGCCAGCACGTCGTGTGAGACTGGTCTCGATGCTGGCTTCTTGCTCCTTTCGATTCTGCTCATAGATCCTGGCCCGGTTTCATCGCAAGATGGTCGGAACTAACGGCAACTCCCAGAGGTTTCCCATCAAATTACGGCTAGGCTGCCCTCTTTTGCAGCAGGTACTCCTTGATGAATGGATCTATGTCCCCATCCAGCACCTGGTCCACGTTTGATGTCTCATACTTGGTGCGGACGTCTTTGACCAGCCGGTATGGGTGCAAAACATAGTTCCGGATTTGGGAGCCGAATGATATATCCCGCTTTGATTGTTCGAGCTGGGCGGTTTCGGCCTTTTTCTTCTCCATCTCCAACTCGTACAACCGCGACTTCAGGATTCGCATCGCCACTTCTCGATTTTGATGCTGAGACCGCTGATTCTGACAGGTCACCACTATGCCGCTCGGAGTGTGCGTGATCCTGACTGCCGAATCGGTGACGTTCACATGCTGGCCCCCTGCTCCGGACGAACGGTACGTATCGACTCGCAGGTCCTTATCCTGTATCTCGATTTCAACGTCCTCGTCAATCTGCGGATATATGAATACTGATGCGAAACTCGTCTCCCGGCTCGATCCGGCGTTGAACGGGCTGAGTCTTACAAGGCGGTGAACTCCCGCTTCGCCCGAAAGCAGGCCGTAAGCGTAGTCCCCCTGGACTGTAAAGGTCGTCGACTTGATCCCAGCCTCCTTGCCCGGCTGTTCGTCGACGATTTCAGTCTTGAACCCCCTTCGCTCGCACCATCTGAGATACATTCTGAGCAGCATTTCGGCCCAATCCTGAGCGTCTGTGCCGCCGGCGCCGGCGTTGATGGTAACGATAGCGTCGCGGCCGTCGTTCGGTCCGGACAGCAGCGTCTGGGTCTCGGTTTCCTCGACGTCGTTCTCGAGCTTGCCGACTGCCTTTTTCAGTTCTGCGAGCGAGCCCTCGTCTTCGGCCGCGAATTCCAGAAGAATGGCGGTGTCCTCGATCTCTCGCCGGAACTGCTCGGCCTTAGCGATCGCCGATTCGAGGTGGCTCCTTTGTCTCAAGACCTTTTGTGCCGCCCCTTGATCGTTCCAAAAGTCAGGCTGGCTCGCCCGCTCTTCCAGTACTGCAAGCTCGGAGCGCTTGGCATCTGCGTCAAAGATACCTCCGAAGCTCGGTTCCCCTGGCCGCTAATTCAGCATACTTGGCTCTAAGCTCGTCTATCATATTACTTGCTCGATCCCCTTGTTAGACTCCTGCTCGCGCCGGGAATAAACCCCAATACCAGGATTATTATACCCGCCGCCGCTGATGCCACCGCGAAGATGTCGCCGTGTCTGGTATAGAATGTCACCGAATCGCGGCGCGCTTCGTCAGCGGATTTGATCTGCCATATGCGAGAAGCCGCTTCGAATAGCGGAGTGGTCCCTTGAACGATGCCAAGTCGGCTGATCCTGGCCGACATTCCTGAGTTAGTCGATCTTACCACGTCGACATTGTTCTCGACGGCGCGAAAGACAGCGTGCGCCAGCATTTGTTTCGCCGCGGCGCTCTGCCCAAACCATGCTTCATCAGAAAGCTGAACAATAACAGATGCGCCCATGAGCCGTATCAGACGGGCCAGATCGGGCCTTGTTGCCTCAAAGCAAATGATTGTTCCTACATCGGCTCCTGCTAGGCCGCATAGGGCAGGTGCTTTCCCGGGCGTCACGTCACCCACCACGGCTGAAACGCGGTCCATGAACGGTAACCAGCCCTTTCCGGGGACGTATTCTCCGTAAGGAAGCAGTGCGATCTTATCATATTCGCATAATTTATCGCCAGCAGGAGATATTGCGATCGCGCTATTCCTCAGGCCCGAATTGTCGGGCGATTCCCACGTGTTGAGCAGGACATAGACGCCATTCCGCCGCGCGAAAGCCGCCAGTTGCTGCTGAAAACCGGGATCACGGTCATACTCGAGCGGCATCGGCGATTCGGGCCACGCTATCACGTTGACTCCGTGCTCTTTCGCGCGGCTGGCAGCCATTGCACCCGGCCCCGATGGCTGTCCCTCGCTATCGGGCGGTCTTGTATTTACACCGGGGTCCTGGCCGGCATTTCGTTGTGCCGCTCCGCCTTGATCGGCTTTGTCCGTCAGACCCGGGTTCCCTGAGATTAGTTCCGCGGATTGCTTGAATTCCAGATTGAGCATCTGGCTTGCGAATTCCGGTTTCTCCCAATCGCCGCTTATGGGGAAATTCGGTTGGACCACGCCTAGCGTCACCGATCCCGCCTCGTCGCTTTCGGACCGGACTCGTTGACCGTAGAGCAAATTCGATGCAGCCAATGCCCCGATTACTGTAAAGACTATCAGCGCGCGAGACTTCCCCATATGGACAATCGCAAAGACCAGCCCTGCGCTTACGGCAACCACTATCCCGCTTGTCAGGTACACGCCCCCGAACCGCGCTGTTTGGATCACGACGGGATCAAAGGCCTGTGAATAGCCAAGCGAGTTCCACCCCATGCCCGTGATCTGCAGCCTCGCCCATTCAGACGCCGCCCACAGAAAGGGTGCTGCCAGGATCGCCCATCCTCCGAACCTGGCCACCGACCGCGACAGCGTCATTGAGAACAATCCCGTAAATGATCCCAGGATGGCAGCAATCAGAACGCCCACCAAATATGAGGTACCCAGCGCCATCCCGCCGTAGTGGTGCATCGAGTATGTAACCCAGTACGAACTTCCCACGTAGAACACTGTGCCGGTGACCAGGCCCAGCAGAAACGACCGCCACATCCGCGTCTCCCTTGTATTCGCCAGGATCAGCGGAGCCGTTCCAATCCACGCAAGCGTCGAAAAGTTCCAGTCAGGGAAGGCAAATACGAGTAACAGGCCTGATAGAACCGCCAGTGAGAGGTTACTGATGAATGGAGGCGCCGCCCCTTGGTAGGGAACTACCCTCGCCAACCGCAGCTTGGCCGATAACATGTCCTCGCGAGACAGCGCCGGTGGAACGGCTTCTCGAGGATGCGAAGGCCTGGGCGACAGATCGGAGATATCTTGTGCGATCTCCATTCCTCCGCCGCCCGGCATTTACTTACACTCCAGATTTTCGTGAACCATCTCGGCCATATATGAGCTGCGTACGAAAGGGCCCGCGAAAACCGCTTCAAAGCCGAGCCGGTTCCCGTATTCACGGTAGTGGTCGTAGAGATCGGGATGAATATACTCTATCACTGGCAAATGATTGCGTGTTGGTTGCAGGTATTGTCCGATCGTAACTATCTGAACCCCATGCTGGCGCAGGTCTTTCATGAGCTCTGCGACCTCGTCCGGGCGCTCGCCGAGCCCTACCATTAGCCCCGACTTGATCACACCTGACGCGCGCAGCCTTGCCGCGTAAGCAAGTACATTGAGAGATTGTTGATAGCGGGCCTGGGGCCGAACCGTGCCATAGAGTCTCGGCACGGTTTCGATGTTGTGGTTGAATGTGTCGGGCCCCGCCTCCAGGACCGTCCCGACCGCTGCCATGTCGCCCTTGAAGTCGGGGGTCAATGCCTCAATTTTTGCCTGTGGCAGGCGTTGACGGACCGCGCCGATCGTGCGGGCAAAATGCTCGGCCCCTCCATCCGGTAGCTCGTCTCGGTTGACGGAAGTGATGACAACATATCGCAATCGCAGCGCCGCTGCCGCTTTGGCCACTTTGTCCGGTTCTGCTTTGAGGGATTCGAGTGGGAGGCCTCGGCCTGTCTTCACGGCGCAAAACCCACAGCTTCGCGAGCAGGTGTCGCCAAGAATCATGAAGGTGGCGGCCCCTTTTGCGAAGCATTCATTCCTGTTAGGGCATCGCGCCTCTTCACACACCGTATGGAGTCCGTTGGTTCTGAAGAGCTGCTTCAGTTCGTGATCAGCTTCAGTATGGCGCTGGGGTTTGCGGAGCCAATCAGGCAACCGTCGCCCGGGCCCGGCCAATCCTTCGATATGAACCAGCGTTGTGCTCATCAGGGATGGCTATTACCGCTTTGCTGAAGGACCATTATCCCCTTGCGTCCCTCGCCCTGCAGTTCCCGGGCTACCTGCTCGGCGTCGGCCCGGCTTTTGTAAGGCCCTATATTGACTCGGTAGAGCGTATCGCCGCCCTGCGCCGGCTGCTGCGTATCCGCGCTGAGATACTTGCGCCGTAGCTCCTGGGTTAGCCGATCCGCTTGCTCCGCCGTGCCAAACGTCGCAACGTGAACGATGTATCGCGCGTTCTGATCTTCCTCGGGTCCAGGTGAAGGACGAGTCTGGCCCGCCCCTTTTTGGTCCTGGCCGCTAGCAGCAGGAACCTGACCGCCCTGGCCTGTTTTCGAGCCTGCCGCGCTGGCCTGGGATTCGGTGGTCCGAGAATGCCGGGTTATGCTCAAGCCAATCCAGAATGCTATCAGGAGCAAACAGACTCCCGTAAAGAAAATTGCTATGACGTGTTTATTGCTCATCGTTTCGAGCTTTTCCCGGCTTGCCATGGAAGAATCTTGAATCACTGTTCCGAGTACCGGCTTCAGCCGGGTCCCACTCTCCCTACCTTTCTGACATCGAAACTGGACGCTCAGACCTTTCCTCCGATTTCCCGCTTCCTCGGACGATCGACTCAAAAATATTGATTGGGATTGGAAACACCACTGTCGTATTGTGTTCCACGCCTATCTCTGTCAAGGTCTGCAGGTACCTGAGCTGAATCGCTATGGGTTCTGTCGCGATGGCGCGGGCGGCTGCCACCAGCTTTTCGGCCGCTTGATATTCACCTTCGGCGTGAATTATCTTGGCGCGCTTCTCTCGTTCGGCTTCCGCCTGTCGAGACATCGCCCGCCTCATCTCTTGCGGCAGGTCAACAGCCTTGATCTCGACCAGTGCGACCTTGATGCCCCACGGATCTGTGTGGCTGTCTATGATGTCCTGAAGCCGGGCGTTGAGCTTCTCGCGGCTGGACAACAAGTCATCCAGGTCAGCCTCTCCAAGCACCGAGCGCAAGGTCGTTTGAGCCAGTTGCGACGTTGCGTAAAGGTACTTTTCGACCTCGAGCACGGCGAGCCTTGGATCGATGACTCTGAAATAAATGACGGCATTGACTGAAACCGTCACGTTGTCCCGTGTGATGACATCCTGCGGCGGCACTTCCATCGTAACAGTTCGCAGGCTTACCCGCACCATACGGTCTATTGGCCAAAATATCAGTATCACCCCGGGACCCTTGGCCTCAGCCAGCACCCGCCCCAGCCTGAAGACCACGGCCCTCTCATACTCAGGCAGGATCTTTATAGAGCTGAAAAGATAGAGTGCGATGATTAGGAGGACAATAAATGGGAGTGGTAGGAACTGGTCCATGGCTTACCTCCGTTATTGTAGTGATTTTAGGTTTGCAGCGAAAGGCTTGGCCACCCATTTCGTGCGACCCGCCCCGCAAGCTCTCATGACTGCCCCCCATACCTCGCTAAATATTACCCGCGTCCGCTTTCCTGTGCCGGCTTATGGCGGCGACTCTCATGATAGGCAGTCGGTTCTGCCGGCGCGGAAGAAGGAAGAGTTTTGGTCAGAGTGCACTTGCTAATATACAGGATTGACCGGGCCCCGAGAAAGAAAACAACAGTGCGCAGCGATGGTTATATTAGGTGGGGAAGGGCGCCTGACCCCGCTGGCGCTGCCGTGCGTCACGTCGCGATAATAGCTCGTCCAGTAATGCCGGCAGGGATGATAGGTCATCCTTCAAGAGATACCCCGAAGCTCCGGCCCGGTGGGCGGCCTCGCTCATATCCGGTTCGTCATAATCGACGAGAATCGTAATATAAGCATCGGGAAAAAGCTCATTAATTTGCCTAGTTATTGACATGGCATCAACCCCTCTGGCGTTAATGTCCATCAGGACCCAATCGGGCTTGAAAGTAGCGAACGCGGCCAGGGCCTCGCCTCCTTCCGAGCACTCAACTACTTGTTCAACCCGCGCGCCAAGGATCATCCGAATCAGCCGGCGCATTTGGTCGCTTTGTTCAACCACCAGGAGGGTCTTGATTGCCGTCGTAACGGACCAGGCCGCCGTAAGTCGCCAGCCAGATATAGCCATCCCTGGTTTGGAGGATGTCGTTGATCGAGTTTTGGGGGAGCCCGTCCTCGGTGGCCCAGCTATCAAAGCGGCCTATTGCAACAGCTCCGCCGGCACAAACCACAGCACAGCACCGCCGACAGCAGCGTTTGCAGCAGGAATCCCTTGGAATTTGACTGTTCGACTCTACGCACCGCGCGTTCGATGCCTAAAGATTTGCCGCTGCGGTCGGGGCATCATGGCCTATGGCTGAAGTCTCTTTCGGGGTCACGGACCTGTCGCTGTCGGGCTCGACTTCGAGCGTTAGCCCGTTTAGCCCAACCACCTGCACTGGCTCTCCCGGTTCGATCTTCGTTCGGGACCGGGCGCGCCACAGCTCCCCTCGCACAAACACTGTCCCCGCCCCCGAAATCGCGGTCTGGGCCCGCCCTACGAGCCCGATCATCCCAGCAATCCCCGTATTGACCTTGGCGTGCCTGGCCTGATAGGCCAGCCTCAACAGCATCATCAAGATCAGTCCGAACGGGACGACGACTGACAGAACCAGCCCCAGAGGCAATCTCATCCTGGGGTCCGGTACGTTTACGAGGATGAGCGAGCCTACAGTCGCCGCCGCTATTCCGGCAAGTCCGAGCAGGCCGAAGCCGTGAAGCTTGGCCTCCAGAACGAAAAGAACCAGGGCGACAGATATTAGCAGGACTCCGGTTAGATTGATTGGGAGCATGTGGAATCCGTACATCGCCAGCACCACCGCTATTGCGCCGAGCGCGCCTGGAGCAATCATGCCGGGATGCTGAAACTCGAAGTATATGCACAGCGCGCCCATCGCAAAAAGCAAGAACGCGACACGCGGGTCCACTAGCCAGATAAGCAGCCGCTGGCGGGCCGTCAGGTTATAATTCAGCACCTGGACGCCGCCCGTAGTGAGCTTTTCCGCGGCGCCGTCAAATCGTCTTATGATCCGGCCATCCGCCTGGGCCAGCAGATCACTGTCATCTTTCGCAATGATCTCGATCAGGTGCGACTGTGAAGCTTCCTGTTCGGTGAACGAGCGGCTCTCTCGAATCGTCGATTCCGCCGCTACAGCATCCCGACCTCGCTTTACCGCCAGGCTCCTCACATAAGCCGCGGCGTCATTGGTCACCTTTTCGGCCATCGTCTTTTCTATGTCGCGGCCGTCCATCATGACCGGGTGAGCGGCCCCGGTTGCGGTTCCGGGAGCCATCGCCGCCAGGTCCGAGGAAAGCAGGATCACGAATCCCGCCGACGCCGCCCGTGCCCCGCTCGGCCCCACATAGACGATGACCGGCACCTTGGAGGCTAAGATCTCCGATACGATCTGGCGCATTGAAGTATCCAGGCCGCCCGCAGTATCCAGCTCGATTTCCAGCGCCGCGGCGCCCATTTCTTCAGCCTGGTGGATAGCAGCCCCGACCACTTCTGCGCTCGCCGGAGTGATCTCCTGGTTCAGCCGCAGCTTTAGTGTATCTCCACGCGCCAATGCTGCTGGACAGATGCATGCCAGGCCGACAATCCCTGCCAGCGCGAGCTTACTCCAGATCGCCCCCACCCACGCCTGAGAAACTGTCGCTAACCGCTTCATACACTATTAGCTTATCACAAACGCCTCGAACATTCTCGCCAGGGTCTTGGTGAGATGTCCAGGGTAAATGGTTTATCAAATGGACTAAGGGCGGTCAAGAATGCCTCGGCGAATCTTCATTGACAGCGTCCGACGGCCAAGTGCAGGCACTTGCTGAGCAAATAGCACGGTTGTTCGTCCGCGAACAGGTCTCACGGGCGCTTTCGTTGGCCTGATTGAGCGAACGTCGTCGTCAAACTATAATGCGGGAGTCGAACGCAAAGAGAATTCCCTAGCCATGCGCCGCTGCACGTGACTCTGGCGCCGGCGATTGGGGTTCCATTTGCCGGTTAAGGGTTGCCAGCATCGACAACATGACCTCGTTCATTCGCTCATCCGTTTGCTCGACCATCCATCGCACCAGGGATGATGTGCAAAGCTCCCTCAGATAGGCAAACGAGAATCCTTCAGACTGCCTGGCTATGATCCCGATTTCATCGGTCGCCAGCCGGGCGGCCGGATCAAGATCAGTGTTCCACTGCGATAGATACCCGGCACGCAGCGAGTAGTCTGGCGACCCAAAATAGAACTTCCGGTCAAAGCGGCTCGGCCGATCTACTATGGCAGGGTCAAGGCGCTCTGGGTGATTGGTGGTGGCTATAACGGCCATTCCCGTGTTGGACGGAAATCCATCGAGCTCATTCAGAAAGACGGACTTGCTGTCATCCGCCACCAGCGAATCAATATCCTCGAGAACGACGATACATGGGGCCGACCGCCTTGCCTGTGCAAAGACACTCCTTACATTGACGTCGTCGGATTCATCCTCTGACTTCAAGCTCTTCACATACAAGCAGGGGCGGCCCAGCTTGTTGACCAGAGCCTTAATGGTGCAGGTTTTGCCATTGCCCGGTGGGCCCGTCAGCAAGATCCCTCGCTTCCAGGGTATGCTATACCTCTCGTATACTTCACGGGCCGCGAAGAATCGCGTCAGATCATCGAGGATTTCCTGCTTCAGACGGCCTTCGAGTACCAGTCTATCGAAACTTGCCATCTTGAGTGCCTCAAAGAGGTCCTCGTCCTTCTCCCAATACCCATTCTGAAAGACCATGACTTCCGAGCGTACTTCGCTGCTCCAATTGCACATCGCGGTCATGAAGCCTTCCGCGACCTCTCTTGAATCGGCAATGATCCAGTGCCTGCGGTATCTGCAGTATCCGCCCCAGCTTATCAAGATCACGTCGAGGATATGGCCGCCCCACATGATGTTGAGCCACCCGTTTTCAGGCTGCTCTTCAATGCCCCTCTTACGGCCTTTCCAATGTGCTTTGCTCTGATTGTGGAGCCCGGTTTCTCTGAGCATCTCGCACAGGCCAGACTTCGCGTACGCTGTCAGGTCAAGATACTCGCTTCCGCAGTAAAGGATCGCCCTGTGCGGAAAGAGTATTGCCAGCTCCTTGCTCACATAGTAAGGGATTTGGTTCGGCGAAAGAGAAAGCGCCTCGCTTATCAGTTCCTTGAGTTCCATAGTAGATGCTTCGTCCTCGATAATGCTCATCCGCGCCTGTCCCAAAAAGGGCTCCGCTCATGTACACTAGACCGAGTCTCCAATAATCCCTGACGGGAAATGCGCTTTGGATAGAAGTTCAGGGCGTGGCCATGTTGCTCTGGCCGTTTCGGTGTGGCTTCAACTGAAGAGACAGATAAACAGCATACTCGTACCCTGCCGCAAAAATTAAGACATTACATTAGCCGATGTATCGCCAATAGTCAATACTACGCTCACGTTGACAATCACCGATGTCTGGGGTAGTATTACTTAGCGCTCTTCCCCTTCATACCCAAACCCAAGGCGCTCGGAACTCCTCTGCACTGGGAGCCTCTTGAAACTGGAAGGCTCTTGAAAAGGATATGTCATACTGATCCATTGTTGAATTCCTTCGCCGTTCGCGGGAAAAGCCTGTTGGCCCTTCGATCTGACTTCTAAAGTCCAGTCACTCGCCGGCAATACTCCCTGGCAGAGTCTCTGTTGATTTGTTCAAGACAGGGCTCTTCCCGTCCGGTCTTGTGTCCCCTTTGCTCCCATCATCGCGGAAAGGAACCAGCCTCCAACCCGCTGCACCACCCCCCACCAGCATCTGTCGAGACCTAAATGAAGGATCGCACAAACTGCAACAGACCGTCGGAAGCCGTAAGAAGGAGACTCACATGAGAAGATTTGCCCGCGTCATCGTCATATTTCTATTAATAGCTCTCACCATTGCCCTGTCACATAGTCGCAGCATCCCAGAGGCCGTCAATCCCATCAGAGTCGCAAGCGCCGGCTCCAACGTTTGGACCAGCCTCGGCCCTGAGGGCGGTAGGATAACGGCTCTCGCCGTCGATCCTTCTCACACCAGCGTCCTCTATGCAGGAACATTTGATGGCCACGGCCTGTTTAAGACGACTGACGGCGGCGCCAATTGGAGCGCTGTAAACACCGGGCTGGCGATTCCAGAGGCAGTCGAGGCCATCACGGTTGATTCCCAGGGCACCGTTTATGCCGGAGCTAACGGCGCTATCGTCAAAGGATCTGCCCAGGGCTCCAACTGGAGCTTAGCTCAAGGCGTCACTCAGCTTATCTCGTCTATAGCGGTTGCCAGCCCGACAGTCATATACGCGGCCACCAGGGGAGGCGGCGTCCTGAAGAGCTCGGATGCCGGAGCATCATTCCAACAGGCCAATACCGGCCTGACCGCGATGGATCTCCTGGCTTTTGCCATCGATTCTTCTGGAAACTTATATGCCGGCGCTACCAGCGGAGGGGTGTTCAAGGCCGACTCCGCGGCTGCCAACTGGGTTCCGATGAACACGGGATTGCCCCAAAGTGTTATTCTCGGCCTTCTCGCCGATAGCTCAGGTGCCGTCTACGCCTCAAGTCTCGGCGGCGTCTACAAAACGACGGATGGTGCGGCGCACTGGAA
>Ga0207103_10110_pt2 | contig 21602 bp, 11 predicted proteins | sample Alteio_BWMinHeat_81_FD_153546 | JGI IMG/M metagenome (GOLD analysis project Ga0207103, IMG submission 153546) | Enriched cells from forest soil in Barre Woods Harvard Forest LTER site, Petersham, Massachusetts, United States -... | ecosystem: Environmental > Terrestrial > Soil > Temperate forest >...
TTCTTCGCGAACTCGAAGGTATGTCTTACAAAGAGATCGCTGATATCACCGGCATGCCCGCAGGCACCGTAATGTCCAGCTTGTCGCGCGCACGGGGCCGGCTTCGTCAGATTCTGACAGGTCTCAGGAACGGAGATGCCGCGCCAAGTCCACGGCGAATAGCAGTCGTGAACGCGTGAGTGCCCGGCCTGGATCAGCAGTGATATTCGAATTCACGATCATGGCGAACGCTTGGCAAATTCAGAAATATAGCAGGGTCAGAAACTAGCGCTCAAGAACGATTAATGTCGGAAGGACTAATAAAGCCGTTTTTGTGATTTCATTCTCTCCGCGGATCCGTCGACAAAAACGGTCATAACTAGGCGACCGAAATACCAACAATTTTATTCCCGCCTCCTAAACATCCCTGAATCGGGGAATTATCCTCGAGCATGCGGTGTCTTACACACTGAAGACAATGAAATGTCTCGTAATTCAAAACCGCATTGAACAAGGAGATTTGAAATGATCTGGGCTCGACATCTGAAATCATTTACGAAGGTAGGCGTGGCTGCTCTTGCATTGGGCGCTTTGGGGACTAGCGGGAATGCGCAGAATGCATACCAAGGCAAGTTCACGCTGCCATTTGAGACTCACTGGGGAAGCGCCACACTGCCGGCTGGCGATTACACTTTTGTTATTCCATCCGCAAGCTCGGACTACAGAATTTACATCCGGGGAGCGCAAGTCAACGCCATCGTCAGGGCCACTTCCAGCGACGACCGAGGCGTTTCAGACCACGCACAATTGAACCTGGTGAACATCGCCGATGGGCAGACCGTCCAAACATTCGATGCCCCGGAGCTAGGTAGGACCTTTGTCTACTTCACTCCTAAACAAAAGCACGCAGGACACAAAGAAGCCCATCAAAAGACGGTGCCACAGACCGCACCCGCGACACAGGCCAGTGAAAACAGAACTTCCATCGCCGTCTACGCTGCGGGTCGCTAAGGAAAGAAGTCATGCAAGTCACTGCAAACGCCGGGGGCAGAAACCTAGTGGTTGGATCTCCGGCAACACGCACTGCGGAGAAGCGGCGTAGCTTAAACTGGGATGCGCATTCCAGCACCGAATGCATCCCGAAGAGGGCTGCGCCGGCAGTCTCTCCTGTCGCCAGCGGTGGGTTGAGCGAAGCCGAGGCTATCCGTCGAGCCCGCGACGGCGACCGGACCGTGTTTGAATGCCTGTACCGGTTGCATAGCCGGCGCGTGTATGCCGTATGCCTACGCATGGTAGGAAACACGGCCGAAGCGGAAGATCTGACTCAAGAAACCTTTTTGCTTTTGCTGCGAAAAATTCACACCTTCCGCGGCGAATCGGCCTTTTCTACTTGGTTGTACAGACTGGCGGTTAACCTCGTGCTGATGCGTCTGCGCAGGAAATCGCCACCAACCGACTCGCTCGAAGAGGCTCTCGACCCGGATGACGAAACCGCTTCGCCTCACCCAGCGTCAAGGATGGGTGCGCCGGACTTGTTGCTGGAGGGATCGATTGACCGAATAAATCTCGAACGCTGCATCAAGCAGTTGCCCGTGGGTTACCGAACGATATTTCTTTTGCATGATATTCAAGGCTACGAGCACCACGAAATTGCCGAGATATTGGGGCGCTCGGTAGGTGTTTCGAAGTCGCAGCTACACAAGGCCCGCATGCGGCTGCGTGAAATGCTCCACGAAGTTCAGCGTGAAAGGACCCGCGGTGAGCGCCTGGCAGCTGCTAAAATGCTTTCGCGGTCCAGCGAGGCCTCGCTACTTTAGCGCCCAATCAGTCCGAAGGGCCGCGACCCCCATGTTGAGGCGCCCCCGTAGATTCGTGGGGCACAAGATCGGCTGTTTGATCGCTCGGCTCCTCGGATAAGATCTTCCGCGGAGCTCATAGCAATGAACAGCCATGCCTGATCAGGACAATATCCAAGAGCGCCTGAAAACAGTGCAAGAGGAATGCCGACGGCTTCGCGAAGAGAACGCGGATCTCCGTGCGATGCTCGGGATCAAGCAGCCGCCTCCCGAAGAACCCGTTCCACAAGCCGTCCCGGTGGATAAATTTTGGGGCCGCAGTCCAACGTTTTCGGCGAACGACGTGGATACGTTGCTCAGTCCTCCGCATCCCGCCCACAGTTTCGCGACTCGACGAGAGGGATTAGCGTTCGGGGATATCCACCATTACCAGAGTGCAGGTTCCGCGTCTTGCGGCGTTCACCGCGTTGGCAATCTGTTGCATCATGGAACACACCAGGCTCCATGAGAAAAATGAAAGAAAAGGGCTCTCACGAAAGGGTTTTGCTGTACAGTCGATCCCGGAAATTCTGGTTGAAGGGAGCGCGCGAATGAACCTGCGTCTCGTTTCCGTGGCTATCGCATTGGTTGTGTCTGCGATGTTACTTGGAGCGGGCGTTTATGAGTCCGTCGCGGTCGCGCCGAATTTCCAGGGTGCTCCGATTTCTTTGGAACATGCCCGCGGATTTTATCATGCGACGAACCCAGGGGTGTTTTTCAGAGTACTATCGCCAGCCACGCAACTTCTTCTCCTGGTGGCGTTGGTGTGCAACTGGAGGCCGGTTCCTGTTACGCGATGGAGGCTGGCTGGAGCGCTGGCGCTTGCGATTTTGGCCGACGTGATCACCTTCAAGTTTCACTACCCCAGGAATGCCATCTTGTTTCTCGCTCCATTGACGAGTCCGGCGGCAGATTTAGATCGGGTGGGGAGGGAATGGGCCGCGGGAAACTATGTTCGTATCGCTCTAATATTAACTGTGGTTACTGTGGTGATGGCGTCAATAATTCGCATCGCTCGCGACACCGCTCCCGGCGAACACAGGTAGTCTTGCCAGTTCGGTGCGCCCATTCTTCATCGCATTGTGCTTGCGCAGGCGTTCGACCGTTGTTTTGATTGGCGCCGGCTCCACGAAGGCACCCTCCGCTGGCGGGCGAGCAGTAGAAGGAGCCGGCAGCCACTCCCGAAAATTGCGTCATCCCCCTGCGTTGTTCTTCCAACGGACGCTGTTTCCGGCCGTACATTCGCGACGGTTTTTTTTTGCCTCACATGGTGACGTGGGTCTGTTCCTCTGGCTTGGTGGGATTCGCTCGTTTCAGTTGGGGGCGTTGTCGAAGCAGCGAACGACCGCCGCGCGTTGGCAGCGCATGGAGGTTGTCTGCGTTGTTCAGGGCGGCAGGCGCATGTGCTGCGATGTCCGACGGGAACAGCTGAGAAAGCTGTGAGGGGATCGGTAGCGTGCTCAGGTCCACGAAAGATACGCCAGCCGAACCAATGATGCCAACAAAGTTCTGCTCCCCGACGATATAGGAATCGTACGCCGCAGTCGTGGCCGCTGGGATTTGGATGCGGTACAAAAGGTGGCCCGTATCTCGGGCGATTAGGTCCAGGCCATCCGTTAGCGGCTGAATGAGAATGCTTCCGTCAGCAGCAAGCTTCTGGCCAGGAAATCCCGTCGGGAACCACGTTTCCCAATCGATGTACGCTGCGGCCGTTTCCGCATGTAGTTCCGCGTCCATCAACGCACCCTCGAAGACCACCGTGCTACCGTCTGCCGAAATGGCGAAGTCCACAGGACCCGTCGGAACTGCGCCGTTTCCTGAGATAAGAGTGAGTTGATCGGTCGCAGTGTTCATCCACAGGATGCCACCGTCGATCTCGGCGTACACGCGGCTCCCGTCTGGGCTAAGGATTACTTTGTCGAATTTAGAGCCGCTCTGCCAGGTGCCCAAATCGGAAATCGTATTCGCGCCTGTATTCAGCTTATGAAATCCGGGCGGCAACATACCGGGAAGAGGGATGAGTTCGGAAGTTGCAAAATATACAATCCCCCCGTTGGCAACCGCAAGACCAGCAGGCGCCAACGGAGATGTCGCCATTCCCTCTAAGGGCATTGCATAACATTGGATGCTAGAGGGATTGTCCGGATTAAGCACGCAAATCTGCTGTCCGCCGAAATCAGAAACGGCAAGAAGGGAGCCATCTGGAGATTCGGAAATAGCCGTAAGCTGGTTTTTGCCATTGGAATTGGGCAATGGGATCGGCGCAAGCCACTTGCCGGTGACTCTGGACAGTACCTGAATCCGTGCCTGATCGGTGAAGTAGTAGAGACCCCTGTGAGAGTCGTAGACGCCTTGCTGCAGGCTAGCGGTTAGCGGAAAAGACTCAACGGACGCGATGTAACGAAAACCACCCGTGGTTGCCGCGCCAGAAGGAGTTGTAACCGTTACGTCGACTGACGAGCCGGCCGTACCCTTGGGTATCGTGAATTGCAATGCTTCTGCCGGAAACGGGTAAGGCTCAATTGGTGGGCCTGCGTGGATAGCGGTAACCGCTGCAGGCTGTCCGCCTACAGTGACCCGGATGCCCGATGTCGTGTTTCCGAATCCATACCCAATGACTGCTCCGACCTGCCCCCCGTCGGCAGTCGCGGCGTTTGGCACTACCTCCAGTATCGTCGGGCCATAGCTGAAGCCTTCCGGCGCGATTCCGATTCCTCCGTCGCTCAGCACCATGGTCAAATCAGCCGGCCCGCCCTGGTTGCTTGGGGGTGTGGTCACCTGCGCTGCATTTAGCCCTTCGAAAATATTGCTGAAGGACGGCTGCGTTCCCGGCGCCTTTCCTACAAAAATATTGCTCACGCTTGGCGAGTCGGTGGGTTGGCCGAACAAAAAGTTGGAGATAACGGTTCCACCCGAGGTCGGCCCTGTCTCCTGTTGGTTGAAGCCCGTGACGACTAAGGTTGGTGAATTCGCTTGTATCTGCGCACCGTCCAAAAACGCGACGCCGTGTCCGATTGGGCCAACCATCAACCCTGTTTCGTCAATCGCAGACAGTACAATGGTGTGCTGCAGATCAAATTCGGTGAAGCCCGGGGTCCAGCCGACAGACTGCAGTGACGTTGTATCGAACGCTTCGACCGCTCCCGAGGACTGGTCGGTCAGAAAAAGAGTTTTCCCGTCCAGACTGATTACGGCGCCCGCCGCCGCATTTGGAAGTACGCCGCTCGTGCCAGCAAGCTGGCCTACGAGCTGCAACGTCTTTAAATCAAATAACTCGACACCGCTTAGGGTCGTTGTCACAAAGAATCGCGTTCCATCCGGGGTAGCAACAATTTGGCGACTCGCGCTGATTGATCCCGCCCCTAGGTTCGCCCGCTTTGCTACCGGGTCGTAAGCACAAACTGGCCCTCCGTTTACACTCATGACTAACACCAACCTTCTATCCCCGGTCAGTGCAAAGGGTCCAATATTTTGCACTGGACACACGCTACCATTCGTTCCGGAATCCAAGACATTTGCTACCGGATCCCACACCGCCGCACTTGCCGCGCCATCAACGCCTAGGATTCCTCCCGGTGCTCCCAGCAGCGCCAGACGGCCGTCCGAAAGAACAAGTGCCTCTGTCGCGGTGTAGCCACTTGGTCCGATGAACGCAGAAGGATAACGCTTCATCACGGCAAGAGTGGTCGTATTGACTTTATAAATATCGCCAAGAAGCGTTCCTGCCCACAAGCTGCCGTCGCTGGGCGAAATGTCGATGCCCCACGCGAGCGGCACGGGAATCCGCGCCGTTTCAGTCTCCTGATTCGCATCAAACACATCGATTTCGTTCATATAAGGATTGCTTACAAAAAACTGCCTTCGGGCGGAGTCGTACGCTGTAAAGTGCGGAGGCGCAAACTGTAAGGAATTGGAGTCGTAAAACGAGTTCGTGCGGAGATACCGAGCGCGAATAGGAGCGTGAGCTGTCGTGACTGGAGCCTCAACCACGATCGACACACCAAGGCTATGATTCAAGTTTCCGGCCACGCCGATAACTGTAAAAGTAAATGAGCCGGTTGGTGCTTCGCCTGCTGCCGTAAGCTGCACTTGTTGGGGACCGGGCGTAATCTCGAAGGTCGCGGGAGATGCCGTAACTCCCGTCGGCAAGTTCTGGATAGAAATATTTACTTGCTGGCCAAATCCATTCAAAGCGGTCACGGAGAGTGTCAATGTTTCGTCCCCGCCCACTCCGACAACTACGGCTGTGGGGTCCGTCGATATCGAGAAGTCCTGAGGTAGTTCCGGCGGTTGCGCAGTGCCGGCCGAGCCACCGCCGCAGCCAATGCTCCAAAGAACCAAAGGCAACATCACAGAGAACAGTCTTGAACCTGCTCTCTTGAGATAACAGGTAGAGTTCATGGGCTGGTCCGATACGCTTTTCGAGTGGGGGCTAAACGATTTTAGCGGTGAAATTCCGCCGAAGCCAGTAATTTTTGCAAAGACCAAGCCGAAAGTGTCATCTTTCAGACTCATGATCGAAGCGACGGACTCCAAGGTGGCGGAATGAAGGTCTCCTCCGCATTGCAGCGGTGTAGACACGCGTTTCCGCCGATAAACAGAATCCGCTGTCGGCGAGCGACCAGGTTCGCAAGTGTCGCGAGTTTGCAGAACGAAATGGAATTCTTACCTCCGGACAAAGCAAGCAGACGACTCCTTTGTCGGCCCGGCATGCTTCGTCCAAAAAGCGAAATAGAAGGGGAAACTGGCGCACGGGCCTTTTTGGGGCCCTTGGCCGAAGTTGAAAAAGCCCCTTTTTAAGAAACCGTCTCGAGCGCTGGGCTTGCGGTTCTCCGCCACATTCTGTGGGCCACTTTGCCTGTATTTTCCGCTATTAGAAGCAGCCAGAAGAAAAGGTGGTCACGCGCGTCTTCGACGGATGTCATTTATGCCTTACCAAGCGCCGCCGGAGGTGCTGGACCGAGAGCTTCAGTGCAGCTTTCTCGGCACGATCGGGGTGCCTGGGCCACGCTCAACGTGACGATGAGGATAGCCGGCACGGATTATGGTCGAGCCCTCGAGTAACCGGGAGGTCAGCATGCGCACCAATCTTGCAAAGTTAGCCAAAAGTCTCGCTGCGGGCGTCGTCATTTCAATGGCCGCAGTCTCCAGCGGGCTTGCTGCGACGGACACGATCGGCGGCAGCGTCAAGGGCCTAACGTCCGGCAATTCGGTGACTCTGTTCGATGACGGCACGGACGCGCTGACGGTCACCAAAAATGGATCGTTTACCTTCAAGACGCCGCTCGCCGCCGGCGCTTCCTACGACGTCACGGTCGCCACTCAACCCACCGACGAACTATGCACACTCACCCACGGCTCCGGAGTAGCCAACGCCAACGTCACCTCCGTCGTCGTTTCTTGCGTGCGCACCTTCTCCATCGGCGGCACTCTCTCCGGCTTGAAGAGCGGCGATTCCGCGACTCTGCTCGATAACGGTAAGAACGCTCTGGGGCTCACCGCCAACGGCAAATTTACCTTCTCCATGCGCTTGCCGGTTGGATCCGCCTACAAGGTCACCGTTGGCACCGAGCCCGTCGGCGAGAAGTGCACTATCGCCCACGGCGCTGGCGTCGTGGCTGGCAATGTCACCAACATTGCGGTCTCCTGCGCCGCCTCCCCGACGTTTACTATCGGCGGCACTGTGTCCGGCCTAACGACTGGCGATTCAGTGACCTTGCTCGACAACGGTGCGGATGCCCTCAACGTCAAAGCAAATGGCAAATTCACCTTCAAGACTCCGGTAGACACCGGGACTTCTTACAAGGTTACCGTTGGCACCCAACCCGCCGGCGAGGACTGCACGGTCACTCGAGGGAAGGGCATAGTGGGCCTCGCGAACGTCACTGACGTCGCTATTTCTTGCGTTCCCACGCATACCATCGCCGGTGCTGTGAACGGCCTCAGGGCCGGCGCCTCGTTGACTCTACTGGACAACGGCACGGACGCGCTCACGGTCACCGCAAACGGCAGATTCACTTTCAAGACGCCCTTGGCCCTTGGTGCCACCTACAAGGTAAGCGTTGGCACGCAACCTGTCGGCGACATCTGCAGAATCGCCCACGGGACGGGCAAAGTTACCGGCAATGTCACGAACATTTCTGTCTCCTGCACCGCCGTCGCGACGCACACCATCGGCGGCACCGTCTCCGGCTTGAAGACCGGTGATCCGATTACTCTGCTCGATAACGGCGCAGATGCCCTTACTCTCAAGGCTAGCGGCCCATTCACCTTTAAGACGCCGCTCGACACCGGCGCAGTCTACAAAGTCACCATCGGCACGCAACCTCCCGGAGAGGACTGCACCGTCACCGCAGGATCCGGCATCGTCGGTAACGCCAACGTCACCAACGTCAAAGTCGCCTGCAGCACCGCAGGCACACACACCATCGGCGGCACCGTGTCCGGCTTAAAGACTGGCGATTCCGTAACTTTGCTCGATAACGGCACCGATGCGCTGAAGGTCACTGCGGACGGCAAATTTACTTTCAAGACGCCTCTAGCCCCAGGATCCTCCTACGCCGTTACCGTCGGCACGCAACCCTCTGGCCAGATCTGCACCGTTACGAACGCCTCGGGAAAAGTGGGCACGACCAGCGTCACCAACGTCACCGTCCTCTGCATCGCTGCACCCACGTTCACCGTCGGCGGCACTCTTTCCGGCCTGAGCCCCGGCGCTTTAGTTGCTTTGCTCGACAACGGCACGGCCCAATTGAACGTCACCACCAACGGCGCCTTCACCTTCAGGTTGGGCCTGCCAACAGGCGCCTCTTACAAAGTAACCGTCGGCACGCAACCCACCGGCGAAACCTGCACCGTTGCCAACGGCTCCGGCACCGTCGGCACCTCCAACGTCACAACTGTCTCCGTTTCGTGCAAAGCGAACCCCCTCTTCACCATCGGTGGCGCCGTTTCTGGTCTCTCCACCGGGGCCTCTGTCACTCTGCTCGATAACGGTAACGATTCGCTCCTCCTCAGCGCCAACGGCGCCTTCACCTTCAAGACTGCGCTCGTCACTGGAGCCAGCTACAACGTCACCATCGCCACGCAACCCACCAGCGAAACCTGCTCTGTCACTGGCGGCACAGGCACTGTTGGCACGGCAAACGTGACTAGTGTCTCTGTTTCGTGCAAGCCCAACCCAACTTTCACCATCGGCGGCACTGTGTCGGGCTTGAACGGCGGCACGTCTATAACTTTGCTGGACAACGGCTCTGATTCGCTCACCGTCAGTGCTAACGGCGCTTTCACCTTTAAGGCAGCGTTGGCCACCGGAGCGGCGTACAAGGTTACGATCTCCGCGCAACCCACCAGTGAAACTTGCACAATCGCGAACGGCTCCGGCACCGTCGCCAGCGCCAACGTCACAAACGTAACAGCTACCTGCACAACGAATACCTTCACGGTTGGCGGCAGCGTCGCCGGCCTGAGCAGCGGCACCTCTATGACTCTGTTGGACAACGGGACTGACTCGCTCAGCGTTAGCGCCAACGGCGTGTTCACCTTCAAGACTGCCTTAGCCACCGGAGCGCCATATAGAGTGACTGTCAGTGTTCAACCCACGGGTGAAACCTGCATCGTCACCAACGCTTCGGGCACCATCGCCAGCGCTAATGTGACCAACGTCACGGTCGCCTGCGCAGTCAACACGTTCACGATCGGCGGGACCCTCTCTGGCTTGAATAGCGGAAACTCCGTGATTCTGCTCGACAACGGCACAGATTCACTGACGCTCTCGGCTAACGGCGCTTTTAACTTCAAGACTCCCTTAGCCACCGGAGCAACCTACATCGTTACAATCTCCGCGCAACCCACCGGCGAAACCTGCACCCTCGCCAACGCCTCCGGCACGGTGGCCTCCACCAACATCACCAACGTCACGGTCACTTGCGCAGCCAACACGTTCACGATCGGCGGGACCGTCTCCGGCCTCTCGACCGGCACTTTCGTCGCTTTGCTTGATAATGGCTCCGACTCCCTCACCGTCTCTGTCAACGGCACCTTCACCTTCAAAACGGCATTGGCCACTGGCGCCACCTACAACGTTACCATCGGCACGCTACCCACGGGCGAGACCTGCACGGTCAGCAACGGCGCCGGCACAGTGGCCTCGGCTAACGTGACCAACGTCGCTGTCTCCTGCGCAATCAACACTTTCACGATCGGCGGGACTGTCTCCGGTTTGAGTAGCGCTGCGTCAGTGATTTTACTGGATAACGGTACGGATTCGCTGGCAGTTAGCGCCAACGGCGCGTTCATGTTCAAAACGGTGCTGCCTACCGGGGCTAGCTACAGCGTAACCGTCGGCACGCAACCGAGTGGGGAGACCTGCACGGTCAGCAATGGAACCGGTACGGTGGCATCGTCCAACATTACCAACGTCGCCGTCTCTTGTTCTTCGAGCACCGGTGGCAGCGGAAGCTTCTGGACTCCGTATACAGCTTTACCCGTTCCCGGCACCGCGGGCGGCAGCACGGGCTTGTTCGTTATGCCCTCCAACAATCTTGAATCTTCGCCAGCGCCGCTATTCGTGACCACCGCAAAACCGCAATTCCTGGGCATCGCCTTTCAGTTCACAACAAATCCGTCGATCATAGCCACGCCGGCTCTTATCATCTATGCCGCTGCCGGCGCCGACGGAAATACCCACATCTACGGCCTGAAGGTGGGGGATACCTCAACCGTGCCGACGCACACTCAACTGAGCAGCCTGTCGTTGTCCCCCTCACAGCAGATTTGCGGCTTCTCACAAGCGCAAACCGATCTTGCCGACCCCACAACGGTATTTACGATTCTGGACGTTTCCCCGGGCCAATGCGGTGTTGGCGGAGACGTCTTCGAAGTCGTGCGCTACCAAGATTCTCCGACGACTGCGCCGACGATCGCTTCCATCAACACTGCGTTGATTTACACCCTCTATCAAGACGGCAAGCTGGACGGATTGATTCTCTATGATGCAAACGCGCAATCTCTGAACCTCTATGCGGACGCCACATTTACGTCGCCCGTGCAATTGATCACCGGCCCTTCGTCCTCCTTTGGACTTCGCTTGGCGACGCTCAGCGACGGGACCACCTTCGGCGCCACCGTGGCGTACTTCAATCTGACTACTTCTTCTGGGCCCGCTCTGTACCGCATCGATTCTTCTTCCCTGACTCTGACGCAGGTCCATCAAGGAGTCATCGGGAGCGTTGCGGTGCCCGACAAGAATAACCTCTACTTCACCGACGTGACCTCCTCATCCGTTACGGTCTTCTACCAGGTGCCGCTTTCCGGCGGTACGCCCATGGCCATTTACAGCGCGCCATATATCTCGGGTCTTTCAAGCTATCTACTCCTCGGAACGGACGATTCCGTCCTGGCCTTTCAGTTTCTCAACGCAGTAGGCTCACCATTCGGGACGACTACGAATTTCTTTTACAGCGTGCCGATTGGCGTGGCGTCCACCAGCGCCACGACACTCGGCGGCCCCTACGTAGGAAATGTCACCGCGTTCGTCGCTTCGCCCATCCTCGGCGATTTTGCAGGAACCGTAATCTTTGTCGACATCATCAACAAGCTGGCAGGCATGCCCCAGCAAACAGCCTATTCCAGTGTGGCGCTGCCGCTCAGCGGAACTTCTGCGAATCCAACGCCGCTGGCCAACTCGTCCTACCCGCCAATGGGCCCCACTACGATCGTGCAGGTCACCGGCATTACGGACGTCGGCGGAGGCCAAGGCGGTAGCACGCTCAGTCAGATCAATCTGAGCACCTTGCAAGGCACCGTGCTGACCACATCAGGCGGCCAGCCCTACGTCATTCCCGCAGGGTACGTCCCAGGTCTGGTGGCGTTCGCGAACAACGTTTTGGTAGGAAACCTTGTCCCGTTCGCGGGAACGACGAGTGCCGCGACACCGGAAATTGGCATAATAGGCGACCTATCTAAGAACTTCGTTTTGCCCATCCACCTCACGAACACGAACATCACGATCTTTTAACCGGAGAGCAGTCGATCGGCATTTGCCGAAACCAGGTCCGCGCCAGCGCCAGCGCGGGCCAGTTTTGGCGTGCGACCACTAAGGCTCACACACCTTACAGGTCGTCGGGGAAGCGGACCGTTCGTCTACCTGTATTTTGTTGCCAGAAGAATATTGAAATCGCCTGATCTCAGTTGACGGAAGACCGTTTCGCGGGCGGAATCCAGCGCCGGCGCCTACGGGGAGAAGTCGCGCAGCTTCTCAATAGTCGCCGCGTCGAGTTTTTGCAGCATAGCCACCAGCAGATCGACCATTTGGTCGAAGTCCCTACGGTTCATGATGCCATTGTGTGCGTGCGTGTACCGGACGGGGACGACAAGGTTTACGGTTGGAACGCCGCCGATTGCCTTTTGCAGTTCCGCCGAGTCGTCGCCGTAGCCTTGCACAAGATCGGTTTGCAACGAGATGCCCTTTGCCGACGCGGTTTCCTTTGTGAAAGCCACCAACTTGCGGTTTGGCAGCGCGGAGGAATCGTATAAAAATATGCCAGGACCGCGGCCGAGGCCCACCTGCGTTTCTTCGGGGTGACCGCCGAAGACGTCACCAGTGATACCACCCTCAAGGGCGATGGCGAGATCGGGCTTCACAACGTCGGCAGCAGTGTGAGCGCCGCGAAGGCCAACTTCTTCCTGGGTCGTGATGGTCCAGAAGATCTGGTTGGGGTGTGGTTGAGTCTGAAGACGCCGCATGGCTTCAATGACAACGGCACAGCCAACGCGATCGTCCCAAGCTTTAGCAACATAGTTGTCCGTACCATTCAGCACGGTGAATGGTGAATCGGGGGCGACTGGGTCACCAGGCGAGATACCCATAGCGCCGACTTCGGCTTCGTTTTTCGCACCAACATCCAGATAGATCTGTTCGCGTGCAAACACACGAGTGCGTTCGTCGGCGGGCACAACGTGGATGTCGCGGATGCCAGTAACAGCGTGGACGGCTCCCTTCGATCCCAGGATGACCCAGCGCTGGTCGACGAGCGCCTGATCGAGCCAGCCGCCGAGCATTTGCATGGTCAGCAGACCATTGGAGGTGACGCGACGGATCATGCCGCCGAGCTCGTCCATGTGGGCGTCGATCATGACGCGCGGCCCCGAGGAACCCTGCGCGGCAATGATAGAACCCATACCGTCATAGCGGAGGGAACTGGAAAGCGGCTTCATGTATTCGACCATCACCTTGCGGATAGGTTCCTCGAAGCCGGACGGCCCGGGGGCGTCGGCAATTCTCTGAAGTATCTGGATCGTTTGGTCCTGAGAGCAGGCTGGCGTCACGAAAAAGGCCGCGACACAGATGATGGTAACTACCAAGCGTTTCATAGTGCGGAGATAGTAGCACCGCAGCCAGCGCAGGCAGGGAAATTGTTCAGAGCGAAAGATTGCCCACGCGCGCGTGCGTGCGGGCTTCCTACCACTCTGCTCTCGCGCGCTCCGCAGACTCTTCGAGCCAACCTCGGTGATTCGGCGTGGTCATGCTTCAAACGCTTCCTGCTTGGTGACATCTACCCAGAGCGACAACGGCCGCCGTGCTTGGTGGTCTCCGGTTGAATACAGTGCGTGGGAAGAGGGGAAGGGAGATGCGGTTTGGCTTACATCCAGTAGTGACGTGCCCGCTGTTAAGCCCTTGCTCGTGGTTGCTCGACCACAGGATGCATCTGAATGGATTGTGCTCGAATGTCTTCGGGACTTCGACCAGGCCACGCCACCAGATGGCGCAGCATCCTTATTTATTATCAATCCGTCCAGACGGCCATGAGAGATGACGCTTACCAATCGTATCAACAGGGCTATATTTCAGAACCAATCCGGACCCGGCAGGGAATTGCTTTCAAGATTCGCTACCGGGTACGAATGCACAATGGTAAATGGCAGCACCGCGCGGCAATTCCTTCTTCGCGTCTCGTAAGGTTTGAACAACGAAGAAAGGATAATTTGAGTCCTTGACCTAAAGTGCTTTGGAATGGATGCGCTGCACACATATATATTAAGGATCGGGGCGACTGCCGTCCAACCTCCAGAGTGAGTAACGGCGTCCCTACCGCTACCCCTGTTGCACAGATTCTCTTGTGGATCTACAATTGGAATGTATATCAAGGGGGTGCGATGCAGGTATCTAAATGGGGCAATAGTCTGGCAGTGCGGTTGCCCACGGCTGTGGTTGACGCGCTCGATCTCAAAGAAGGCGACCAGATCGAGATTCGAATTGCTGGTGAGCGGGTGTTCGAAGTGAGGCGCGATCAAAGCAAACCTCACGCGCTGGCTCGTCTACGCAAACTGCGACGTCCTTTGCCTCCCGGATTTGTTTTTGATCGAGAAGAGGCCAATGCCCGCTAAGGCTTTCTTCGATACGAATGTGCTGATCTATGCCGTGGCGCACGACGATTCACGCAGCGCACAAGCTGAGGAACTCCTCGCATCAGGAGGAGTACTCAGCGTGCAGATCTTGAACGAATTCGCCTCTGTGGCGCGCCGAAAAATCTTAATGTCGTGGAGTGACGTGACGGAGGCGTTGGATGCTTTTCGAGTCCTCTGTCCTTCTCCGCTGCCCATCACCATTGAAATGCACGAAGCGGCACTCAAAATTGCGGAGAAGCACGGCTACAACATCTATAACGCGCTGGTCGTTTCCGCTGCCTTGGAGGCTGGATGCGCGACTCTCTATTCCGAAGACCTTCACGATGGCCAGACAATTGATGGACAACTCACCATTCGAAATCCCTTCGTTGGATCATCCGGCTAGCAGTTTCTGCAACTTCAAATCGAGATGGGCGTGAGTACAAAGAACATCACGGCCAGTTGATTCTTGGGAACTTAGTAGGTGTTTTGGGAATTCAAGTTCTTCCCAAAGCTTTTCCCCCCCAAAAAGGGCTTGCTGGCCGAACCCAGCCGAGGTTATTTCTGAGCGTGTGCATACATCAGATCACTTTCATGGAAAGCCTTGTCCAGCCAGAGCGGCTTCGTGCGCGCATCGCGCTGTGGGCAGAAGAAGAGGTCAGGATCGGAACTCTACCGCCAAAATCGGCGAGCATTCTCGAAGCCGTTCTGGATCGCGGAGAACTGCCACGTGGTGACGCGGGGAGCGTAGTCGATGCGAGTGAACGGCACGCACGACGCATTGGGTGAGCGCTAATGGAGCGCGGTATGCTGACTGCGGATGGCGCGCGCGCGGGTTGCGTCTCGTATTCCCGGGGAAACTGGCACCACCCTGGATGCCAGGTTTGTTCCCCGAAAGGCTAAGTGAAGACGTGAAGTAGTTGAATCAGCGAACTAGGGGGGCAGAGATCTTACTACGCGTACTGCTACTTGGTAGAGGGCATGATCAATGTCACTTGAGTGGATTGAACAATCATCTGCGGCCCAGTTCCCGATTCTGCGCGAATCGTCAAGACCAGTTTTTGCGTATAGTCTATAGGAGAAGAGGCGGTGCCGCATCCGCTCAGCAAGCCAAGGGAGCAACAAATCACCAGCAAGAACAGGCCGCGCGAGCGCCGAGTCAGGCTGCCGAGCAGTGCAAACGAAAGCACCCCGAAAGTCAGTCCGTACAAAGGAGCAATTCGGGAGGACCCTTGAGCGTTCGTCGCAATGGGATGAATTGTCAATGTCGAAACTCCTCCGCCGTTTAGCGTGCCTGGCGAGAAAGTGCAGTCGTGTCCTTCTGGCAGACCAACAGCACACGATAGTTGCACTTGCTGCCGGAAAGCGGAGAGCGGCTCAATGCTGATTTGCAGCGATTGGGAACCGGCAGACGTAACGCTGAGAGTTCGAGCGCCAAGGGTCACTGTGAATCCGGGCCCCGTTTCTGGCCACTGGTCGTAGAGTGCCGGTGATGCACTTGGGGCGAACTCGGATCCACCTGCAAAACTTGCGGTAAGGCTGTGAAACCCGCTTCCCAGTGTACCGACTCGCAGAGTTGCCGATCCGGATTGATTTGTTACGGCTGTCCCCAGAATAGTTCCACTATCGAGAAAAGTCACGATCCCGGCGGGCGCCCCTTTCGACGCGCTGACATTTGCAACCAAACTTGAGCTGTTGTTGGACGGATTTGCTTCTGGAGCCAAGGAAACAAGCGTCGCAATCGTCGTAGCCGGGGCCGCCAACACGGAAATGCTAATGGGTGCTGAAGTGCTTTCAGCGAAGGGGCCATTCGCATCGAAGGTAGCCGTGATGGAATGCGAGCCGGTGGCCAGAGACGCCGTGCTAAAACTCGCCCTTCCGGCATCCAACGAAAGTGTACCGAGCAAAACACTCCCGTCGTAAAAAGTGCTGCCGCCAAAAGGTGTGCCGGCATTCGAATTGACTTGGGCAGTAAAGGTCACGACGGTGCCGGCGGTTGTTGAACTCGAAGAAGCGACAAGCGACGTCACGGTGGGTATGGAAGTCACCGTCACAGTTACGGAGAGGGAGGTGCTGGGCGAGAAAATCGCCGCCACGTACTGGGTTGTGGTGTTGAAGCCGTACTGCGTATAGCCTTGAAATTCTGCTGAGAGTGTGTGCACGCCCGCCGCCAGCAACGCCGTATCCAAATACGCGATGCCGGCTGAATCGATCGTTGCGGCCCCGATCGAGTTGCCCCCATCGAAAAATGTGACGATCCCCGCTGGCACCGGCACTGCACCGGTAACCATGGCCGAAAGACGGACAGTTTGGCTGGTCATTAACGTAGTAGGCGATGCGTTCAGTATTGTCTGAGTGGGGTGGGTTGGGGCTTGAACCGTATGTTCGACCGAAAAACTCTTCGGCGCATAATTGCTGTCCCCATTGTAAGTCGCCGTAATTGTGTGCTGGATCGGGATCAGAACCTCGGTGAACGTAAAGCTAGCCGAGCCGTTGGCACGTCCGCAAGAAATGCCCCATCCAAGCTGAACCCCACAGTGCCCGTAGGCGTTGGGCTGCCGCTCGTTTGGCCGGAAACCACGAGCGTTGTCGTGAACGATTGGCCGGCAATCGAAGGCTCGGGTGCAACGGACAGGGTGCCGGCTACTGGAGTGCCATTAGGAGAGGTTCCGTTGGGCTCATTCAGTAGAACGGTCACCGTGGTTCCGGAAAAGTTGGGACCTTGAACACCGTAATAGCCGTCACCGTTGGCGACGACAATGTCCGGATAGCCGTCGGAATTCACGTCGACGACGTTGAATCCCGAGATCGAGCGGCCTGCAACATAATCCACTTCTGCATCGAATTTACGGCCGCCCAAATTCATGACGACGGCAATGGCGGCACCATCGGTCATGACCAAATCGGGCAGATTATCGCGGTTGACGTCGGCCACGACCACCTGCGAGTAACGGTGCTCAATGGGTATGAAGACGGGTGACAGGAAGGTTCCATTTCCATTGCCATAGAAAACAGCCAATGGGCTTTTGCCGCTTGCCGGATTGGATTCTGGGCTCAGAATGATATCCACATTGCCGTCGCCGTCCACATCGCTGACCGCGGCAACTGCGGCACTGACGATATTCTGAGCGCCGAGAGAGCTTGAGTAGGTAAAGGTCCCGTCGCCGTTTCCGAGCCATATTTCCAAATGATCCCGATAGTTGATGACGAGATCGGGCTTTCCATCGTTATTTACGTCTCCGACGTTGAAAAGGCCGGTGTCAAACGGCAGATGGAGAGTTGTGGTGACGGGGACGAAAGTATTGTTTGATTGGCCCAAAGAGACGACAATCTGCATCCCAGACACATTGATGATGTCCATGCGGCCGTCGCGATTGAAATCGGCAATGATCGGCGAACTGTTCGGAACTGCCACAGGCGCTGAGAAAATGCCGTTCCCAAGATTAAAGGCCACCGATTGCGTGGCTGAGGAAGTTGTATTCGCGAGCATGTCACCGAGATTCAAGTCCGGTTTGCCATCGCCATTGAAATCTGCCGCTAAGACGGTGACAACACTAGACTGTGAACCGTAACTGGAATTGGGATCGGGGCCGAGCGTGAAACGACCTTTTCCGTCCCCCAGCAGCAGCCGGGGCAAAGGAGCTGGCAGGGTAACCGCAATGTCCATATTGCCGCTGGCGCTGAACTTGGCAACGGCGGCAGAACCCACTGGCTGCCCCATGTCGTAGAAATCATCACTTATGAATGTTCCGTTGCCCTTCCCAAAGAGCAGAACAATGCCTCCTTCGACGGCCATGGCGATATCCGTAAGCCCGTCGCCATTGAAATCTCCAATGACCGGTTTCGTGGGCAGCTTAGAGTAGGGACTCATCGATCCGCCTGAGATGGTGGTGTGCGTGGAGCCGAACGAGGGTCCACTCTGACCGAGCGAAACTGCCAAGCCGCTCGGCGTCAGGAAGGTCAAATCCGAAATGCCGTCTGAGTTTAGATCGCCGGCGGATACGAGCGGGGTACCCTGCGAAGGTGAGGGGCCAACGTTAATCAAGCTCGAGAATGTGCCATCGGGATTGCCTTTAAAGTAGCCTAGTTGAAAAGGTTGGTTGGTCTCGAAATAAACTGTGAGGACATCCGGGTGTCCATCGCCATCAACATCGGCCAAGAGGAATGGACCTGCAGGTGTCCCTGCACTGTAACGCGTGTAGTTCGAAAAAGTGCCGTCCCCATTACCCAGAAATACTTCAAAGTCAGCTCCAACGGAGTCGGTGGTTAAGATATCGAGATGGCCATCGCCATTCAGATCCAATAGGTACATGGCGTCGACGTTGCTACCATTTTGGTAGCTCTGAAGAGTCCCGCCAAACGTAAAGCTTGCAGAATTATTGCCCAGCAGCAGGAAGATATTTGCCCCGGCGAAGAGAACAACGTCCATCTTACCGTCCCCATTGATGTCACCAACGGCGCGATCGACGAAATGCAGGAAACCGGTAAAGCCGGGAGGAACAAATGACGTAAGAACAGGAGGCTGAAAGGTACCGTCGCCATTGCCTGGCAAAACGGCCAGAATTGCAGTGGTGCTGGTATTCCCCGCTAGAATCAGATCAGGTTTGCCATCTCCCGTAACGTCTGCAATGGTGAGCGCACAACATACACCCGCGGGCAGACTAATGTCTTGCCCATGTGTGAAAGTTCCGCCTCCGTTCCCCAGCAAGACGTGGAGAGCAAATTGAGGCGCGCTGCCGTCAATGTAGACGATGTCGAGTTTGCCGTCGTTGTTGATATCGGCCGAAGCAAGTTCGGTGACATCTGTGCTAGTGGGGATGACGGGAGGATTCTTGAAGGTGATTGCTTGGAGCGGAACACACATCAGTAACGCGAGACCAAGAACTCGCGGAACTCGCAGAGCCATCGAAGACACGAGCATTTGCATTCTGGCCCAGGGTCCCAAGTTTGGGGAAGCAGTGGCCAACAATAACATAGGTAGGCAGGTGTTAGCTATTTCCGTTAACAAAAACTCTCTAGAGAACCTCAAAGAACCTCTCTCCGTCTTGACTCTATCAATCGCCACGGCCATAATCATGGCCTTTCGCACATCTTGCGCGTTCGCATTAACACTTGGGACTCGTCCTATCATCATGAAAACTGCTTCGGCCCTCTCCTCGTTTTCGCCCTCGCGGAAGGCGTGTTCCTGTCTAGTTGTTTCCCTTGGAATGTTTCTCTACGGCTGCGGCGGAGGTGGATCGCAGGGCCCGCCGCCGCCCCCTGCTCCGGATTTTTCTTTGGCCTTGAACCCAACTTCGATTTCAATTTTGCAGGGTGGTTCTGGGTCTACCTCACTTTCCGCCGCTGTACAGAATGGATTCTCGTCTCAGATCACGGTTCAGGTTACAGGGCTGCCTGCCGGCGTTTCTGTTTCTCCGGCCAACATCACGCTAACACCGGGGACCCCGCAGCAGGTTACCCTCTCTGCAGCCATCGGCGCAGCCGCTACTACGGCAACCGCTGTGTTTACGGGCACATCTGGATCATTGAGTCACAACGCAAGTCTGAGTCTCGCGGTAACCAAGGGATTTCCGCAGACTCTGAACACACGCACAAGATATGTGCGCACGGATGCCGTGACGGAATACTACCAGTGGGTGAACACGCATTGGATCGTTTATAACCAACCGACATCGCGTTTCTTTGTTACGGATCCCTTTTCGAACCAGATTTTTGTTATCGATGCGGCCTCTCAGAGGCAAGTCGCAAGCATTCCGGTTCCTGGGGCTTTCGGGATCGATGACACTCCGGACCACGCGACCCTTTACGTTGGAACTATGCTCGGCGATGTCTATTCGATCGACCCCGTTGCCATGCAAGTGAAACACCGTTACGTCGCCTCCCAAATTGGCCCCTTCGGATATCAGGCTTTTTCTGCGCAGGTTCTCTCCGACGGCCGCGTTGCCCTGCTTGGTGCACAGGGCGGCATCCCAAGTGTGGATGGCTCTACCAGCATTGCGATCTGGAATCCAGTCGATAATTCCATAACGATTTATGGCGGCGTGAACGGCGTAGGCGTGCCTGCGCAGCCTTTATGCCCGATGGGAAACATCGGTGGGTTCACCCGGAGCGCAGACCGGACAGCTGTATTTGTGGGGAGCATCGATAGCGACACGACACTCTGCCAGATCAACCCAAGTACCGGGCAGCGCTTGTCGGCATCAATAGCCGGCAGCTTTTCAACAACCCATATCTTTACTTCTCCCGACGGTCATTATCTTGCCTTTCCAGTATATTCAGGTCAGGTCGCGATCTATGATGCGCACACTCTCAATCAAGTCGCCTTATTCAATGTAGCGGGCGATACTTCTTCCGCAGTGGATCTGGTGTTTAGCGAGGATTCCAGCACCCTTTTCGTCCCAGACGCCTCCATAGTTTATGCCTATAATGTGGCAACCCATCAGCAGATCGGCTGGTTCCCAAACATCGTAGTTGAATACACCAGCGGCGGTCGGGCTGTCGGACCTGCTACCAACCCAATCTATGAAGCCGGAGACAGTACAGGACTCTTGTGCGGCCCCCTAGAAGAGGGCTTTGGATGCGTTGACACAACAGGATTGCAGACAGGTCCTGTCGGCACGATGTTCGCCAATGCTTTCCTAAATCCGCTTTCCGGTCCCACGTCAGGAGGAACCGTCGTGCAATGGCAGGAACCACCGACCGTGAATGGGCCGACGGCAGTCTACCTCGGGAACACGCTCGCTTCCTCTATTTCCGCCGTGAACGGCAATCTCTCAGCGACGTCTCCTCCGGGCGGTTCGGGGCCTGTGAATGTCTATGTTTTCAGCAGCGATGGCGGGATGCAACTAATCGCCGACGGATTCAGTTACGGTCCGACGATTCTTCAAGTCACTCCGGACAATTCATCTGCCGCGGGTGGCGGCGTGGGAGTCATCTACGGCTACGGGTTCGTTCCGGTTACGGCAACAACGATTCCTCCAGGCTTGTCCGTCACTGTGGCGGGGCAGCCATCCACTATTCTCGGCTTCGACCCCAATGCCTACAACGTCATGCCTATACCTTACGTGCTGCAATCGATCTTCTACACCATTCCCGGGGGCACAGCAGGATCTTCCGTCGATGTTACCGTTACAACGAGCGCAGGCAGCGCCACCGCGCATAGTGGTCTAGCCTACTTACCAGCTGCCAAACAGTTTCCATTGGCTGGTTCTGCGCTGGCCCAAGGCACTTACGATCCTGTACGCGACGTTTACTACTTTACGGACGCTAATCTTGTTCAGGTCTTCTCTCTGACGCAAGGCAAATGGTTAACTCCCATCAGTATCCCTGCGCCGACTGGGAAGACGCAGCGCTTGTGGGGAATCTCGCTTTCGCCAGATGGCAGTAAGCTCGCCGTAGCGG
>Ga0207103_10138_pt1 | contig 21601 bp, 16 predicted proteins | sample Alteio_BWMinHeat_81_FD_153546 | JGI IMG/M metagenome (GOLD analysis project Ga0207103, IMG submission 153546) | Enriched cells from forest soil in Barre Woods Harvard Forest LTER site, Petersham, Massachusetts, United States -... | ecosystem: Environmental > Terrestrial > Soil > Temperate forest >...
GCCGCCAGCGAGATAAAGCGATCCCTCGCGACCTCTGGCACGCGCTCATCTTTTATACCACCGGTGAAGTCATCCGCCCGCTGCTGAATCCGGCCGACAATGCCCCACAGGACAAACAGGACAGAGAAGACGCCGTCAAGCCCAATATCACCGTCAAGCCTGACAGTCCCCCACCCAATCGAAGAGAAACCTACATTCCCTATGCCATCCGCGAAGGCCTCTACGAACGCGGCTGGAAAGACTATCTCCAGCTTCTCACTCGCTTCTGGCAGCCCTACCTCGACAACAAATCCACGTTCGACGACGCGATCGCCCGCATGGTCTCCGCCCTCTAGCGCGGATCGCTGCTTGTAGGGACGCAGCTTCTAAAACCTTCCATTCCTGAGCCATTCCCGAATCTCCTCCTGCACCGAAAAAATGTCGAAGGGATCCTTCGTATAACGAGCATCCATTCTGTAGGCCTGTTCTTCGTACGGCACCACCATCCACAGCCCAGACTCATTCAAGGATTGGAAGTAACCTGACATCACTTTTTCCAACCCCACGATCGAGAACTGCATGACGTGCACCAGCGTGTGAAATATAGTCCGCAGCGTCGGTTCCCGATTGAAGAGTGCCACATCGATGAACGGCATCGCCGTCATATGCGCGGCATCCGGCACCACGCGCGCGCCTCCAGCGCGAACCCGCTCATAGAAAGGCGGGTAAGGAATGGTCTCGCCCGTCGGGGCTACATGCTTAATCCTCAGCTGATCGAGGCTTTCCACAGTAAAGAACGGCCGCAGCTTCGTTTTTTCGGGTTCCGATAGCGGCTCGCCGAGAGGATAGTATTTATCGCGCTGCTGCTGCATCCAGGCCACACCCTCAGCAACCAACGCTGCTAGTTCCGCCTGGCTGAACTTCGGAGGCTCCACGAACGGATCCTTCCAACGCGTATTCCAGATCTCTTTGACGGACGGCCAAAGAAATGTGAAGTTTATTCATCCTAGCATGGACCTGCAGACATCTTTTTCACAGAAGAATGCATGCGTTTGGTCGCCCGCACCCGCGGGCATCCCGGGATTTGCTCCATGCCCGGGCTCAATAAGCACCTGAACACGCGCCAGCCCATTGATCGCGGCAGATACTCCTTTGTCTGCTATAGCGAAACCTGATATAGCCCGCCGATGCGACCTTTCCTAGATGAGATACGCGCCAGGCAAAAACACGGATGCTGCTTTTGTAACCGGCGATTTTGACTTAGGAGGGCACTGCGAAAGTCTTCCGCAACTGCCCGCAAAGTCAAATGTCACGAAGCGCTTAATCCGGTTGAGCGACGTCACGCCCGGGCACCACGTCTATTTGTAGTTTCGGATCAGCCGCCGGTATATAGGTAACCGGCAGCCCAAGCTCGCGCCGAACAATATTGCAACCCTGCGCGATGGCGCTTGCCTTGTAGAACGAGATCTCGCGGTTACACCCCTGACGCCCAAAACCACAATCGCTCGACACAATCAAACGCTCCGCGGGAATGTACTTCAACGCCTTGCGAATCTCGCCGGCCACGTCTTCCGGCCGGTCCGCCTGCAGCGTTCGATGACTGACCGCGCCCACAGCAATTTTCTTTTTTAGGCTGTGCTTGAACGGCTCAAATAGTTCGAGATCCTTCTGGCCGCGGTCCTTCATTTCCAGCGTCCACACGTCGCCGCGGCATCGCTCCAGATAAATCTCGATGGACTTCGCGTAGCTCGTATCCTCCATCACACGCTGCATGTTCGGATTGCCCCAGCAGGTGTGAATCCACAGTTCCACGTCATCAAGCCCCTGCACCTCGCGGTTGAACGCGTCGACCATAAACTTCACCTCTTCGTGGTCTTTACCGTAGGTGTTCGCCATGAAGTGAAACGTCGGCTCCTCAATCTGCATGCACCGGCAACCCGCATCACGCAGCGCCACCAATTCCTTGTTCATCGCTTCCGCCATATCCCAGATCACTTGCCGCTTGTCCTTGTACTTGGGCGTGTGGATATCGAGAAATAGCGCCATCACTTGCGAACAGCAGGTGCCGAACTTCACCGGCTTAGGGGTCTTCCCCTGCGCCATGCGCCACAATTTCGGATAATCGAGCGGCCGGTGCTCGATCTTGTCGACCACGTGCGGCCATCTCCAGCCGGTATAAATTTCGTTGAGTAGCGTGCCCGGCGGATAATGAAGCCAAGGGGCCGTCGTCTTCTCCGGCTGCAGATAATCCCCTTCAAAGCCCGCCCAACGTTGAAGAGGGTAGTGATGCCAGGCGCGACCCGCCATGTCCTCATCGAGGTGAAAGTCGCCGTGCGTAAGAATGTCGAGCCCAGTGCGCTCCTGATCGCTGATTACCACCGCCAGTGCGTCCTGAAATTTCTCGCGAAAGCGCACATCCATCATGCACGTATCGAGCGGCCGCCCCCACATGCTGGTGTCGAACCAACGCGGTCGCGGAAACGATCCGGTAGTGGTGCTCGGAAGAATCAGATTGGCAGTAGCGGTAAACATGGTTTCCTCCGACCGGCATTGTACATCCGCTCGCAACCGTTTCTCGGACTCTTCGCAGACACAGTCACCGCCACGCCGGCGGCTAAGACGTGACAGCGAGCGAGGCAGAATTTCACCGCCTATGTCAAACGAGGCGCTGCATCCCGGTCTTCATCGGGACGAGAGCGAGTAGCTCGACGCGCAGTGTTGCTAAGTGAACATACATTTTTCTTTGAGGAGCGCAAGTTGGCTCTATACAATCCAGGGTTCGAGGTGAGAAATGAGGCGAACCGCTTTCGCTATAGCAGCGCTCCTGACGTACGTACTGGGTGTAAACGCTCAACAACACAATATCGACACGCAGCACTCCATGTTAACCATCCACGTGGGCAAGACGGGCGCGTTCTCTGGACTGGGACATGAGCACGAAGTGCGCGCGCCGATTCACAACGGTACGGCGGACGTTGGTTCGCACCCTGCGGTTGAAATACACGTGGATGCGCGCGAGCTGCGGGTTATCGACAAAGATGCTTCGGAGAAAGAGCGCGCCGAAGTTCAGAAGACCATGCTAGGGCCGGAAGTGCTCGATAGCGAGCATCATCAGGAGATCGTCTTCAAGTCTACAGTTGCCGAACCTGCTGGCCAGGAACGCTGGACACTTCGCGGAAATCTGACGCTGCGTGGCCAGACGCGGCCACTCACGCTGCAAGTGACGCACAAAGACGGCGCTTACGCCGGAGAGGCCGCCGTGAAGCAGACTGACTTCGGGATCAAGCCGCCCGGAAAGACGGGCATCAGAGCCAAAGACGAACTTAGAATTGTCTTCGACGTGCGGCTGACGCCGTAAGAGCGAAGCCGGAGTCATCCGCAATCCCGGCTCCTCTATTTTTCTGAACATTTCTACAGCAGCTCGAACAAGGGTTCTATCCCACTTGCCCTGCTCGCCCCGAAGGCGCACCGCCCGGGAACCTCGAACCGTTCGAGTGCACCGCCGTAGTTACTCCTGTGCCGCCCCTTCTTCGGCTTCTACGCCTTCTACGCCGGAATTGTTTGTCGGGAGACCGCGGTTGTGCTAGTCTCGGCGGTGCGGCAATGAGCCTGGCTCACGCCACGCAAGCCCCAGCGTCGCAAACGTTCTCTCCTTACCGTTCCTCGCCAGAGTTTCCCCAAAGGGAAGACTCTCCCCGGAGAAACCAAACGAACGGCTCGGGCTACTTGACTAGCGGCTTGCCGTCGGAAGGAATTGGATAAGCGCATGTCGGGTACACAAACCGCCTCAAAGGTCGAAAAAGAGACCGTGGAGATCAAACTCGCGCACTCGCCCGATTCCGACGATGCCTTCATGTTCTATGCGTTGGCTACCCACAAACTCGCAACGCCCGGCTACAAGTACACTCACGTCCTTTCCGACATCCAAACTCTTAACGACGCAGCCCTCACGGAAACTTACGATGTCACCGCTCTGAGCTTTGCCGCCTATCCCACACTGCGCGACAAGTACGTTCTGCTGGATTGCGGCGCTAGTTTCGGAGAAAACTACGGCCCCATCGTAGTTTCCTCGAAACCCATGAAACGCGAAGATTTAGCTGGAAAACGAATCGGTGTCCCGGGCCTTAAGACGACGGCCTATCTCACCTTAAAGCTCTTTCAACCCGACTTTGAGCCCGTTGTCATGGCCTTTGACAGAATTCTCGACGCGGTAAAGAGCGAAGTTGTTGAAGCCGGTCTCCTTATCCACGAAGGTCAGCTTCTGTTCCCGCAACTCGGCCTGCACCGTGTCTTGGATCTCGGTGTGTGGTGGCACGAACAAACAGGGCTCCCGCTGCCGCTGGGAGGGAATGCCGTTCGCCGCGCTCTGGGACCTGTCCTGGGCTTGCAAATTGCTAAAACGATTAAAGATAGCGTCGAATACGGCCTCGAACACCGCGAAGAAGCCTTAAACTATGCCATGCAGTTCGCCCGCAACATGGAAACTGAAGTCGCTGACAAGTTCGTAGGTATGTACGTTAACCGCTGGACCATTGGCTACGGCGAGCGCGGCAAACAAGCAGTTCGAGCGCTCATCGAGCGCGGCACCGCAGCAGGCCTTCTCCCCGGCCCTCCCGACGTCGAATTCCTGAGTCAATAATAAAAGAAACAAAAGCCTTAACAAGATTCAGGAGCCCCAAAAAGGGGGCTAGCATCCAGCCAACCAATCAGTGAGCCGTCTCGACCGGTGTGAACCACAAATCCTGATAGTCAAAGCTGAAATCTGCCAGCGGCGAAACCGCCGCCATAGTGAAATGGTGAATATTGCCCTCGGGATTCAGGGTGAACGTCACAAACGCGTCTTCAATACTACGGTCGCGCCAATGCGCCTTGAACGTGTCGAACTGCCAGGGTTGCAGATCAGCCACCGCCTTCGGCGTGTGGTCCAGGCTGAATACCAGCCCGGAACCTTCCTGCTTGATCGTAACCGGCCCATACCACGCGTCGTTGTAAACACCCGCATACTTTTCCAATGGCAGCGACGGCTTGGAGTTCACGGCCCGGCCTTTGTCACTTTCCTTCATCGCCTCTTGGGCTGCTTTTTCGTGTTCGTCGCCTGCGACCTTGAAAGCAGTGGTCCACTCGGTTGGCGGTAAACCAAAGTAGAAGTCCAACGCGTGGTACAAGATCGAATCGAAAGCGGAGCTTTCTTCGGCATTGGTCAAGATCACGATTCCCAGGTTCTCTTCCGGCACCAGCAGGACGCGGGTAACAAAACCAGATACACCGCCAGAGTGCCCAACCAGCTTACGTCCGTGATAATCCCGTATTCCCCAGCCCAGCGCGTAGGCGGCAAATTTCGGGCGCAAAGCCGACAGGGGTGACTCGTCCGAGCTAATAGGTGTAAGAGTCTGAGCCGTCCACATCTCGCGCGATTGCGCCTCACTGAAAACCCGCTCATCGCTCCCTGGGATTTTCCCGTGGTTGAGCTGCAGCATGATCCACTTGGACATCTCCCCCACCGAAGAGTTGATTGCTCCGGCCGGTCCAGCATTGTCCAAATCCTGGAACGGAATGGTTTGCAACTTCCCATCGACCTTTGAGTGCGGCCAAGCGTAGTCATCCCCGGGCTTGAAAGCCGTAGTGCTCAAATTCGTGGTCTTCATGCTTAAAGGCTGCAGAATCTTCTCGCGAATGTACTCCTCCCAGGTTTTCCCAGTGACGGCCGGTATGATCTGCCCCGCCGCGATATACATCAGGTTGTCGTACGCATAGCGGCTGCGGAAGCTCGAGGCCGGCTTCATAAATCGCAATCGATAGATGATGTCCTCGCGCGTAAACGTCGTGTGCGGCCAGAAAAGCAGGTCGCCTTCGCCAAGCCCCATCCCGCTTCGATGCGTCAGCAAATCGCGAATAGTCATCTCATGCGAGACGTACGGGTCGTACATCTGGAAGCCCTTCAGCCGCTCGTACACTTTGTCGTCCCACGAAATTTTCCCCGCATCCACCAGCGATGCCAGAGCCGCGCTGGTAAAAGCCTTTGTGTTCGAGCCAATCCCAAACAACGTGTTCTCGTCGACGGGCACGACCTCTCCCATCTTTCGCACGCCGTATCCTTTTGCCAGCACCACCTTGCCGTCCTTCACGATCGCTATCGCGATCCCCGGAACACTAAAGGTCTTCATATCTCGCGCAACATACGCATCAAGATCTGGCGGCGGCCCGCTTTGCCCAAATAAGGTTGCCGCCCAAAACAACATAAACACCAATCCTGCGCAGCGTGACGCGTTCGATCTCCCCATAGCCTTCGATTGCTCCTTTTCTCAATTGCGCGAGGATTAGACCATAAATAGTGGCCAATGAAACCCGCAATGTCGATAATGTCGATTTAGTCCGCTTGACGCGTTTCCTGTAATCACTTAGTGTCTTTTCCTTGCGCTGGAGCCTCGAATGAAAACTTGTCTGTGTGGGATGGGCCTTGTAGCGACGGCACTGGCGCTGTTGGTTCCTCTTGCGTGTGGCCAAGCCGCTGCGGAATATCGCGACCACACGCAGGCTGCTGGAATTTGGCCGCAGCAAGCAGTCCGCCGCGCGCACGGGATGGTGGCCACAGACGAAGAATTGGGCTCTCAAGCAGGCGTCGAAATTCTAAAGCGGGGCGGAAATGCCGTCGATGGCGCCGTTGCGGTGGCTTTCGCTCTAGCTGTCGTCGAGCCGGCGGCGGGAAACATCGGCGGCGGCGGTTTCATGCTTGCGCGGATGGCGGATGGCCACACGACTTTCTTTGACTATCGCGAAGTAGCGCCCGGCAAGGCCAGCCGCGACATGTACATCAAACCCGACGGCACGCTCGACAAAGAGCTCTCCGTCGTCGGCTACAAATCGGTTGCCGTGCCCGGTACCGTCGCTGGCCTTGAGCTCGCGCTTAAAACCTACGGCAAGCTGAAACTTGCCGAGGTGCTGGCCCCGGCCATACATCTGGCAGAAGACGGATTTCCCGTTAGCGAGAAGCTTGCTCGGCAATTGGAGGGAGAACGCGCAGAGTTGCAACAATTCACGATTAGCCGCCGCATTTTCCTGAACGAGGGAAGAATCTTCCGTCCGGGCGATACGATCCGCCAGCCGGAGCTGGCAGCAACTCTAAAGCGCATTGCGAAAAACGGTGCGGCCGAGTTTTATCGTGGCGAAACCGCGCAGATGCTGGTCGATGACATGAAGCGCATGGGCGGTCTCATCACTCTCGAGGATCTCTCGCAATATCAGCCGAAAGTTCGCCAGGCATTGCACGCCACCTACGATCTCGACGGCCACAAATGGGACGTCATTAGCTCGCCTCCACCCAGTTCCGGGGGCGTTGCTATCATTGAAGCGATGAACATGTTGCACAACGTCTCGCTCAAGGGTTGGGACGACGCGCAAAGCGTGCACATGGTCGTCGAAACTATGCGCCGAGTGTTTGCCGACCGCTCCGCGTACCTCGCGGACCCGGACTATTCCAAAGTGCCTGTTGACGGGCTCACCAGCGACTGCTACGCAAAGGAACTCGTCGCGACCATCGATTCGCAACACGCCTCCTCCAGCAAAACGGTAAAGGCGGGCACGCCGCACGTCTGTGGAGTTTCCGCCGCCAACGACGCCGCTCCGCGGACAATCAGCCTCAATGACGGCCCGCATACAACACACTTTTCCGTCGTCGATGCCGCCGGCAACGCGGTCGCCAGCACCTACACGCTGAACAACAGCTACGGCTCACATGTAACTTCTTCTGCGGGCTTCCTGCTGAACGACGAAATGGACGACTTTACGACGCAGCCCGGCGTCCCCAACGCTCTCTTCGGCCTCATCCAATCCGACGCCAACGCCATCGCACCTGGCCACCGCCCGCTCAGCTCCATGACGCCCACAATCCTCTTGCGGGATGGCAAACTCAGCTTCGTAACTGGTTCGCCGGGCGGCCCCACGATTATTTCTGCAACGCTTCTTAGCGTTTTAAACTGGATGCGTCTGGGAATGGATGCGCAGGCAGCGATTAACGCCCCGCGCTTTCATCACCAGTGGCTGCCGGATGTGATTCTGATGGAGAAGGATTTTCCCGCTGGCATGGAGTCTGCGCTGAACGCGCAAGGCTACCAAACGCGGCGGCGCGGTCACATTGGTTTGGTGAACGCCATCGGGATCGATCCAAAAACAGGCGAACGCCTCGGCGCGGCGGACCCGCGCGACAACGGCGCAGCCGTTGGCTACTGAACGATTTTTGTAGCGCGTGGCTTCTGTTTGGGCGGCCCGAAGCGGGGCGTCCAGCTTTCATCTCAGAACGTAGTGCACGGGACTATGCGAAGAATCCTATCCACCTATATGTTCGTGTCGCGAAGGTTGACCACCGAACTTCTCGGGCAGATTGCCGAGGCCGGTTTCCAGGCCGTTGAGATCTTCGGCACCCGCGGCCATTTCGACTACACCACCAAGCAAGAAGTCCAGGCCATGGCCAGCGCCCTCTCGCAACACCACCTGGCGCTTGCGTCGCTGCACGCGCCTACGAGCCGCGACTTGAGCGCGACCCGCGAAGGCGGCGCGCCTCTTTCGATCACCGAAGTGGAACGCGTGCGCCGCATCGAAGCCATGGACGAGTTGAAACGCGTGATCGATGTGGCCGAGGACCTACCCTATTCCCGCCTGATTCTACACATGGGTGGCCCGCGCGAAACCGCAGATCCACGAAAGCGCGATGCGGCCTTCAGCTCGCTCGAGCATCTGGTCCTGCACGCTCGCCATCGCGGAGTGACCATCGCCGTCGAGAACACGACAAGCGAGATGGGCGATCCCACCTATCTCCGCACCTTCGTCGACGAAACGCGCCTTACCGGTTTGCGCTTCAACTTCGATATCGGCCACGCGCACCTTGCCGATGGTCCGGAAGCGGAACGCATCGAAAAAGCGTTTGCGCCGATCGGCGAACTGGCAGTGTCTGCGCATATCCACGACAACCACGGCGAAAAAGACGAACATCTTCGGCCCTATGAGGGCTCGATCGACTGGGAATCGACGGTCAAGACCTTAAAGACCGCCGCAGAGCCAGACCTCCCGCTCACGCTCGAACTAAAAGAAAAAGTCGGCCACGACGGGCCGTCCACAGCCGAGCAGCTAACCGCCGCCAACGAATCGCTCGAACGCTTCGAACGCGAGTGGGGATGATACCGCCGTGCGCGGAATGGAACGAGTTTGCTCCTCGTCGCGCTAGCCGGCCTATCTATCTCGGCTGCCGTTTTTACCGACTTCGTAAAATTTAAGTACGACTACGGCGAATCATTCAAGACACCTGGAACATGGTTGCAACCACTACTGAACCTGGGTTCCTAAGGAATCGGAGAAGGAATCGTCGCCGGATTCCTCTTCATTCTGTGTGTTGATTCGTTTTGCTATTTCGTAATCGTGTTCGTCGCGATTGCTGATTTCCAGAGGTTTCGACGCGAATCTCGACTAGATATCGCCTTGCGCAACGGGCTGCACGGTCTCCAAAATCGAGGTCTCAAGCCTTTTGCGTCTTTGGGCTTCCTGGAAAAATACGCACGCTGGCAAATCGCTGACGGTTTCACCTGTTTGTTGCATGGGGCCAATGTCTTCCCTTCTCTGATAAACTACCTTTTTCGAAACCCACTGAAATAACGGACTATGACGATCATCACCATCGAACAAGCGGGCAAGTACGACGGCCAGGAAGTGACCATTCGCGGCTGGCTCTATAACTTGCGCGAATCCGGCAAATTGATGTTTCCCATTTTTCGCGATGGCACCGGCATCATCCAGGGTGTCTGCGCGCTCAAGGAAAATCCCGAAGCCTTTGAAGCGTTGAAGGGGCTTACGCAGGAATCCAGCGTCATCGTCACCGGAAAAATTCGCGCGGAGCAGCGCGCTCCGGGCGGCTTTGAGATAGGGGTCGCCAGGATCCAGATCGTTCAGAAAGTTCCCGACACTACGCCCTTCCCTATCCAGCTCAAAGAACACGGCGTGGACTTCCTGCTCGATCAGCGGCACCTTTGGATCCGCACCCCTCGCCAGGCGGCTATCCTCCGCATTCGTGCGGAAGCCATCCGTGCGGCGCGTGAATTTATGGATAGCCAGGGCTACACCATCGCTGACGCGCCGATGTTTACGCCGGCTGCTTGCGAAGGCACTTCCACACTTTTCGAAGTCAACTACATTGACGATCAAAAAGCCTATTTAACCCAGAGCGGCCAGCTCTATGCTGAAGCCATCGCCATGGCGCTGGGCAAGGTCTATACGTTCGGTCCCACATTTCGCGCCGAAAAATCCAAGACGCGCCGGCATCTCACGGAATTTTGGATGCTCGAACCGGAAGCTGCATATGTTGAGTTTGCCGAAGTTATGGAGCTGGCCGAAGGCCTCGTCAGCGCGATCGTACAGGGTGTCGTAAAAAACAAGTCGCGCGAACTAGAAACGCTCAAGCGCGACATCAGCAAGCTAGAAAACATCAAGCCGCCGTTTCCGCGTATGAGCTACGAAGACGCCGTCACGGTGCTGAACAAAAAAGGCAACCCCGCGAAATTCGGTGACGATTTCGGCGGCGACGAAGAAACCATCATTTCCAGCTCCTTCGATCGACCAGTACTGATCCACCACTATCCTTCCGCCATTAAGGCTTTTTACATGCAGCCCGATGCCCAGCGCCCCGAGCTGGCTCTCGCCTTTGACATGATCGCGCCCGAAGGCTACGGTGAAATCATCGGCGGCAGCCAGCGCATCCACGATTACGATTTGCTGTTGAAGCGCCTGCGCGAACACAACTTGCCCGAAGAGTCTTTTCAGTGGTACCTCGACCTGCGCCGCTACGGCAGCGTCCCGCACTCCGGCTTTGGCCTCGGCTTGGAGCGCACCGTTGCATGGATTTGTGGAACCGAGCACATCCGGGAAGTCATCCCCTTCCCGCGCATGATTTATCGCGTGTATCCTTAGCGCGGGGTAGTTCGCGGTACCTGTATTCTCGCATTTCTTAGTTGAACCGGAGATTGGGGCGCACTTAGCGTCTTGCTATCCGTGCGGATTTCCGCGCGCGTTTTCGCAAGTCACGAACTCGCCCGTCTCATTACGGAGAAGCCGCATGTCGCAAAAAGTTCGCATCATTGGCGTTCCGATGGACCTTGGCCAGAGCCGTCGCGGCGTGGACATGGGCCCGTCCGCCCTGCGAGGCGCCGGTCTTCAGGCTCGCATAAAGCAGCTCGGCCTCGCCGTCGAAGACATCGGCAATCTCGAAGTGAAGCAGCCCGAAGAAATGCAAGTCGGCGAAAAGCGCGCCAAGTATCTTGAGGAAATCGCCGAGACCTGCAGGGACCTGGCCTCGACCGTCGAAAAATCTCTCGGCGAAGGTTTCCTGCCTCTGGTGCTGGGTGGAGATCATTCCATTGCCGCGGGCGTTGCCGCAGGCGTTGCTTCGCACTATCGCAAAGACAAAAAGGAGATCGGGTACCTGTGGCTCGATGCCCACGGGGACATGAACACGCCCGAGTCCTCGCCCTCAGGCAACGTTCACGGCATGCCTCTCGCCGCCATCATGGGATACGGTCCGAGCGAACTCGTCGATCTCATGGGCTTCCGGCCCAAGGCCGAGCCCGGCAACATCGTGATCGTCGGCGCGCGCGACCTCGACGCCCAGGAACGCAAAATCGTCAAGAAATCGGGCATCCATGTGTTCACCATGCGCGACATCGACGAGCGCGGCATGCGCGAAGTCATGTCCGATGCCCTCAAATACGCCTTGGACGACACCGCCGGCATTGCTGTCAGCCTCGACATGGACTTCGTCGATCCCAGCGACGCTCCCGGCGTCGGCACGCCCGTCCGCGGCGGCGTTACTTATCGCGAAGCCCATCTCGCCATGGAAATGATCGCCGACTCCGAAGCCATGGTCTCCCTCGAAGTCGTCGAAATAAATCCCATCATCGACGAACACAACCGCACCGCGCTCCTCGGGGTCGAGCTGGTCCTCTCCGCCCTCGGCAAGAAAATCCTTTAGCCATGGGCGTTCACGTCAATGGCTACTCGCGGTAGAAAAGTCCGCGACGCCGACCTCCACAATCTGCACTCTTTTCGTCCGCCGCGGCTTATTTTGGGATCCATCGGATGAGAGGGGCTCTTCCTCCTTCGGCTTCTCCTGGGTTTCGGCTTTTTTGGGCGTTTCAGCGTTCTCATCGGCGCGGGCATTGCGTCCCCAGATTCCGTAAACGCGCCCTGCATACGCGGCGATGCCGCTGTAATCTCCGATGAAGCCTCCCTCGGGATCGAACTGCTTCGATGTCCAAGCGTAGTTCCTAAACGTGCGCCCGCCATCCGTGGAACGCGCCAGTACGAAATTGACCTTGCGGTTGTCCGGGTCGGCGCGCCGGTCGTAAAACACCAGGTTGGCAGAGCCATCCACGGGATCGACGGCCATCCACTGAAAGAACTGATCGGCACCGTTGTGCAATGCGTCCGTGTTCACACGCGCGGCCTCCGACCATTGCACGCCGCCATCCGAGGACGTGGAACAGAAAACATCGAGATCGCCGTTACGATAGTCCGCCCAGCTAACAAACAATCGGTTCAAACGCGGATCGATTCCAATTTGGGGAAAACCGTTGGCGCGGAAAACGTTCGCAAGCGCGAAGTAGGAAGGCGCAGTCTTCAAAATCGCCCGAGAGCTGGAAAAGCTCTGGCCGCCGTCGCGGGAGGTTGCGAAAGCAATCTCCGAGCCATCGGCCCAGGCGGCGTACAATGTCCCGTCGGCGCCAACCGCCGCGGTGAATCCCTCCACAGCTCCGGTGTCGTCGCGAGGCAGGCCCTCATGCGTGCTGATCTCGCTCGGCTTTGACCAGGTCACTCCGCCATCCGTCGAACGAGAGAAAAGTATCACTGATTTCGTCAGCGTGAATTCTGTCCACCCGACGTAAACGTTTCCGGCAAAACGCGAATTCGTGTTGTCGGCCACGATGCCCGGTTTGTCCTCGAACGGAATGCCCGGCGCGGTTTTCTGCGCGATCACCGCGGCGGCATGCTTCTCCCAAGTCCTGCCGCCGTCGAGCGTGCGCCGAACGAAAATGCCGTTGCGCGTGGCGTTGTGCGCCCAGTAGTTCTCCGTGCCCAGCTTGTCAAAGGCAATGTAGCAGAGAAATGCCCGGCCCTGATTGTCAAACGTGACGGATACGTCGCCGGAGACCTTATAGTCCGTCGGAGCGGTGCCCTCCGCGATGCTCCAGGTCTTTCCGGCATCGCGTGAATACGCGACGCCCGCAGGCGACTGGAAAGCCGCGACGACTTGCTCCGGCTCCTTGGCATTCACCGCAACGGATGGCTCATTGAAATTGCCCTCGCCTCGAACGAGTTCGACGACCGCTCCTCCCGGAGGCGCAGCTAACCGAGGCTCGACGGAGGACTGCTGGGCGCCGAGCAAAACGCCGCCCACTACGGCAAGCTGCAAGACCAAAGCCAGTGTAGTCAGAATCCGCAGGTTTAGTTTTCGCATTCAGGCAGAATCTATACCGATAGGCTGGGGTACAGCAAACCTAAATCTCACCGTGCTGCGTCTGTGATTCGCCGCGTCTCAGCTCATCCGCAACGCGGACATTGGATCAATCCGCGAAGCACGCCGCGCCGGTAAATACCCAGCGAGCGCCGCGACCGCGGTCAGAATCACCAGCATCCCAGCAAACGTCAGCGGATCGCTCGGCGTCACGCCGAAAAGCAACCCGCTCAGCATCCGTGCCAGCGCCCACGAGGCAAGCACTCCTACAACCATCCCAATTCCCGCAAGTCCGAGCGTCTGCAACAAAATCACTCTTCGCAGTGTCTCCGCCGATGCGCCCAGCGCCATGCGAATCCCAATCTCCTGCGTTCGCTGGCTCACCGAATAGGAAATCACCGCATAAATCCCCAGCGAAGCCAGCACCAACGCAAATCCCGCAAATCCGCCAAGCAACCACACGACAAATCTGCGCGGCGACACGGCCCGATCCACCAAGGTCTGCAACGTCCGCAAATTCGCCGTCGGCAAATCCGGTTCGATCGGACGCAGCGCCTCCCGAAGCCTGGAGGCCAGTTCCGCCGTCGGCAGCGATGTCCGCACCACTAAATCCACCGATCCATAATCCTGGGTCTGCCTCATGGGAATGTAAAACTCGTTGCCGGATGCTTCTTCGAGCGCCATGTGATGAACATCGCCGACCACACCCACCACCGTGCGCTCCGGATTATCCGCGCGCACGATTTTCCCGATCGGATTTTCTCCCGGCCACAGATTGCGCGCTAGGCTCTCGTTGATAATGATCACGTTCAACGAGCCCTTGGTATCGCGCTCCGTAAAATCGCGTCCCGCGCGCAGCGGAATGCCCATCGCGCGAAAATAGCCCTCGCTTGTAATGCGTGGAAATCCAATCGGATAAGTTTCCGGCGTGTACTGCACGCCCTTCGCCGCGACACCCCAGCTCCGGTTGTGCCCCAGCGGCAGCGAATCCGAGAGCCCTGCACCCTCGATCCCCGGCACATCCATCACGCGATGCAGCGCTTCCGTGAAGTAGCTGTTCTGCTGCTCCTGCGTTTTGTACGAAGAGTTCGGGTCAATCCGTAAAGCCGCCGCGCGCTCTGGCCGGAATCCCATATCCACATCCAGCACGCGCAAGAAACTTCGTATCAAAAGCCCCGCTCCCACCAGGAGCACGCACGCCAGCGCAATTTCCGACACCACTAGCGACGCGCGAATCCACGCATGCCCGCGCCCCTGGCTCGACCCGCGATTCGAATCCTTCAGCGTGTCGTGCAACTTCAAGTCCTGCACCTGCAGCGCCGGCACCAATCCAAAAAGCAATCCCGTCAACAGCGCCGCCGCCAACGTAAATCCCAGCACGCGTGCATCAATCCGCACATCGCTGAGCAAAGGAATGCTCACGGACGTCAGATGCGCCAAAGCGCGCGTCCCCGCAAACGCCAGCAACAATCCCAGGGCCGCGCCACAGACTGACAGCACCAAACTCTCCGTCAACATCTGCCCGATCAACCGTCCGCGCCCGGCCCCCAGCGCCGCACGAATCGCAATCTCTTTTTGCCGCCCAGCCCCGCGCGCCAGCAACAAGTTCGAAAGGTTCGCGCACACAATCAGCATTACCACGCCTACCGCGCACGCCAGCACCACTAGCGTCGGCCGCAGCCTTCCGCTAACATGCTCCGCCAATCCAGAGACCTTCGGCTCGAAGTCATTTCTGTCTTTATGCTCCTGCTGCAACAGTTTCCCCAGCACGGCCGTTTCTGCCCGCGCAGTTTGCACGCTCACGCCCGGTTTGAGCCGTCCAATAATCGCTACTGTATTCCCCTGCCGGTTTATTTCCGGCGATAGCGGCAGCGGTTCGAACATATCCACCCGGCTCCCGGGCGTAAAAACAGTCGAGAAATCAAACGTCGCCGGCAGCACTCCCACCACCGTCACCGGCCCGCCATCAAACGACAGCGCGCGTCCCACGATGCTCGGGTCCGCCGCGAATTTTCTCCTCCACAATCCGTCGCTCAGCAGCGTTACTCTCGGACCGTTCTGCTTGCACTCTTCTGCGCTGAACTGCCTCCCAATCTGCGGCTCGACGCCCAGTAGCGGGAAGAAATTCTGCGTCACCGGAACACTCGTCAACCTCTCCGGTTTCCCATCACCAATCAGCTTCGCATCTCCCAGGCCGTAAAATGCATAGTAGGCTGCTAGATCCTCGTACGACTGGTTCTTCGCGCGCATATCCAAAAGGTAGTCCGTCTGCGAAGTTTTCCCGGACATGTCGTTGGTTTCGTCCTGGTGGTTCGCTATCCACACCAGCCTTCCCGGATCACGGAACGGCAGCGGCCGAATCAAAAGCGTATTCACCACGCTGAAAATCGTGCAGCTTGCTCCAACTCCGAGCCCCACGATCAAAATCGCAAACGCCGCGAACCCCGCGTCCCGCCAAAGCGTTCGCACCGCGTACCGCACATCCCGCCGCAGCGTTTCGAAAATCGGAGTGCTACGATTCCCACTTTGAGAAGTTTTTTGTGAAGACGCCGGTAAAGAGCTTTGAGTAGACACGGACCCCTCCTGCGCAATTCCCGCACCTGTGTAGACGATGGAATTCGAAGAAGGTTCCGTCGGTCCCGTTAAATTTCTCGCTACAAGGCGTTCGCCCAGATCTCCGTTATCACTCCAGAACCAACGCGCCACTTCCTCCGCGACAACTCCTTATCTTTCCCCTATAACTAAGAACTGGCACCGAAAGACCAAAACTCGGCGATTTACATGACCCCTGACAAAAAACGATTGCGCATCGGCGTCCTCTTCGGCGGCCGCTCCGGCGAACACGAAGTTTCCCTAGCCTCCGCCGCCTCCGTAATTCGCGGCCTCGACCCCGACAAATACGAAGTCGTGCCCGTCGGCATCACCAAAGAAGGCCATTGGCTCATCGGCGGCAGCGCACAAAAAATGCTCCCCGAAGTTCTCCGAACTGGCCAGCGCGTCACCATGAGCGCTGACCCCACGGACGCCGCTTTAGTCCGCCTCGACGGCAGCGGCGGCGGCCAGCGCATCGACGTGGTCTTCCCGGTCATGCACGGCACCTTCGGAGAAGACGGCACCGTCCAAGGCCTCCTCGATCTAGCCGGCCTCCCCTTCGTTGGCGCAGGCGTCTTAGGCTCGGCCATCGCCATGGACAAAGACGTCGCAAAAAAACTCCTGCAAGCTGCCAAAATTCCCGTTGTTCCCTGGGTCTCTATCCACCGCCACGAATGGGAACGCAACGAAAACATAGTCATTCATGAGATTGAAAAAGAATTTCCGTACCCCGTTTTCGTGAAGCCCGCAACGCTCGGCTCGAGCGTCGGCATGACCAAAGTCCACTCGCGCCAGGAGCTGGCTCCCGCGCTGAATCTGGCTTCTGAATTCGCCATGAAAATTCTCGTCGAGCGCGCCGTCCACGCCCGCGAGATCGAAGTCTCCGTCCTCGGCAATCACGATCCGCAAGCCTCCATCCCCGGGGAAATCGTCCCCCATCGCGAGTTCTACGATTACGCCGCGAAATATCTCGAAGAAGGCACAAGACTCCTGATTCCCGCGGACCTGAAGCCCGTCCAGGTAAAAAAATTCCAACACCTTGCGGTCCATGCTTTCCGCGCCCTCGAACTGAGCGGTATGGCGCGCGTCGATTTTTTCCTCGGAAAAGAAGGCGGAAAAATCTATCTCAACGAAGTGAACACCATCCCCGGCTTCACTTCCATCAGCATGTACCCCAAACTCTGGGAAGCTAGCGGCATCCCCTTCCCCCAACTCATCGACAAGCTCATCGAGCTAGCCCTCGAACAACACGCCGAAAAAGTCCGCACCAAATACGCCATCGAACTCCCCGCAGGCTCCGCCGGCGCCCTCGAGGCCTAAGATCGCTTGTTTAGAATCCTTACTGCCCGACTTTTCGGAATTCTTCGTACAGATGAAGTTTATTGATGAGGTGTAGCAGCACCCGCGACATCTCCGAGTAGCTTTCCACCGCTTCGTTGGAAACTCCGGTAATGAACTTCCGGCGAGATTCTCGAAGCGTAGCAACGTCAGCTTCCGTGAAAGTCGCGTACACGCTGTTGTCCAGCGCCTTGTTCTCCCGTTCGAAGTCCTCAGACGGGTCCATGTCAAAGTCCGGAAATTTGGAAATCTTGGCCAGCATCTGCTCGCGTGTATACTTTGCGGACGTCACCCGAACTTCGTAAGGTATCAACACGCTCCGCACTTGCCGTCTGGTTTCGCTGGCGAATTCTTTCATGTCGCCAAGCGCCGCCAGGCCTTTGAAACTCCGCTCCGTCATATTCAAGGACCACACAATAGCCGCGGCATTTCGGGATTCAGCTGATCCGGAATTCACCGCTTTGGACAAAACATCGTCTATTTTCTCTGTAGGCATGATTCCATAGAGCAGTAGCACTCCGGCCGGGCGATCGAGTTTGAAGCCCCCGTGAGCTGCCAGATATGTTGTCACATCATTTGTGGCAGTCAGGTAGTTGCGGGAAACAGGCTCGATATCCGCGCCGTCGTGGGCCAATCGCAAGCCTAGGCGTACATAATCCGCCGGTTGAACATCAGCCAAATCGGTCTTCGCCATTGCCTGCACCACAGTGTCTCGAGATTCTAGGGAGTTGCTCAAAGAATAGAGCAACGATGCTTCGTCGAATACTGCAAATCCATCAGTTTGCTTTTGGAGCAACAGACGCAAGCAGTCGGCGCCGGCCGGCCCAGCGCGCTTGACAAGGTTCCAATAGGAATCCATCGCGGCGGATTTCACTTTCCGCTCCGCATCAGATAGCTTGCTGGGACGGAAGCCGTATGTCTTGCGCTCCGCTTCGGCGACTGTTTTGCAAGTGTCCTGACCTCTTAACTGGAAGGGGGTCGCAAGGGAGGAGAACAGCATAAGAGCACCCAGGAACAGATCGCGCATGCGCGAAAGTGTAGCACGCAGGAATTCTGGGGTCTTCGCGGGAGTCGAAAACATCACCAGCGCCTTGGTCTTTTACTAGCGTCGGCGGACTCTGCTAAGATTCTCGCAGTTGTCGAGCATACTCGAGGGATTGTGCCGGGCAACGGCTAAAGCAACACGTACGCGCTTGCAGGGCAGGAGACCACCGAATGTCACTTCTCGAACCGCCTGCCGATACGCAAAAAAGATCCCGGGCCATGATCTTCACTATGACCGCGGCCTTCATCATCGCCGTCATAGCCGTATGGTTCTGGCTTCGTTTTTACCCCGAGAAAAAAGCCGCGGAGCAATTCTTCAACGCCGTCGTAGCCGGGGACATGAACACCGCCTATCAGCTTTGGAAACCCGGCTCCAGCTACAAGCTCCAGGACTTCATCGCCGACTGGGGCCCCACCGGCTACTACGGCCCCGTAAAAAGCTACAGCATCCTTAAAGCTAAATCTCCCAGCGGCTCAAGCACGAGCGTCGAAGTCCGCGTAGCCATCAGCCCTTTCTCCCCCATGCCCATCGCGAACAACGAGCCCGAGAAAAGCCAAAAAACAAAAGTCGTCAACGTCTGGGTCGACACCAAAGACAAATCTTTCAGCTTCCCACCATAGAAGCAATTCATATCCCAAAGTCTTCCAGGAGCGCAGCACGCTGCGCTCTCCGTGCCCTCTGCGTAAAATCCTTCTTTTCAACTTAACGCCGTATATCCTCCAACGCTTGCTCCAACTCCTGCGGCCCAACGCTCGCTGTTCCCAGCTTCCCAACCACCGCTCCCGCCGCCGTATTCGCCAAAACCGCCGCGTCTGGCAATGAGGCCCCGGCCGCCACCGCCAGCGAAAGCACACTCAAAACCGTATCCCCCGCTCCCGTCACATCAAAAACCTGCCGTCCTGTAGCCCCGCGCTCCACCCCACTCTGCCCCACCCGCGCGTAAGTCACCTCAAAACTAGTCGCCGGGATCTGTAGATGCCGCGGTGAGGACTCCTCAGTCACGCTCATCCCCTTTTCACCCCGCGTAATTACCACCGCGCTGCACCCAAAGTGCGCCAGCAAAGCCCGCCCCGCTTCCTCCACCGATTTCTCATCTCCGAGCGACTGCGTAACAAAGAATCCAGCTTCCTTCGCATTGCAAACAATGGCCCGCGCCCCGCGATACGCGTAGAGCCGCGAAGTCTTCGGCTTCACAAAAACCGGGACCTTCAACTGGTGTGCCGCACTCAAAACCCGGTCGGCAAAATCATCCGTGATCAGCCCCTTGTCGTAGTCGGAGAGCACGAGCGCATCAAGGTTTTTCAACGCGTTGAACAGCACGCCCAGCAGCTTCTTCTCCGTCTCGGGCCGTAGCGCCTCCCGCCGTTCGTGATCCACGCGCACCACCTGTTGATGCCGAGCGATGATTCGCGTCTTCACGGTAGTCACGCGCTTGACATCAGGAATCACTCCCTTTTCAACGATGTTCCCCGCGCGTAAGCATTTCTGTAAGGCCCTGCCAGCCTCGTCCGTACCAATGGCACCAAACGTCTCGACATGCGCCTCAAGCGCAGCCAAATTTGCCGCCACATTCCCCGCTCCTCCCAAACACTCGCTCTGCGAAACAAAATCCACCACCGGTACCGCCGCCTCCGGGGAAAGCCGCGTAGCGGTCCCCCACAAATACCGGTCCAGCATCAAGTCGCCCAGCACACCCATGCGCTTCCCGCGCATTTTCGGGATCAATCGCTTCAATCGTGAAAGGGAGTCAGAAACGTTCGTAGGCATGCGCAGTCTTTTTTCGCGTCCTTATGTCGTCACATCGTTACTTGTTTACTTCTCTTCTTCAATCTTCGCTTCTTCGGGCAGCATCACCGGAATGTCATCGCGCACTGGATAAACCCGCCTGCACGTCGAGCACTTCAAGCCGAGGCTGTCCCGCGAGAGTTTCACTGGCGTCTTGCAAATCGGACAAACCAGAATCTCCAGCAACTCCTGCGGAATCCCCATGCGCCTCTCCATTTCCATCTTTGAATCTGTCTCCTCAAAGTGAACGGTCACTCTATCAAAGCGCGCGTCGCGCGGGCAATTGAACTCCCCAGACACCATTGGCTTCCGTTACCGCATTCTAGTCCTCTTCTGCCACAACCCGGCAAATTTGGCACGCCGAGCGCTACGTACACCTGGGGGGAGGCCGGATCTCCTTGTGCCTACGGCATTCCTAGAAATCCGCGAAACTGTTGATACCTCTAGCATTAGCGCTCTTTGCGGCGGCCGCTGGCCCGCGCCCGTAAGTAGGATTCGCGGAGCTTTTTGAAGCCATATTCTCAATTCGGGACACTATTCGCCGTTGGCGTTCGCACTCCAACGTTTGCGGCGATCGGTCATGCCGCTAAGCCCGCGTCAATGACGAGAAGCACGACAAACCGGCCGGAGGTCGCTTGACTCCAGGAAGGCGATGGAAGCTACGGCGTCTTCTTGTCGCGGTGTGCTTCGTTGTCGTCTACGTGCTGCTCGACCGTTCCACCATTTCCTTTCAGATCTTTACGGAGATTAGCGCTTGGTACCCGCCCACGGGCTTGGCGCTGGCAGCGCTGATTGGATTCGGGCTGTCCTATGCGCCGGTCATCTTGATCGCGGAGTGCATCGCCTCGATCCTGAACTACCACCAGCCGCTGCACTCCTACATCTTTTTGGTCGGGAATGTTGAATTCGTAGCCGGGTACGCCGTAGCGGCGCAGATTTTGCGTCGCGTGGTCAAGCTCGATTGGCACCTGCGAACGGTCAGGGACGTGATGTGGCTATTGCTGGTAGCCAGTTGCGCCGCGTGCGGAGAGGCCTTCTTGGGTGCGTGGTTCCTGACCCTAGACCACTTGGTTCCCGCAAACCAATACCTGCAGGCGGCGATGAATTGGTGGATTGGGGATGCCGTCGCGATCGGTTCCATCGTGCCGTTTTTCCTCATTTTTTTTCTGCCGCACCTCCGGCGATTCGCGGGCTACTCCGAAAACGGCGGAACGCTTGACCACGCGTTGCCCGTACCGGGCCGGCATGAATTGCAGGGGTTTTGGCGGGCGCTCGAGTCGGGGCTGTTCGCGGTCAGCATCGCGGCGGTGCTATGGGCCGCTCTTAGCGGAAAGTTTTCTCGTGGCAACGAGATGTTTTACCTGCTTTTTCCG
>Ga0207103_10058_pt1 | contig 21482 bp, 22 predicted proteins | sample Alteio_BWMinHeat_81_FD_153546 | JGI IMG/M metagenome (GOLD analysis project Ga0207103, IMG submission 153546) | Enriched cells from forest soil in Barre Woods Harvard Forest LTER site, Petersham, Massachusetts, United States -... | ecosystem: Environmental > Terrestrial > Soil > Temperate forest >...
TGGTTCGCGTCCATGAAGCAGGGATCGCACATCATGTTGCAGCGGTTGGTCAGATCGACGGTTAGCACCGATCCACGGCCGTGCTTCACGGTCGACGTGCCGTGATTGTGCAGCTTCTCGTCGGCGTGGGCGCGAATGTCGCGGCCCGGGAAAACGTCTTCCAAGTGCTTGGAGAATGCCGGATCGACGGACATGACGTCTTCAAAGTGCCCGTGCTTGGGGCAATCTTTGATCATCATGATCTTGCCGTCTTTTTCGACGATGGTGGCCTTGATTTCGCCGACCTTAGCATTGCGCAGGATTTCCTGCGGAAGTTTGCCGTCGAGGATCTGCTTGCGAATATCAGGCACGCACTTCGGGCAAAGCGAGTCGGTAGCGCGGGGCCAGCCGAGCGGTGGTTTGGTCTTTTCGTAGGACTTGAGGAGCGGCTTTTCGCTCCATGCGGGGGTGAACGAAGGCGTCTGCTTGCGCATGCTGATAGCCGCGTACGGCACCCATGCTGCCTTCGCTGCGATCGTCACCACCTTCTCTACATACTTGATCGGTTTTGGCATCGTCAGGTATCTCCGGCAAAACAAAAAGCTAATAGCGGGATGGATAGGCAGAAATCTGCCGGGGAACACCCCTGCTAAGTGCAACAAGTAAAAAGACTATTCCCCCACAATTGTCATGTTAGCTGGCATAGGCGGATTCGGAAACGATCTAAGCTTAAAACGCTTGTTTTCACTACCAAGTGGTCAACTGCTGCATTGAACGGCAGCAGCTAAGTGCTTGAAAAACAAGAGAAAGCTACTGTTTCAGAGGATTGTTGACAAGCTGGGTGCGGCACCGACTGGCGCGCCATCTGGCAGCAACTGCCTCGGGCTTCACCGAGACGCTTGCTGACGGAATGCTAGAATGCGATTTCAATCTTCCAGGTTTTCATTTCTGGACTTCAGATTCTGGACTTCGCCATGCAACATGGGCGCACCGCCTTACAAAAAATCATGGGAGAGTTGCTGGACGGGGCTCCGGCCAATGAGGCGCCCTTCCTGGCGTGGCCGCTGGTTTGCGGTCCCGGAGTGGCCAAACGCACCCGGGTACTCGGCTTTCGATCCGGTGTGCTGCGCGTGGAAGTTCCCGATGTTGCCTGGCGGAATCAACTGACCAGCCTGCTTCCCAAGTACCTGGACGCGCTGAACCAGACCATCACCGCGCCGGTGAAGCACATCTTGTTCCTGCTGCCCGGCGAAAACTACGGATTCGATCAGAAATGAAAGTCACCGAAAAAGACGTGCAGTACGTTGCCGACCTGGCCAACCTGGAACTAACGCCCGATGAACAATCGAGGATGGTCAAAGACCTGAACTCGATTCTCGAGCACATCGACCGGTTGAACCAGCTCGACACGAAAGACGTTCCGCCGATGGCGCAAGTGTCGGACAAGTTCGGCATCGATCCAGCCAAGCAGGGATCGGAGCGATTTGGCTACGTCATGCGCGAGGACGAAGTGCGTCTGTGTCTGCCGCGCGAGGTGGTGATGGAGAATGCTCCGGATTCGGATGGAGCGTTCTTTAAAGTGCCGAAGGTGATCGAGAGATAAGTAATTTGTAATTGGTAATCGGTAATTGAGTAAAACCGGTCTTGCAGTTGTTCGGTTTCTCAGTATTTCAGTACGTCAGTATTTCAGTACGTCAGTATTTCAGTACGTCAGTATTTCAGTACGTCAGTATTTCAGCACATCGGTATTTCAGGTCGCCCATATTTCTTGGTTTTTGAGTTACTTATCAACAATTACCTAGTACCTATCGCAGAAGACTCATGGATCTATCCAGTCTCACAGTCGAATCGACTCGCACCGCCATCGCCGAGCGCACACTGAATCCTGTCGCGCTGGTGGAAGAGTTCTACAAGAAGATCGAAGCTGATGATCCGCAGATTGGCGCTTATCTGACGCTCGCGAAAGATCGCGCGATGATGCAGGCGTCGGCGGTACAGGCGCTCGCGGATAAAGGCGACGCGCTGCCTCCGCTGGCGGGCGTGCCAATCGCGATCAAAGACGTGATGACCATCAAGGGCATCCAGGCCACCGCGGGGTCGAAGATCCTGAAGGGGTGGATCGCGCCGTACACGGCGACCGCTGTGCAGCGCCTCGAAGAAGCAGGTGCGATCATCCTCGGCAAGACCAATTGCGACGAGTTCGCCATGGGATCGTCGAACGAGAACTCCGGCTACTTCCCGGTTCACAACCCGCGCGACCTTTCTCGGGTTCCAGGAGGTTCGTCGGGTGGAAGCGCGGCGGCGGTGGCTGCGAACTTGGCAGTCGCAGCGCTCGGGTCGGATACGGGCGGATCGATTCGGCAGCCAGCGGCTTTTTGCGGAGTGGTGGGACTGCTTCCCACGTACGGGCGCGTTTCCCGGTATGGATTGATTGCGTTTGCTTCGTCGCTCGATCACATTGGTCCGCTGACAAAGACGGTGAAAGACGCGGCGATTCTGCTGCGCTATATCGCCGGACGCGATGAACTGGACTCGACGTCCGCCGAAGTTCCCGTCGCCGATTACGAAGCCGAGATCGGCAAACCGGCGAAGGGTTTAAAGCTGGGCGTCCCCAAAGAATATTTTGGCGAGGGACTCGATCCAGAAGTTCGCGCCGCAGTGGAAGCTGCAATCCAGAAACTGGCGGAAGCGGGATGCGAGATTGTGCCCATCTCTCTGCCGCATACCGAATACGCGATTCCGACGTACTACATCATTGCGACGGCGGAAGCTTCGGCGAACCTCGCGCGCTTCGACGGTGTGCGATACGGCTATCGATCGCCGCGGGCACATACGCTTTCAGAGATGTACCGGCGCACGCGCGATGAGGGTTTTGGTGCCGAGGTCAAGCGGCGCATCATGCTCGGGACCTATGCGCTCAGCGCCGGATACTACGACGCGTATTACTTGAAAGCGCAGCAGGTACGAACGCTGCTCACGCGCGATTTCGAAAACGCGTTCCAACAAGTGGGCGCCATCGTCACGCCCACCACGCCGACGCCTGCGTTCAAGCTCGGCGAGAAGGTCGACGATCCGGTTTCGATGTACCTTGCCGATATCTACACCGTCACGGCCGATCTCGTCGGAGTGCCGGGAATTTCGGTTCCATGTGGCAAGTCGAAAGAAGGCCTTCCGATCGGACTACAGATTCTGGGACGCCACTTCGACGAAGCGACTCTGCTGCGAATTGCGCACGTGTACGAGCATGAGGCTGCGGGTCGTTAGTAGTTAGCGAACTGCCCCACTCAAAGCCAATAGAGGGCTTGAATGGGCCACCTCGATGGCGCCGACTACCAACCATCGACAACCCTGTAGTAGCTCTCCCCAGCGCACGCACGGCACAGAATGCGTCCGTCTCGTCGCACTTCACGTTTGAAGTTGATTCCCTCACCGCATTGTTCGCAGACGATGCGTTCGCCTTTGAAGCCGGGAAATTCTTCCGCGGGAAGCTCGACTCTCACCCACTGCACGTCGAAGAGATCAGCGTCGGCCATCTCGCGATAGGCCGCCATCTGTTGCTGGTTCTTGCTTTCCATCTCCGGATGCATGCTGCGCGCGAGCGACTTCGATGATTCTTTTGCCGCAATACGAACCGCGCGGCCACTGTTCACATCGACAAATGTCGCTGCCATCTTGCCCCAGTCGCGGAATTTCAGAGCGCGCTTGCCTAAACGGCAGCCGGTGACAACCCCAACGGCATCCGTCGCACAACGATCTATCTCGACAAAGGTCACGAGACGTTTGCGGTCGGCACCGTGCGGATCTTCAATGCCAAGCTTTTCCAGTCCGAGCATCGCCATGCGGACGCCGAGCACCTGTCCCGCACAGAGATGTCCATGGGCATGGGCGGCATCTTGCAACAATTCGTCGAGCGATTTCATCTTGTCTTTCGATGCGGGGAAGGCGCGCGCTCAGTGGTCACTTCGCGTCTTCCTCCGCATCGGTATCGTCCTTAGTGGCCATTTCGGTGGCATGCGCGTGGATGGTGAACACGGTTTTCTGCCCACCCGAAGGTTGGAAGACAATCCGCGTTGGCTCGCGCTGCCACTCGGGAGTTGCGCACTCGGAATCGGGCATCTCCCCATTTTTAGCTTTGCCGAGTTCCTGCTTCACCACCGGCTTCTTTCTTCCCAGTTGCGAAACTACGGCGAAAACGCGTTCGCCATTATCGGAGATGCCGCAATAGCCGGCAAAGTCGCGAAACCAAACGGCCTCAGAGTAAAACGGGTCGAACAAGGGCAGGGCTAGAGGAGAAATTTTCCCAGTGGTGCGATCCACGATCAGCCACCCCCCGCGCTGCCATTTCCACCGATGTGTTTTGTTCGCTTGATCTTCCGGCAACCAGTCGTTCAATCGATAGGCTTTGCGTATAACAAAGAGACGGTCGGTAACGTCGTGAGGTTCGCCCATGGTGAATTCTTTAACCCGTGTATCCACCAACAGGGGACGAATTTGGATTTCTACTTTCTGTTTTTCTTCGGTACCCACAAATAACGGGACAGTGGTCGATTTACCGAAAGTTATGACATGCGGTTTCGACGCGGCTAAAGCCGCGACCGGCAACACGCAGGATATGAAAAACAAGAATGCGGTTAGGTTGCGTGTCATAGGCAAAGCGTACGCCAGTCGGCCTAATCCCTCAATTCCGTAATGCAACCAATCGGTCCGGTTCATCCTCCCACGAGCAATGGACCTGGTTGGCCCTTTTCATAGACGTGTGCCAAGAATACTGATCGTCGACGATAATCGCGACAATGCTTTTCTACTGAAGGAGTTGCTCTCTCGATACGACTACGAGATCGCGACCTCGAACAACGCAGAAGAAGCATCGCGCGAAATCCGCGCCAATCCCCCCGATCTGATATTGCTTGATGTAGTTATGCCTGGACGTTCGGGGTACGAACTATGCCAGGAGTTGAAATCGGCGCCGGAGACGCGCCTGATTCCAATTGTTCTCATTACCGGTCTTACCGACCGCGAGGACAAAATCCATGGAATCGAGGTCGGCGCGGATGATTTCCTCAACAAGCCGATCTTTCCGGAAGAACTGTTTGCGCGCGTTAAGTCCCTGCTGAAGCTGAAAGAATTTACCGACGAACTGGAGAATGTGGAGGACGTACTCTGTACATTGGCTCTGAGCGTGGAGGCGCGTGATCCCTACACTGCCGGGCACTGCGAAAGATTGGCCGCCTATGCCGTGCAACTCGGAACGGCTCTGACTCTGGGGCAGGAAGACCTGACGGCGCTGCGACGCGGCGGCTATCTTCATGACATCGGAAAAATCACGGTTCCCGACGAGATTCTGAAAAAAGGATCGAACCTCACACCCGCCGAATGGCAGGTGATGCGTCAACATCCGATCGCCGGGGAAAACATTTGCCGGCCGCTGAAGTCGTTGCGTCCAATTCTGCCGATCATTCGTCAGCACCACGAACACTGGGACGGAAGCGGATATCCCGACCGCTTGGTTGGGAATGAAATCCCTTTGCTGGCGAGGGTTCTGCAGGTGGTCGATGTCTATGACGCTTTGCGCACCGCTCGCCCGTACAAACCTGCACTTTCCCATGATCAGGCGGTCAAAACCATGCAGGAGGAGGCCCACCGGGGATTGTGGGACCCTGAACTGGTTGACACTTTCTTGCACTTGGTCGACCAGCAAAAAGCCGCATGACCGGGTTCAAAGGACGACGGCGGCACTGGGAGGTATTTATTTGCCTCTAAACAGTTGCGCAGATAACAAGTAGAATCGACTTTGCGTCTAAGTACCTGATGAAATCGCCCAGCTATACCATCGTCATTCCGGCCTACAACGAAAGCACAAGGATCGCGGCTTCCCTCGACCACATTCTCGCCTTTGCCGAAAAACAACAATGGGCAATGGAAATCGTCGTGATTAACGATGGTTCACGCGACAACACTGCCGAGATCGTGCGGAACTACGCGCGTAAAAACCCCTGCGTGCAGTTGCTCGAGAACCCGGGGAACCGAGGCAAAGGATATAGCGTCCGGAATGGCGTGCTGGCAGCGCGCGGCGACCTGATTCTCTTCACCGACGCGGATCTTTCTTCGCCTATCGAGGAAGCGCCTAAGCTTTTTGCCGCTCTGCAGAAAGGGGCGGATATGGCCATCGGATCACGGTGGCTGCAGGTGGAATTGCAGAATAAGCGTCAGCCACTTTACCGGCAGGTCTTCGGACGCGTTTTCAACCTGCTGTTGCGGATGACTTTGGGGCTCCCATACAAAGACACGCAATGCGGTTTTAAAGCCTTCTCCCGTCCAGTGGGAGAGGCAGTGTTTTCCCGGCAGATGATCGATCGTTGGGGATTCGACCCGGAAATCCTGTTTCTATCCAGGAAGATGGGCTACAAAATCACCGAGGTTCCGGTCGAGTGGGCGCACGATAGCCGTTCAAAGATCAATCCCGTTACCGACGGCTTCAGGATGTTCCTGGAGATGCTCTGGATTCGATGGGCAAGCGCGTCAGGTCGGTACGACAAGAAAACGAAGGTCGAACCCAGCCTGGTTACTTCTAAATCCGCTTAGCCTAGCTATGCTGTTGCATGACGCACGGCTGTGCCCGCAAGAGGCACGGTGATAACTCCATGCTCTTCATCGACTTTGACGATAAGACTGGTGGCGCAGGACGAGCACAGCCAGAAATACTCGACCTTACGATGCGGCTTCCGTTGTGCGTTAGCCGGATCGGTATTGGGCTTGGAGGTAACTTCGATCTCAAACAATCGGCCCTCTCGGAAGTAGCGAAAGGAAGCTGAGCATCCCGGATTGGCGCATTTCGAAACCATCAGAGCCCTCCCGGCTCAATGCATTAAGCAAATTCGTCTGATAAGAGCAGGGGTTCCCTGATCTCCAACTGCATTAACCCCATTTTAAATCGTTTTGCCGAAGCTGACAGTGCTGTGAAAATCAAAAACGCATGAATTTTTATGATTAGGCGGATTCGACGACAGGTAACAATCCCTAACAGGAAACCGAACTGGCAGACTCTGCGCGCGCAGCAACGGGCGAACGGGCAAAATCTTCCAGGCGCAGCTCGAGTCCGCCGAACTCGGGATGATCATTGTGCTCGAGCGTAAATGCAATATCGATCGAATCTCCCACCAGGAGACTTTCCTGCAAACAAAGCTCGGCCATTCGCCAGGCCAACGCGTCCCATTTTCGACTCGCGTTTCCGTTCTTCGTATTGCTAAGGCGAAACTTCACGTGCTTGTCTTTGATCGTTTTCGGAGGCAGTAGAATTTGGGCACTCCGGGTGACAAGGACCGGCTGTGGATTGCCCATTCCAAAGGGCTCCAGCTGAGAGATGCCGTGAAACAGCTTTGGCCCGATCTCATCCCATTCAACCTCGGCATCGACCTTCAGGATCGGCACGAAGTCAGCTTCGGTGAGTCGTTCACGGGCATAGGCATCAAGCCGCGATCGCAACGCTTCGATGTGCTCGCAAGGGAGCGCCAATCCGACTGCATGGGCGTGACCACCAAAGCGATTGAACAGTTCGCGGCATGATTCCAGCGCTTCCAGAAGATGAAAATTGTGGATAGATCGTCCGGAGCCATGCGCTTCTTCTCCGTCGCGCGAGAGCACCAGCGCCGGCCTGCCATAGCGTTCGACAACGCGAGTGGCGGCAATTCCGATCACTCCGCGATGCCAGCTGTCCCCGTCGATGACCATGCAGTACGCTTCGCGTAATTCGGGAGCAGCCGCGACCCGCTCCTCAATCTCCTTGAGTATCTGAGCTTCTTCCTGTTGGCGCTCGCCATTCAGCAGCGTAAGCCGTTCAGCGATCTCTCGGGCACGCTTCGGATCTTTCTCGCTAAACAACTCGATGACCGTTTGTGCCACGTCCATGCGGCCCGCAGCGTTCAGCCGAGGAGCTACGCGAAAGGCGATGTCGCCGGTGGTGATAGGTCGAGCGCCATCGAGCGACGAAATTTCGAGGATCGCGCGCAATCCGGCATTCACTGGCTGGCGCAAGCCCTCCAATCCCAACTTGGTGAAGATGCGATTCTCGCCGATCAGGGGGACGGCATCTGCAACTGTGGCGATTGCGACGATCTTAATGAACGAAGGCAGGAGACGGGAGCGGCCAGTTTCTTCGAGCAGCGCCTGCGCCACCTTGAATGCGACTCCGGCGCCGCAGAGCGCCTTGCATGGATACTCACAGCCGGACTGATTCGGATTCAGCACGGCGAGCGCCAGCGGTACACCCTGCTCCGTTTCGGGGAGGTGATGATCAGTCACGATCAGGTCGACACCAACGCGCTTTGCAGCTTCGGCGGCGGCAAAAGCGCGAATGCCAGTATCGACGCTGATGATCAGGCGCACACCTGCGGCAGCCGCGCGCTCGATCACATCATCCTTCATGCCGTAGCCGTCTTTGATCCGGTGGGGGACATGAAACTGGACGACGCCTCCGCAAATCTCGATTGCGGTTTTCAAAATGACGATGGCGGTCGTCCCGTCGACGTCGTAGTCGCCGTAAATCAGGATGGTTTCTTTGCGCTCGACGGCAGCGCGGATTCGCTCGACTGCCGGGCGCATGCCGAGCATGGAATAAGGCGAATGAAGACCAGCTAGAGCAGGATAGAGAAAGCCATGTGCTTCCTCTGAGGTAACGATGCCGCGATTGACGAGGAGCCGGGCGACCGCTGGGGACAGCTTCAGAGCTTCTTGAAGTTCAGCAACTTTGCTTTGATCGGCTTCTCGAAAAATCCAGCGCACAGTTCAAGCTTCTCAGGAGTGGTAGATGTCAGGTTACACCAGGAGAGTCGGTTGTTCTGAGGATTGTGAGTCAAGCGTGCAAGCAGTGAGTGATCTGCCTTCCGCGTTCACCTGATCTGCTTTGAGATTATCTTTCGTCGTCCTGATCGGTCTCGAACGGAATGCCGCCGAGGTCTTCTGCCATGTCGAGCAGGCGTTGATAGCGCTCGTACCACTCCGTTGAGATTTCGCAGACGAAAATCGACCCCTGGTGTGGAAATCCCAGCTGCACGAAGCCAGTCTTGCCGACATAAGTGCGCAGCCAGCGCGCCTCCTCTACGTCTTCCTCGCTGGCATAAGCGGCATTGCGCAGGCGCTCTACCAGGAAGTCCACTTCCTCGCGGTCGAGGAGCAGATTATTCATAGTGAGGAACGTAGCTCCACTGTGCTTTGCGAGCTCAACAAAGTCTTTCCACGTTTCAAGGTTCGAGTTCAGGTCCCACATCACCGTCTGGACTTCTTCCCCGACGTAACCTGGGAACCTGCGCATGCCATGGCCTTCGATAAAGGCAATCATGTCATCCTTGATGGTGGTCAGATCTTCCTGCATGAGAAGCATATTCTCCCGTCCCTTCCACGCTCAGGAGGCGGGCCTCCATGAGACATGATACTCCCGGGCAGCAAGACTTGAGGTAGAAAGGAGCAGCAACACTCCCTGCATTTACGCCATTTTCCTGCTACCAACGGATCGGATTCACGGTATGTTAAACTTGTTTGTTTCCCTATACTTGTCGACCCAAACATGCTCTTTTCCAAGGAATACGTCGGCTATTTAGCCAAGCGACTCACGAAAAAGTTGAACGAAGGCGAGTTCATCGAAGCTGCTGAAATCGGTCCGGTTACGGAACGCGTCCATGCTGCGTTGCTGGACGAACTGACACTGGAAGACCGAATTAACGACGAGGTCCGCGCCATCCTCGAAGCCTACTCTGACGAGATGCGTAAAAGCGGAGCCAACTATCAGGAAATGTTCAAGAAAGTGAAGAACGAACTGGTGCGCAAGTACAAGGCGGTCTTGTGAGAATCAGTCGCGACAAAGTCAACCGGCTTGCTCATTCGGTCACCGACGCACTGGCCGACATGGAAAAAGTGGACTTCATCGAGGATCGGAACACGATTCGCCTCGAAGTTCGGCGCATCCTCGAAGAACTATTCAACGAGGAAGCCAAGATCGACCAGGCTGCGCGCCATAAGATCGAAAACCAGAAGCGGACCATTTTGGAAGGAAGCCAGGAATGGGACATCCTCTACCGCAAGTATTACAACGAGGAAGTCAAGAAACTGGGCATTTAGCGAAGCTCCTCATTAGTTCTAGTACGCACGATTCGTGATCGGTTACTGGAGTAACCCACGTGGTAATTGCCCCATCGGTCACCCCCCTCCTATATTCAATGAAGCCCAGGAATAGAGGCAGGAATCGTGCATTACTTGGGATTGTTTGCGGGGGGCACACTTTTATCTGCTCTCCTCACGAGATACGTACGAAATAGAGCTCGTAAGAATGGCTGGGGATGCTGCCCGGTACGCGATCGCGATGTGCATACATCGCTGATGCCGCGCGTCGGCGGAATCGCCGTGTACCTCGCTGTTCTATTAACGATCTCCGCAGCGTTGCTGATCAGCAGGCTGTCAGGTCATAAGCCAAATTTTTCCCAGTTCCAACTGTTCTGGATTCTTGGTTGCGGCACTCTGGTCTTTTTACTCGGACTGCTCGACGATCTTCGCGGTCTGAATCCTTACGTGAAATTCAGCGTTCAGGTGTTAGCCGGCACGCTGCTCTATTGCGGCGGATTGCGCATTTCTGTGATCCCAATTTTGTTCGGGCCAAAGGTACTGGGGATCTTCATTTCCCTGCCCCTGACAATCCTTTGGGTACTGTTGATTTCGAATGCTTTCAACCTGATCGATGGACTGGATGGTCTCTCCGCGGGATCAGCTCTGTTCTCGACTGTGGTGGTCTTTGTAGTCTCGCTGTTTAGCGGCAACGTTCTGGTTTCAGTGCTGGCGACAATACTGGCCGGCGCGCTCATCGGATTCCTTCGCTATAACTTCAACCCGGCAACGATTTTCCTGGGTGACTGCGGAAGCTTGTTCGTTGGATTCATGCTCAGCGCACTGTCGATCGCAGGAGCGCAAAAAGACACTACGCTGGTTGCGGTCACGATTCCGCTGGTGTCGTTCGGCTTACCGCTGATCGATACCGCGCTGGCAGTACTTCGCCGATTCCTCAGCGGCAAGCCTTTGTTCTCTGCCGACCGAAATCACATCCATCATCGGCTCCTCGAAATGGGTTTCAGTCATCGCCAGGTAGTAATCATTCTCTATGGTGTTTCGGCAGCACTCGGACTGCTAAGCCTGTTGATGCTGGATGAAGGCGGGAGTTCAGTGGGAGTGGTTCTCATCATTGTTGGATGCGGCATCATTTTCGGTGTGCAACATCTCGGGTATCACGAGTTCGCCGAATTGCGGCGCGCAGCCGAGCGTACGATCGCGCAGAAAGACATGATCGGCAACAACCTGATCCTGCGGCGAGCCTCAGAGGAACTCCTTGCGGCAGAGAATCTTTCCCAGGTGTGCTCGATCCTGAAAAACGCATTCAACGCGAATGAGTTCGATGAACTCGACCTCAAGCTTCTTGGTGCGCTTTCCCAACATGCTACGGAACCGTTCGAAGAAGATTTCGACGGAACCTGGCACTTTCGCTGGTCACGGGAAATTGCTGGGGCACATCGTTTTCGCGGCTCGGCGGCATGGACGATTTCGATCGAGATGGCTCATGCAACTCTGTCTCTAACGAGAAGTAACAATCTCGATCCCATCCAGGTGGATATTGGCCTACTGACGTCGGAATTCCAACTTGCGCTCTCAGCTGCGCTCGACCGGTCAGTGTTGATTCAACCGCTGCGCCCGGCGCTGGTACGACAAGTTTCACAAAGAGCGGCCGAGGCTTTCCAATAGGGTCGTGTAGCCCCCAGCGACCTGATTTATACTTCGCTTTACCTGGGAAATCTTGCGCCGATCAACTCCATTCAAGGAGAAGGTCGGGTTGCATGCGAATGGAATTCGTCAGGGAGCGGTAGCTTGTCCATTGGCGTCGGCAAACCGGAAGCACTAACCGGAACTTCCCCGCTGGTGAATGCCAGCGAAAGAGGATTCCGGCTTACCGTGCTGGTGCCGGTTTACAACGAACGACATGTTGCCGAGGCCGCCATACGGCGGGTGCTCAGCCTCTCCGATCCGCTGATCCGTGATCTGCAGGTAATTGTTGTCGACGATTGCAGCACCGACGGTACCAGTGAAGTCCTCACCAAGCTTGCGGCGGAAGAGCCGCGAATCCAGCTTATTCGTCACGAGAAGAACAAAGGCAAGGGCGCTGCAGTGCGCACTGCAATTGCTGCGGCGACAGGCGACATCTGCCTGATCCAGGATGCCGACTTTGAGTACAATCCCACCGACATTCCCTCGCTGCTCATTCCCTTCGCTGAAGAAGGCGCGGACGCTGTTTTCGGATCGCGATATATGTCCGCGCAGTATCGCCGTGCCCTGATGTATCGCCATACGCTGATGAACAAAGGCCTGACGGCGCTCAGCAACTGGTTCACCGATCTTCATCTCACCGACATGGAGACCGGGTACAAGGCGATCAACACGGTTCTGCTGAAGTCGATACCAATTCGCAGCAACGATTTCCGTTTCGAAGTGGAGATCACATTCAAGCTGGCGAAACGCGGCGCGCGTATCTTCGAGGTTCCGATCAGGTATCTGCCACGAACCCGCGCCGAAGGAAAGAAGATCGGCGCAAAGGACGGGTTCCGCGCCCTTTTTGCGATGTTTCACTGGGCCCTGATTGACGATTTGTTCCAGAAGGATGACTACGGTACTCGATTAGTCTCCGAGTTGGAAAAAGCTCGACGCTTCACGCTGTGGCTGGGAAACACGATTCGTCCGCACGTCGGCGACTCAGTGCTGGAGGTCGGAGCAGGCGTTGCCAGCATTACGAATCAGTTCATCCCGCGAGATCTTTACGTCACGGCGGAATCGAATCCGCACTATTTACGATTTCTTCAGTCCTACGCGATGGGCAAACCTTATGTGCGTGTGGCCGAGTTTGATCCAGCGCGAGAGGAGAGCTATCGCGCCATGGGTGCGCGATTCGATACAGTCCTGATGCTGAACGTTTTAGACACCCTGCCCGATCCCGAGGCTGCTTTGGTTTGGGTGTGGAACTGCCTCAAGCCCGGGGGGCGCATCATCATTCAAGTTCCGCAGGGACAAAGCCGGTTCGGCACTCTTGACGAGGAACGCGGCCGAAAAAAGCGGTTCGCGGCCGACGAACTCACCTTCATGTTGTCGCGCAGTGGGTTCCGCAGCCCGACTATTTTCGACTTCAACCGGCTCTCCGTCCCAGGATGGCAGTTGAACAACAGGGTGCTGAAACGGAGGCGATTTTCGCGGATTCAGCTGAAGTTCATGGACACTATCCTGCCCCTGTTCCGGCATCTCGAATGGATCTGGCCGTGGCGCGGGTTGAGCCTGATCGGTATTGCGATCAAGGATAATTAGCGCCGTTGGCGCGCTAATCAGCGGAACCAGCTCGGATGACCAACCGGTGTGGGCAACTCGGACTCCAATCAAGCTGCGTTTGAAGCGTTTCCGATTACAATTCGGTAAGTGGCATGGAGGCCTGAGTCTTGCAGATCGTAGTGGTAGGTTCGGGATACGTAGGACTGGTAGCTGCTGCATGCTTTGCGGAGATCGGACACGACGTCATTTCCATCGACAATGACGCGGAGAAGATTTCCCGCTTGCAACAGGGCGAAGTTCCCATCCATGAAGAGCATCTTCCGGAACTGCTGGAACGCCATCGCGGCAAGCGATTGCAGTTCTCGACGGACCTCGGAGGAGCTGTGCGGCAGAGCGCGGCGATCTTCATCGCGGTCGGAACGCCCTCGACCGAAGAAGGCGATGCGGATCTTTCGTATGTTGAATCGGTATCGCGTGCGGTAGCGGCCGCGATCAATTCTTACAAGGTTGTCGTCGAGAAGAGCACGGTCCCCGTGTTCACCAGCAACTGGATCCGCAAGGTAATGTTGCTCGACGGCGCTCCCGCCGAACTTTTTGATGTAGCCTCAAATCCCGAATTCCTGCGCGAAGGCACAGCGGTCGTTGATTTCCTGTACCCAGATCGTATCGTTACGGGTGCAGATACGGTTCGCTGCTCGGAAGTGCTATGCGAGATCTATCGTCCGCTGACTGACGGCTCTTATTACCTGCGTGCTGATCGTGCAGCAGTACCAGCGCCCGCGAAATGGTCGAGCCCAGCGCGCCTGATCGCTACCAGCACCAAGAGCGCGGAAATCATCAAGCATGCTTCGAACGCTTTCCTGGCCACCAAGATTTCTTTCATCAATGCCGTCGCTAATATCTGTGAGTCAGTCGGGGCCGACGTGAAAGAAGTCTGCGAGGGGATTGGCTCCGACTCGCGTATCGGGAACCGGTTCCTGAATCCCGGCGTAGGCTATGGCGGCTCGTGTTTTCCCAAGGACCTGACGGCCTTTCGTCACGTAGCGCGCGAGAATGGCTACGACTTCAGCCTGCTCTCCGCCGTGATCGCAATCAATGACGAGCAGCGTGCACGATTTCTGCGGAAAGTACGCACCGCGCTTTGGACGCTCAAGGGGAAGAAACTCGCTGTCCTCGGACTCGCTTTCAAAGGCGGAACCGATGACATCCGCGAATCTCCGGCGATCGAGATCGTGAAAAGCCTGCTGAAGGAAGGTTGCGAAATCCGCGCCTATGATCCGGCTGCGAGTGAGCGCGCGCGTGAGGTGCTGCCGGCGCCGGGAGTGTCGTACGTGGACTCCGCGTACGCTGCGGCGCAAGGTGCTGACGCCCTTTTGATTCTCACTGACTGGTCTGGTTTCGCCGAACTCGATCTCGAGAGACTGAGGTCGATTCTCGCTTATCCCATCATTGTGGATGGCCGCAATCTTTATGATCCAGCAACGATGTCCGCACACGGATTCCTGTATTACAGCATCGGGCGACCCGACGCGCAGCCGACGCGCCAGGGAGAAAAATCAGAAAAGATGGTCACCGCTAGTTCCGGGAAGGTGGACTAACCGATGCGAGTTCTAGTAACGGGAGGCGCCGGCTTTCTTGGTTCGCATCTTTGCGACGCTCTGCTCGGCGAAGGTCACAAGGTAATTGCGCTCGACAATCTGCTGACCGGAAGGCGCGAGAACATTGAACACCTGGCGAATGAGTCGCGCTTCGAATTCCTTGAAAGCGATGTTTGCGGCAAGTTTGATTGTGGTCCGGTTAGATATGTCTTTCACCTTGCGTCCCCTGCGAGTCCCGTTGATTACATGATCCACGGCGTAGAAACGTTGCAGGTGGGAAGCATTGGCACGTTCAATGCGCTCGAGTATGCACGACGGCACCGGGCAAAGTTTTTTCTCGCCTCGACGTCGGAATGTTATGGCGATCCGGCCGTTCACCCGCAGAAAGAGAGCTATTGGGGCAATGTCAATCCTATCGGACCGCGATCCGTATACGACGAGGCCAAGCGGTTTTCGGAAGCTGCCACGATGGCCTATCTGCGCTACCACAAACTAGACACGCACATTATTCGTATCTTCAACACTTACGGTCCGAAGATGCAGATTAACGACGGCCGCGTGATTCCGAATTTCATGAAGCAGGCGCTGACTGGCGAGGATCTGACGGTCTTCGGTGATGGCACACAGACGCGCAGCTTTTGCTACGTCTCGGACGAGATTGACGGCATCGTTCGCCTGGCACACTCCGACGAGCACGAGCCAACTAATATTGGCAATCCCAATGAGTTCACGATGCTGCAGTGTGCGGAGAAAGTTCTGGAAGTGACCGGAGCGAAGAGCAAGATTCGGTTCGAACCGTTGCCGCAGGACGATCCCAAGCAGCGCCGTCCTGACATCACCAAAGCCCGCACGCTTCTCGGCTGGGAGCCGAAAATCGATCTCACGACGGGACTGAAACTCTCACTCGACTACTTCAAATCCGCCGTGGCGAAGAGCACCGCTGCAGCAAAATAGAGATTACCGATTCCAGCAATGAATCAACTGTTCGGTTCCGCTGCCGGGAATACCCGCAAAGTTTATTCCGTCTAGATTGCAGTCGCTCACCGGTTTCGGAGCAACGCGAACCGACGGCACCTCCGGCCTTCCCAGAACCGCTACGCCCAACAGAAGCAATAAAACAACGTTCCTGCTCGATTTCATGTACGCCCCCGTGCACACTCTCCCTCTTGGACGAGCTACTTACAGAAATGTTAATTCGTTGGTCACAGCGGAATGGCGGCTTGTCCCTGCTATTTGTACTTAGATAACAGTCGCCGGCAGCTAATGGCTCTTCTTCTCTTTTTCCTTGGGGGACGGGGTAGAGACAACGGGAGTTCGTCGGATCGGAACGATGGCGCCTTCCGCCGGGCTTACGTGTGAGAAGCGCCCCAGCATCTCTTTCTGGATGTACTGCACGAACTCTCCCATCTCCTTCTGCATTTGTTCCATGCGCTCGCGCATTTGCAGAATGATGGCAATTCCGGAGATGTTCACGCCCAAGTCGCGCGCCAGTGTAAGGATGAATTCGAGACGTTCCAGATCTTCATCGGTGTAGAGACGCGTGTTGCCTTCAGTGCGCGAGGGCTTCAGCAGCCCTTCGCGCTCGTAGAGTCTTAGTGTCTGCGGATGGATCTCATACATCTCCGCAACCGCGGAGATCATGTACGCGCCCTTACCACGTTTCTTTGCCATGAGGTTCGAGCATCAGTGGGATTTGTAACTGTTCACTCTACATCAGATGCAGCGAGAATTGTTCAGTTACCTACGCCAGCCGCTCGGCTTCGACCACAGCTGAGTCTCCCTGCGAACGCTGACCTCGGCGAACCAGCGCATGTGTCGCATAAAACACGAATCCCGCTCCGATGACGATTAGGCCAAACGTAAAGGCGCTCATTCCCAGGATCTGCTCATGGTCACCGCTGTAGACGGAATATCCGAGCATCGCCATGGGCACGACGCCGACCATCACGGCGCCGAACAGTCCGCCGGGGACCCTGAAGGTACGCGGCAGATTCGGTTCACGAATCCGCAGGAATACCAGCGCCAGGAATTCCAACAACAGGCTGCAGCCGTAGATCAGCACATCGATTGTGACCAGGCGCTCGAAGCCCAAACCCAGGCAAAGCGCCCAGCCGGTCGCCAGCACGAGGATCGAAACCCAGGGCACGCGCGTCTTCGAATGCAGTTTGCCGAACACTTTCGGCAGCATGCCATCCTGCGCCATTGCCAGTGGAAGTCGTGAGTAGCTCATCACCAAAGAATTGAACATTCCGAAGGCGCTCATCATGCCGCCCAGCACCAGCGCCACGCGCAGCAGCGGACCTCCAACGAGTCCAGCCAGATCGGCCCACGAACCGGTCTCCCATTGGCTGGGATGAATGCCGGTCATCCACATCGCTGCCACCGGCAAGATGTAGCTGAGCGCCACAACAATCACCGCCGCAATCATCGCGCGTGGATATGTCTTCTGTGGACGCTCGACTTCCTGCGCGATCGTGGAGGCGTTGTCCCAGCCCATGTAGTTCCACATGGCTATCATGAAGCCGCCCATGATTCCGATATGCGTGGTGCCCGGAGTGGTTGAGGCATTTGTCAGCGCGCCGAACTTGAATGGCGCGAGCAGCACGATCAGCGCAAATGGCGCCGAGAGCAGCGCGAACAGCCACAGCGAGGTCGTCGCCACCACCTTCACTCCGGCGATGTTGAGAAGCGCGCAGACGATCACCACCGCCAGACCAACCATCACGCCGCGATGTCCCATGGCAAACCACGGCACCAGTCGCGTCAGGTACGCCACAAAGAGCGTGGGATAAATCGCCATGTCGAAGATGCTCGCCACCAGCGACAACCAAGCCTCCTGGAATCCCCAGATGTTCCCCATTGCTCGCCGAACCCACGCGTAGTAGCCACCCTCGGCAGGAATGGCCGAGGAGAGCTCGCCGATCATGAACGCGGTCGGCAAGCTCCAGATCACCGGCGTGAGCAGCAGAATGAGGATGCCGCGCAGATAGCCGGCGCCATGCACGATGTCCTCAGTGCCATAGGTGCCACCCGAGACCATGAAAAACGTGGCGGCCACCAAGGGCCACAAAGTGAGCTTTCCGGATTTTCGACGGGATGTGGAGGGCGCGAGTACTTGGGGACGAGTGGGGTTAGCGGTCGACAATTCCTATGGCTGCCTCCTTGGCTTTTCTGAGACTTAGGTTGTGGAAATCCCGAATCGCAGAATAGGGTCATTTGTGTTTGACGTAAACAAAAAAATGAAGGCAAGCATTCAAGAACAGCTTCGGAGGAACGAGAGTCACAACTGTTGACTGTCGTGCGAAGTTCGATGCGCGAATTCGTCCCGAGTTATCGCATACACGAAGTGCCGAATGCCCTTCCAGTCGATTTCTCGATCGATGTGCAGACCATTCTTTTCCGCCACTCGCCGTGACGGAAAATTCTCGGGGCGTATGAGCGAAATAAGATGGTCCACTGCGAAATTCTTAAACGCGTAGGTCATGGCTGCTTTGGCAGCTTCGGTCGCGTAGCCGTGTCCCCAGCAGTCGCGGCGGATGTGATAGCCGATCTCGAGCTCGCGGCCTGCATCTGTCTGCTGCCAGGCAGGGCCGCAATCGCCAATCATCTGGTTATTAGACTTCAGGACGACCGCGTGCAGACTCGTTCCGTCCTCTTCATAGCGGCGCAGGTTGCGCTCGATCCAGTCGAGCGTGCCTTGTTTGTCGTATGGTGCGGGATAGAACCGCATGGTGAGCGGATCGCCAATGACAGCATAGATAGCTTCAAAATCGGAGGGCGTGAATGGGCGCAGGAAAAGGCGTGGCGTTTCGAGGATCATAGCAATCAGCACTCAGGTGTCAGCACACAGCCAAGCGCCCAAATGTCGAAGGGCTAATTAGTGAATTTGTTTCCACAACTCCGCGCGCGGATCTTCCGGATTCAGCTTTGCCAGTTCGCGCAGCAGTTCCTTGGAGCGCTCGTCCTGGACATGAGGAACGACGACTTTAATTTCGACGATCTCATCTCCACGCTTTCCGTCCTTGGTCGCTGAAGGCACGCCTTTTTCACGAAGGCGTAATCTCTGTCCAGACTGCGTCCCGGGTGGAATTCGCAGAAGCGCACGGCCATCGATGGTGGGCACTTCCACCTTCGCGCCCAGCGCAGCTTCCGTAACTGTCACCGGGACGGTGAGATGGATGTCATCACCTTCACGATGGAATACCGGATTATCACCGGTGCGAATGATGATGTAGAGATCGCCAGCGGGCCCACCATGTACTCCGGCGTTGCCTTTTCCCGCCAGACGGATGCGCTGCCCGTCTCGCGTGCCCGGCTTGATGCGCACTTCCAGCGGCTCGGTCCGGTTGACTACACCTTGTCCGCCGCACACTCCGCAGACCGTGCGCGCTTTGCCGGTGCCACCGCACCTTGGGCACGTGACGTTGAACTTCATCCGTCCGCCCGTTTGCTGGATCGTCCCTTTGCCGCCACATTCCGGGCACGCTCCGGGTGCTTCGAGGTACCCATGGCCGTGGCAGTTCGTACACGTATCCTGCCGCGTGATGTTCAGGCGCATCACGGTTCCGCGGATCGCCTGCCAGAATCCGACGTGTACCTGATATTCGAGATCCGTTCCCGGCTCAGGGCCTTCCGGTTCCATGCGGGCGCCAGCGCCACGTCCGCCTCCAGTGAACATTCCGGAGAAGATGTCTCGGAAGCTGCCACGATGGCTTTGTTGTTGCTGCTGGGCTTCGGCGCCGCTAAACAAATCAGAAAAATCGAAGCCGCTAAAGTCGAAGGGCACCTCCTGGGCGCCCCCGCGTGCATTGCCGCCGCCCGGATATCCTCCGGGCGGAAAGCCACCTACGCCGCCGCCGCTCTGCGCTGCGCGCGCGTACGCTTCAGCCGCTGCCGGATCGATATTGTCCGAGTAGTATCCGAGCTGGTCGTAGATCTTGCGCTTCTTGGGATCGCTCAGGACATCGTTGGCTTCGGAGATGGTTTTGAATCTCTCCTCCGCCGCCTTATCCCCCGGATTCACATCCGGATGGTACTTGCGCGCAAGTTTGCGGAAAGCCTTGCGGATATCTTCGGTCGAGGCGCTCTTCTTGACTCCGAGTGCCTCGTAATAATCCTTCTTGGTAGCAGTTGCCATTTTTCAGTCGATAGTCAGTAGTCGCTTGGTCTTTGGCTTTAATCGTCGAAACCTGTCTCGATCGAAACAAAGATACGCCACAGCGTCAGTTCACGATTTCATCTTCATCATCCGCCGGCTCGATCACCACTCGAAAGGGGCGGTAGTCCGCCGCGTCTTCCACGACAGGAATTTCAAGCAATCCCGTAACCGAGGGAGCGATCACATGCCACTGTCCATCATCGGACTCAAAATTTACAAAATACGTCTGGCCGTTTACTTCTAATTGCACTTTCTTCTCCTGGAGAAAAACCTCTCCTATGTATGGACCCATCGGCACAAATCAAGTTGTGCCTCAATACGAAGAAGCCACGGAGGCTGGAAACTGCGGACTGGTTAGCCCGTGTTGATCCTCGCCTTCCGTGGCAAATTCTTTCGAATCCCCACTCAAGCCAAAAGAAGGCTTGAATGGTCCACCCGAGTCTGTGGTGTTACTTCTTGTCTTCGACGTCGACGTACTCGGCGTCGATTACGCCTTCCTGCTTCGGCTGTTGCGCACCGCCATCGGCTCCCGCTTCCGGACCAGGTCCGGCTTGTGGACCGGGCTGCGCCCCGCCTGCGCCCTGCGCCGCAGTGGCCTTGTACATCTGCTCGGCCAATTTGTGCGACGCGGCGGTCAGCTTCTCGCGCGCGGTGTTCATCGCGTCTTTGTCGCTGCCTTCGAGCGCCTTCTTGGCGTCTGCCAGTGCGTTCTCCACGTCCTGGCGTTCGCCGCCGGAGATCTTGTCGCCATGCTCACGGAACATCTTCTCGATCGAGTAGACCATTCCATCAAGCTGATTGCGCGCTTCGATCTCTTCCTTCTTTGCCTTGTCTTCCGAGGAGTGCGCATCGGCTTCCTTCGCCATGCGATCGACTTCTTCCTTGCTCAGACCCGAAGAGGACGTAATCGTGATCTTCTGATCCTTGCCCGTGGCGTTGTCCTTGGCCGTCACGTTGAGAATGCCGTTCGCGTCGATGTCGAATGTGACCTCGATCTGCGGCACGCCACGCGGAGCCGGCGGAATTCCCGTCAGATGGAATTTGCCGAGTGTGCGATTCTGCCCCGCCATGGGACGTTCGCCCTGCAGGACATGCACTTCTACCGATGTCTGGCTGTCGGCTGCCGTCGAGAAGGTTTCCGTCTTGCGCGTCGGAATCGTCGTGTTGCGCGGGATCATCGGCGTTGCTACGCCGCCCAGCGTTTCGATCGCCAGCGTCAGCGGAGTCACGTCGAGCAGCAGCAGGTCTTTCACCTCGCCGCCAAGCACCCCACCCTGAATCGCTGCGCCTATTGCTACCACTTCGTCGGGGTTCACGCCTTTGTGCGGCTCTTTGCCAAACAGCGTCTGCACCAGCTTTTGGATCGCGGGCATACGCGTCTGTCCGCCTACGAGAACGACTTCGTC
>Ga0207103_10140_pt1 | contig 21469 bp, 14 predicted proteins | sample Alteio_BWMinHeat_81_FD_153546 | JGI IMG/M metagenome (GOLD analysis project Ga0207103, IMG submission 153546) | Enriched cells from forest soil in Barre Woods Harvard Forest LTER site, Petersham, Massachusetts, United States -... | ecosystem: Environmental > Terrestrial > Soil > Temperate forest >...
ACGAATATCCGGCGTTGGTGACGTTACCATATTTAGCAATAAGGACTATTCCATGCGGGTATGGCTGAAGCCCGACGTGATGGCCACCTACGGCTTAGTGCCTGACGATATAAATGCTGCCCTGGCCGAGCAAAACGTCGAAGCAGCGCCGGGGAAATTTGGCGAAAATTCAGGTCAGGCATTTCAATATGTTATTAAGTACAAAGGAAGGCTCAAAACGGCTGAAGAGTTTGAAAATATTATTATCCGCGCAGATGCAAAAGGGAATATTTTACGGCTAAAGGATATTGCGAGAATTGAAATGGGGGCCTTAAGTTACGCCACCAGCACGGATGCTAACGGCAGGCCGGCTGTCGCAATGGCCATCAACCAAACCGCGGGCTCTAACGCACGGAACCTGATCATAGATGTTAAAAAAACTCTTGATCACGCTTCGTCTTCATTTCCTCCCGGTGTAAAGTACGAATCGGTGTACGATGCCAACGATTTTTTGGATACATCGATAGAGAAAGTTATCCATACCCTTGTTGAGGCATTCGTACTGGTATTTATCGTTGTCTTTATTTTTCTCCAGGATTTTCGGTCCACACTGATACCTGCTATTGCCGTACCGGTGGCTATCATAGGCACGTTCTTTTTCCTTAATTTATTCGGCTTTACCATCAACCTGCTCACTTTGTTCGCACTCGTTCTCGCAATTGGGATTGTTGTCGACGATGCGATCGTCGTGGTCGAAGCTGTACATACTAAAATTGAGGCCGGGGCACAATCCGTAAAAGCGGCAAGCTCCGAGGCGATGGGAGAAATCGGCGGAGCGATCATTTCGATCACATTGGTAATGGCAGCAGTGTTTGTGCCGGTCAGCTTCATATCAGGATCAACAGGCGTATTTTACAAACAGTTTGGCTTGACACTGGCCATTGCCATCATTATATCGGCGGTCAATGCACTGACATTAAGCCCGGCGCTATGTGCGGTTTTTCTAAAACCCCATGCCGGCAGCGAGCTTCACAACAAGGGATTGTTACAACGGTTCTACGCAGGCTTCAATACCGGATTTGATGTTTTGACAAAGAAATATAAATCATCGGTCGGCTTTCTTACCGGCAACAAATGGATCGTCGTTGCAGGTATCGGTGTTTTTGCCTGCATTTTCTGGTTCCTGATAAAGACAACCCCGACAGGATTTGTGCCCAATGAAGACCAGGGATTTATCATAGCCGACATTACGCTGCCGCCGGCTTCTTCTTTGGAGCGGACCTCGGCGATCACCAGACAGGTACAGGCCATTGCCCAATCTCTCCCCGAGACCGCTTCTGCTGTAAGAATTTCTGGCCAGGGTATCATCGCCGGGGTCGGCGGATCTTATGGTGCGGTGCTTATCAAATTAAAACCCTGGGACGAGCGCGCAAACAAAGGCCAGGACATCGAAAGTCTAACCGTTAAATTATTTCAAATTACCGCCGGTATTAAAGGGGCCAAGATCATATTCTTTGCGCCCCCTACGCTGCAGGGATTCGGAAACACGAGCGGCTTTGAATTCCAGTTACAGGATAAAACCGGCGGCGATATCCTGAATTTCGCGCAGATCAGCGGAAAATTCCTGGCGGCGTTGAACCAGCGCCCTGAGATATTATATGCCTATACAACTTTCAACCCCCGGTTTCCGCAGTACTCGATAGACATTGACGTAGCAAAATGCAAAGAAGCAGGTGTACCGGTAAGCAGCATTTTGAGCACTTTACAGGGGTATTACGGAGGGGTATACGCCTCAGATTTCAACCGGTTCGGTAAACAATACCGCGTAATGGTTCAGGCCGACACTAATTACCGGGCCAGGGTTGAAGGCATGAATGCGATCTTTGTGCGCAATCAGAACGGGGTAATGGCCCCGGTTTCCGAATACGTGACCCTGAGCCGGGTTTACGGGGCCGAGTCTGTCAACCGGTTCAATCTGTTTACGGCCATCCCAATTACCGGCGCACCGAAGCCAGGGTACAGTTCAGGTGATGCCATAAAGGCGATACGGGAAGTAGCTGCACAAACCTTACCGGACGGTTATACCTTCGATTGGTCGGGGTTAACGCGGGAGGAAATAGCCGGCGGAAGCCAGACGATTTATATTTTCATGTTATGCCTCGTCTTCGTATATTTTCTTTTGAGCGCGCAATATGAAAGTTATATCCTGCCTTTTGCGGTAATATTCTCGCTTCCTGTTGGTTTGGCCGGAGCCTTTACTTTCGCCAAAATATTCAAGATCGAGAACAATATCTATCTCGAGATCACGCTGATCATGCTTATTGGCCTCCTTGCGAAGAATGCCATCCTCATTGTCGAATTTGCTTTACAGCGAAGAAAACACGGGTTGCCTTTAAGACAGGCTGCTGCGGAGGGCGCAATGGCCAGGCTGCGGCCGATCATTATGACTTCCTTCGCCTTTATACTCGGCCTCATGCCGCTGATGTTCGCATCGGGGGCCGGCGCTAAAGGAAACAGGTCCATCGGTACCGGTGCAATCGGCGGGATGCTCTTTGGAACACTCATCGGGGTATTCACCATTCCGATCCTGTTCGTCATATTTCAAAACCTCCAGGAAAAAGTATCCGGGAAAACGGCGACTCAGGAAATTCCGGCTGATCGGTCAATCGCCGCTGATCTACAGACCTAATATTCAAGACCAAACATGAAAATCATACATAAAAGCGTCATAAACTGCATGGTTATCGCGATAGCGCTAACCTCCTGTATTACGAAGAAATACCAGGCCCCTGCCGGTGAAACAGCAAAATTGTTTCGGGACACTACCACAACCGACACGATAACGTTGGCTGATGTCCCCTGGCAAAAGCTCTTCGGTGATACTATTCTCCGGGGGCTTATCCGCGAAGGTCTTCGGGAAAACCTGGATTTGAAGGTGGCAATTCAAAGACTAGCGGAGGCGCAGACAGGTCTAAACCAGTCGAAATCAGCATTTTTCCCGACGCTATCCGCCAGCGCGTTTGCTAACCCGTCGAGAATCTCGAAGGCAACGCTAAACCCGTCGCTGGTTCCTTTCGAACAACTTAATACCACTATTTACCAGGCACAATTCAGCACCAGTTGGGAGGCGGATGTTTGGGGCAAACTGAGCAGCGCCAAGCGTTCGGCGCTTGCAGGCTTGCTGGAAGCCGATGCTTCGAAAAGGGCTGTGCAAACGCAATTGATTGCCCAGATCGCAAATGCATATTATTATTTGCTCGCTCTCGACAAACAATTGCAGATTACCGAACAGACGGTGACCAGCAGGACAGAAGAAGCAAAGACAATGAAGGAATTGAAGGAAGCGAATATTGTAAACGGCGCTGCCGTGGTTCAAAGCGAGGCAAACCGGTATGCTGCTGAAGTTTCCGTGCCTGACATTAAACAAGCGATCAGGGAAGCCGAGAATGCATTGAGCACTTTATTGGGGCGGCCACCCGGAAGTATCAGAAGAAGTACCATGGAGGAGCAGGTCATCACCCCTGACATTCAGACCGGGGTACCGGCACAACTGTTACATAACCGGCCGGATATCCAGGCAGCCGAATTCGCATTTAGGGCTTCTTTCGAAAACACAAACATTGCAAGGGCCTATTTTTATCCATCTTTTACGCTCACCGCAGACGGCGGCCTCGCCGCATTAAAACTATCAGACTTTTTCAACGGTTCGGTTTTTTATAACCTGTTAGGTGGCCTGACGCAACCCATTTTTAGTGGCGGAGTTAATAAAGCCCGGTTTAAGACAGCCCAGGCGCGACAATTGGAAGCGCTTTATAACTACCAGAAGGCGCTATTGACTGCGGGTCAGGAAGTGTCCGACGACCTGTATTCTTTCCAGGCTGCCAGGGAAAAAGAAACGACCCGGGCCAAACAGCTGGTTGCGTTGTCGAAATCGGTTGAATTTACGACAGAATTGCTTCGCTATAGCTCAACGACAAACTATACGGATGTATTGACCAGTGAGCAAAACCTGCTTGCCGCTCAGCTGAGCAGCGTAAATGATCGCCTTCAGCAGCTTCAATCCGTGGTGAACCTGTACCAGGCACTCGGTGGAGGCTGGAAAGGACAGCCGTAAAATGGCCAACCCGGCAAATGCCGGTGCGATTGGATTCATCAAGAAAGCAGGCCCGTAGCTTTTGTAGTCACATTAATATTAAAATCACCATCCGGCGCATGCAAACGGTTGGTAACCATTTCAATGAAAATATATTCCGGATGAGCAACTATGACCATTTACTTGACAGGATTAAGGCATTTTCACTGGACTATTTCCGGGGGCAAAGCGACAAGATTTATGTCTATCATAACGTCCGGCATACGCGTGACGTGGTTAAAGCGGTGCGCACCATAACTGGCTTTTATAAGATCACGGAGGCCGACTATTTCATAGTTGTTGCCTCAGCCTGGTTTCATGACTTAGGATATTATATAGATGCGGCCCATCACGAAGAAAAAGGCGCGGATTTAGCCGCAAAGTTTCTGACTGACGAAAACGTTGACGAGCAAATCATAGAACAGGTAAAGGGCTGCATTATGGCAACGAAACTGCCGCAGCAACCCCATAGCTTGCTTGAGGAGATCATTTGCGATGCTGACCTCTTTCATTTCGGGACTAAGGAATTCTGTAAAAGAACCAGCCTGATGCTGGAAGAATACAACAATCTTCACGACAACTCCATGAGTAAAGCCATGTGGCGGGACAAAACCGTGGCCATGATGGAATCTCACCACTACTTTACTGACTACGGCCTGCTTTATTTAACCAGAACGAAGGAAAAAAACATCAAAAACATAAAGCACAAGGAATATCACAACCAAATAGCGACAAATAACATGGAGCACAAGCATAAACCAAAACTTCAAGTTGAAGCCGACAAAGCAAAGCCGAAAGAGGGACCTGAAAGAGGCGCTGAAACAATGTTTAAGATCAGCTCCAATAATCATTCGCGTCTGAGTCAAATGGCCGATAATAAGGCCCACATACTCATTACGGTAAATTCGATTATTCTTTCCGCCGTGATCAGCCTGCTGCTTCGTAAATTAAGCAGTAATGCTTTTCTTGTCGTTCCCTCTTTTATACTGCTTTCAGTTAGCGTGACCACGATCGTGTTCGCAATACTGGCCACCAGGCCGAATATTCCCAAAGGCACTTTCACGCCTAATGATATTGCCGAGAGAAAGGCGAACCTGCTGTTTTTTGGCAATTTCTTCAAAATGGATCTCGATGCCTATCAAAGCGCAATACTCGAAATTATTCATGATCGCGAATTCCTTTTTGACAACCTGATACGCGATGTCTATTCCCAGGGGGTAGTGCTCGGACGAAAATATCAATTGCTGCGCGTCTCTTACAACATTTTCATGTTTGGTCTCATCGCTGCAGTGGCAGCCTTCATCATAGCCTCATGCATACCTCACAGCAATGCCCAGGCGCTGCCCGTTTTAGATTCAATCCCGAAAATATCACACCATCTCAAATGACAAAAGCACTTAAATATTACCTGATGACAGTCCTGGCATTACAATTCATGGCAACGAAAGCGCCCGCGCAGAGCCTGGACCTCCGCATTTTGGAGGCCATTAACCCGCGTTATCCGACTTCAAATTACTGGCAATATACCAGCACGTCTGCTTATGTATTTTCAGGCGTAGCCACAGTTGCGCCCTTTGTCTACGGCCTCGCATCCGGCGACCGCGATGCACAGTACCGGTCTTACCAGGTGATGATCGCCATGGGACTCGACATTATTGCCCAGGAAGGACTGAAAGTCGCATTTAACCGCGAACGCCCCGGCGACAAGTATCCCGACCTGGTCTTCCCCAGTTCGCCTGCACATGGCCAGTCATTTCCTTCAGGGCACGCCAGCATTGCGTTCAACACGGCCGCTGAACTCACCATACAATATAAAAAATGGTATATCGCTGTACCCGCGTATTTGTGGGCCGGCTCGGTTGGCTATTCACGGTTGTACCTCGGGAAACATTATCCCAGCGATGTGCTTGGCGGCGCCGCAACCGGTATAGGTACGGCCTACCTAAGCGCGTGGCTGAATCATAAATTATTTAAATCATACTATAAACATGAATAAGAAAACAGGCTTAGTATGTTTGACATTATTATGCATAACCGGCATACTCAAAGCGCAGGATAGTGTCATCGTGCGCATACATCCGAAGTACGACAGCGTTCGGGCTTTACATCGAACCCTCTTTGGAGAAAATTACCGTAAGGAATGGGCTGCTAAGGTGAAGCTGCCTTATTTCAGGCTTTCACAACTGCATGGTGGCCTTACGCCCGAACGGCTGGGTGGTGGGCTGCAGACCCATTCCATTCGGCTTGTCAGCCCTTCCGGTGAAGAATGGGTATTGCGAACAGTAGAAAAAGATCCGGACAAAGTGCTTCCGGAGGGGTTAAGGCAAACCTTCGCCCATGACCTGGTCGACGATGCCACCAGTACCTTAAATCCGTTTGGCGCGCTGGTAGTCCCACCATTGGAAGAAGCGCTTCATATCCCGCACGCAAATCCCGTTATAGGCGTGGTGGCGCCCGACCCGAACCTTGGGAAGTATTCCGCTGAATTCGTCAATAAAGTTTGTTTACTGGAAGAACGCGAACCCCTGGATAAGTCGGTGAATACTGAAAAAGCGGAAGAAGCTGTATCAGATGATAATAATGACCACTTCGACGGCCGTGAATTCATCAGGGCACGCATGCTGGATGTATTGATCGGTGATTGGGACAGGCATGAGGATCAATGGCGCTGGCTTCCCGCAGACAATGTCCGCGGCACCAGCTATATAGCTGTTCCCCGGGACCGTGATGATGCCCTGAATATCCGACAGGGCTGGCTTGAGTACCTGGTTCGGCGGCATTGGGTGTTTCCTACTATTCAAAGTTTTGATGCTAATATCAAGGATGTGAATTATTCGATGTTCAAATCCCGTTTTATGAGCCCATATCCGGAATCCATCATTAGCTACCGGGAGTGGATGGACCTGGCGAACAATTTGAAGGCCACCCTTACCGATAGCCTTCTCGAAGCCGCTCTACGAAGGATGCCGCCGGAGATATACCGGATGCGCCATGTAGAATTGCTTAAAATGCTGGAAGCCCGCCGTGATAACATCCCCGCGGCGATGGAGGAATATTATCGTTTTGCCAACCGGATTGTGGATATCCGCCTGAGCAATAAAAATGAACAGGTGGAAATTCGCGATGCATTAAGCGGCGGAATGAGGATCACGGTAATCAAACTCAGCAAAAAGGGCAAACCTGAGGATACCTTGTTGAATGCGGCTTTCGACCGGGCGATAACCAAAGAGGTGCGATTGTTTATTGCTGATGGCAATGATAAAGTGGTGATAAATACTAAAAACACGGTTATCAGGTTGCGCATTGTGGGCGGCGAAGGTCAAAAGCAGTACCAGGTGATTGAATCAAATAAGAAAATAAAACTGTACGGCAAGGACAGCAACAGCCATTCCTTTTCAGGGGACTCTACGAGGTTTAACGCTCATTTCTCCAATGACACAGCGAAAACAGCCATTCATAACACCAATCTGTATAATGTTACCATGCCGCTGGCCACCATGACTGTAAACCGTGACGACGGCTTTTTACTTGGGTTGGGATTCAAGTATACCGGGCAGGGTGGGTTCCGCAAATTCCCTTACACAACAACGCAGGAATTATTGGTCACCCACTCGTTTACAACACAGGCATTCGCAATCCATTATGCAGGCGATTGGGCAAAAGTGGTTGGAAATGCGGACCTCGTATTACTGGCTGATATAAAAGCTCCAAACAATACGATAAACTTTTTTGGGAGGGGCAATGGTTCTGTATACGATAAATCTAAAGACTTTGCCTTTTATTACCGCATCCGGTTTAATACCTACGATTTCAATCCTTCGCTGCGCTGGCATTTTGCGGGCGCTTCGAGTTTCAGTATCGGGCCGTCAATATCATATTATCACCTGAATCCCGGCGACAATGTCGGTCGCTTTATCGATGACGTGCATGCTATTGGCTCTTACGATAGCACTACAGTCAGCAAAGACAAAGTTCATGCAGGTGTTGTCATGCACTTTGTAAGCGATAAACGCGACAGTAAAGTGTTTCCTTCATCAGGATACTATTTTGACGTGAGGGCATCGACTTATGCCGGGCTTAACAGTTATTCCCGGTCATTCGCACAAGTGATCCCGGAATTTTCGATATATCAGGGGATCGGCAGCAGGCTGGTCATTGCCGACAGGATCGGCGGAGGAATAACGATTGGACAAACGGCATTTTATCAATCATTGTTCCTTGGCGGACAGGGTAATCTGTTAGGATACCGCAAAAACAGGTTCGCCGGTCAGGACATGGCGTACAATAACCTGGAAGCGCGGTTAAAGCTTGGCAATATATCCAGTTACTACCTTCCGGGGCAGTTCGGCATCAGCGGATTTTATGATGCGGGCAGGGTTTGGAATAACAATGATCAATCAAATATCCTGCACCAGGGCGTTGGCGCAGGACTATATTTTGCCCCGGCGAGCTTCTTTGTGTTGCAAGCGCAGGCAGGGCATTCGTCCGAGGGCTGGTATCCGGAATTTTCTTTCGAATATCGTTTTTGAATGGAGGTGAGTTATGAAAATCGGCTTGGGCTATATTCCTGAAACCAGCGACCTGGATGAGGTGGTAAACACAAAAATATGTTTTCAGCCTTTTATAAACTTTCTTGAAAGCCGTTTAGCGTCCGAGCAAACGCCGAAAGCCAAACTGTATAAGTTCGTTCTCGACGAATTTTATAAGGCTCCAATGCCCGGCGACTTTATAGAATTTGATGAGCTGCCCGACCACGCTGAATTGCTTGAACTTATCTATATGATACTTTCCCCGCCCACGGCCAATGAAAAGGAATTTTTGTGGGCATTGTCAGCACCGGGATCCAAGTACTTATTTTATCGTACCGAGGCCTTTGATCAAACCGTCGAAAGCGGCACTTCCGGAGAAACCGGGGCGAGATTTGCTTCAGAGGAAAAAGAATTTATAAAGAAGTGTCTGAGGACATCCGCTTACAAAATCATCCTGGAAAAATTTTACAACCTGGAATCCGTTGAGCTTGACCGTATTATTTATTCTCACTTCGATTTGACGAGGGGCCTCACGCGGTATTACCAGGTTGGCCGGGATACCCGATTTATACGGATAAGTTACAAGGATACTTTACCTGCTTTGGACTGCGAAACACCCGAAAAGTACATAAGGAATGGCCATCCTACCGAATATCTGGAAGAAATACTGCCATTGTCCAATTTCTGTTTTACGGGTTTTACTGTAGTCACCCTCGAAGATGTAACTAACGAATACGCCACGGAAATCGTTAAAAGAGCGCTGATCAGCGCTATAGAAAGCGAGGAGGCGCGGTTTGAAAGCGTCCGGTATGGCCTGAAGCTGTTGGGGGGCAGCGAGGAGATTGATTTTGGCCTGTTACCATTTGTGTCTGTCAATGATATACTCGTATTTGACCACGGCGAATGCATGCGCAGCGCTCTGCTAACCATCGCCGGCAAAAGCGAAGAGATCATGGCCTCTGTGTATGCAGCGGCCGAAAAATATCGTGAGCGTCCGGAATTGAAAATCTACAGTAGCGGCGATGATGTGAAAACCCTTAGCGTACATATACGCGCATTATTCGATGCCGGAGTCGGGTCATATTGTATCGCGCCGGTTTATTACAATCAAAGCCTCGTCGGCGTACTCGAAATTTATTCGAATTCAGCAGATATCAATTACAAACATATCATTTCGCGTATAAACAATGCACTTCCGCTTGTTGCGCAGTTGCTTCAAAACAGCATAGACCGGTTTGAAGAAAATATTAACAATATTATCCGGGACAAATTTACCGCACTTCAGCCTGCGGTCCAATGGAAATTTAACAACGTTGCACTTGATTATTACCGCGGCGTTCATGCAGGAAAAAATAATCCTGCAATTGGCACCATAGCGTTCGAAAGCGTTTATCCCCTCTACGGTATGCTGGATATCCGGAATTCGACAATAGAACGAAACCACGCGCTTGCAAGAGATATTGATAACCTGCTTTTATTGCTTCATCATGATGAGCATGACATTTGCCGTTTAGTTGATGAGAATAAGACATCAGCGGTTCAAAATGAATTTTCCAGATGGTATGCAGCCGTAACAGACTTTTGTAATTCGGGCGATTCCGGCTTGCTGAATTTGCTTTTGCAAATGGAGATCATTCCGTGGTTATCCCGGTTAGTGGCGACTAACCCGGAGGTGCAGGAGCCTGTCAGCCGCCTAAAACGGATCCTGCAGGAGGATGGAATTGAAATTTCAGGAAACAGAAACCGCCTGGAGCTGGCATTTCAAAAAATCAATAAGGCATTAAATGACTTCTTCTCGAACGAGCGGCAGACGCTGATGAGTATTTACCCTTGTTATTTCGAAACATTCCGAACAGATGGCGTCGAATACGATCTGTATGTCGGACAGTCAATCAGCGTTCTGGGCGTGTTCTTGCCGCAACACCTTCAGGCATTCAGGTTATGGCAATTGCGGTCGATGATCCAGGCAACCGCTATAACAAAAAGCGCCCTGGACGAACATGACTTGCAGCTGGTGACGACCCAACTTATATATATCAATCCGCACCCTATAAATATCAGCTTTAGAAATGACGAGCGTCATTTTGACGTCGACGGCGGCTATAACATCCGGTACCAGATCATCAAGAAAAGAATTGACAAAGTTCATATCAGAAATACGAGCGAACGATTAACCCAACCTGGTAAGATTGCTATTGTTTATTATAATGAGGCAGATATAACAAATTATTTAGTATATGTAAAAACCATGCAGCAGGAAGGCTTACTTCAAGCGGAAATAGAAAACCTTGAGCTTGAGGAGCTTCAGGGTATTTATGGTTTGAAAGCTATCAGAGTTTCAGTGCAATAGCCTGCATCGCAAACTAATGAAAACGAAACCTTTATAAAACGGATCACAGGTTGCCGGGATTACGCGCCGCCCTGCTTTACTATAATTTCCGTCAGAAAGCCGGATTTGCGGTAGCGTTGCGTTTGGGTTGGCGAGTCGGCAACAGGATCAGAATGGCATTTTATAGCCAATCCTCTCATTTTTAACAACATCCCGCCCGGGGATACACTCTTCAAATCTACAAGAAACATCAATTTTTCATTACTGGCCTGGACTATTCAGTAAATAGAATATGACCTTTATAGCAATACATTAGCGAACGCGGATCATTAAATTAGTATACACCAAACGCACATAGGAAGTGTGAGCGGCAGTAAACTATGAAATTCCTGGATCACAAATCAATAATAACATCGATTCCAGCCTGTTTAACCGGCAAACCTTTCCTAAGCCGTTGGTTTTTTTGGGAAGGGGCGGCGGTTATTTCAACATTCCGCCGAACAAATTTTAGTGTCCAGGTAACTCTTTTGACCGATGGCGAATTGAATGCTGTACACAGGTATCTATTTAAAATAAAAAGGATATACGCCGTAGTGGTATGCCGGCGCGAAAAATAAATAAATGCGTTAAGCATTAAGTGATAATAACTATTCAACGAAAAAAGGATAATGCCGGGTCAACCGGAAAAGGAACGAAGTCAAATGCAAGCACAAATACGAACTCAGGAAATTTATTCTCACAATATGATTGGGACAAGCCAGGCCATGCAAACTGTTTATCAATTGATAGATATAGTAGCTCGTTGCACCAGTACCGTTTTGATAAGCGGCGAAACCGGGACAGGCAAAGAATTAGTTGCCAGGGCAATCCACCGTGCCTCTCCCAGGAAGAATAACATGTTGATAACCGTAAACTGCGCCGCAATTCCGGCAAGCCTGATAGAAAGTGAACTTTTTGGCCATGAAAGGGGCAGCTTTACCGGCGCGATCGACCGAAGAATAGGTAAATTTGAAATGGCGACAAACGGCACACTCTTTCTGGATGAAATCAGTGAAATGCCACTTGAGCTTCAGGTAAAATTACTTCGTGCGATCCAGGAGCGCGAAATCGAGCGGGTTGGCGGTAAACAAACCATCAAAATTAATACACGTATTATTGCGGCGACAAACCGTGAACTGGAGAAGGAGGTCGGAGATGGTCATTTTCGGCGGGACCTATATTATCGCCTGAACGTCTTCCCGATATCCCTGCCGCCGCTCCGTGACCGCTCGGATGATATTTTACATTTGGCCGTGCATTTTCTCGATAAATATACAAGGGTCTCGGGAAAGTGTGTTAACTGTATCTCTCCGAGCGCCCAGCAGGATCTTATAAATTATCATTGGCCGGGAAACGTCCGGGAACTGGAACACACCATCGAACGAAGCATATTATTGGCCGGCGGCAGTGTGCTGAAAAAGATTTACTTGCCCAAAGCAATTCTAAATAAAAACTCCCAGTCCCAGGGTTTTTGTTTCAAAACCATTGCCGACAATGAACGGGATCATATTATTCAGACCATTTACAGGTGTGCCGGAAAATTATCCGGTAACGGTGGCGCCGCTGAAATATTAGGCGTGCCGGTGTCTACGTTGCATTCGAAAATGAAAAAATTGGAAATCACACGGGAGTCGATATTTCGCAAATAGTCTCCCGGTAAATTACCTAAAGTGCCGGCTTATAGAAATAATAATGAAGCACTCCTGGCACGATTTACGTTAGGAGTGGCAGGGATGCAGTATCATGGCCAAATGCGTGTCCGTCGGCGAATACCTGTTGCTGAATCTTCATTTGTGCCGGGGTTGTCCCATACTTTTGCTTAAAGCACGAATAAAAATGAGAGAGGTTCTCAAATCCCAGATCGAGGTAGATATCCTGTGGCTTTTGATTTTTATGTCCGATGAGATAATATGCTTCCGAGAGGCGTTTATTTTTGAGCCAGATGGACGGCGGTGATTTAAAAATCTCTGCAAACTCCCGTTTAAAGCTGGTCAGGCTCCGGCCGCTGAGCTTGGCGAAATGCTCAAGGGGAACGTTATAGTGAAAATTTTTGAGCATGAACGCTTCTAAATCCTGCTTGTACGGATCGGCAAAATCAAAAAGAAAGGATTTCAGATCGGGATGCAGGAGCATCAGCAATTCAATAGCTTCGTTTACTTTTATTAACTCCAGCTTTTGGTTTGCGTTCTTCCATTCGTCAACATAGGGCAAAATAGAGTCGAAGAACCCTTTCAAAAAAGGATTCGGCTCAATAAAGATGTTCTTTTTCCCTTCGTATTTTTCATCGCAAACAATATTGTTGTTCAGTGCATATTGCCGCAACCGTTCCGTGCTGAGTATAATGGAAATACACCGGTATTTTTCGGTTTCCCCCGGGAGTTTAATACTTTTCGCAAACTGATTTCTGCGTGCCAGCAGGATCTGACCTTCTTCTAAAACCATTTCCCCCTTTTGGTGGTAAATCAGGGTTTGACCGGATATTTGATAGCAGAAAAGATGTTCAGGAACGAACTTTTCATAGGCATATGCCCTCTTAAAAGTACAGGCATGAATAAATGTTGTTCCGAATAGCTGGCTAACAGAGTTCATTTTCTAGTATTGTAATTACGGAAGATTATCTTCCTTTTTCGGCGATCATGGTCAGCATATTAAATCGCATATATAAAGGTAAATATTTTAAATTATTCATATCTGCTATAAAGGTCATTTTTATTTGCTATTTGGTTCGGGCGTCCACCATTTCTGCCGGTCATCGAAGTCAATGCGGATCGGTTCGCCAATTCTTGGCAAAACATAATTAAATCCTTTACTCTCCGCAGCCGATACAAACCTTTCCAGCGGGTCCGTCCATGAATGCTGCGACAAAGCAAATCCGGCGCAATGGACAGGCATAACTTTTTTAGCTCCCGCATCGATGACAGCCTGTACACTTTCTTCAGGAAACATATGGATTTGTGGCCAAAATTCGCTGTACTGCCCGCATTCTGCAAAAGCGAAATCAAATGGACCGAGGCGTCGTCCAATTTCTTCGAAATGTTTCCCATAACCACCATCGCCGCTGAACCATATATTTTCATGGCTTGTGGTAAACACCCAGCCGCCCCATAAGGATTTTGAATGGTCAGTAAGGCCTCTGCCGGAAAAATGCCTCGTTGGTGTAAACGTGATCCTGATATTGTTAAAAATCCGCGCGTCCCACCAGTCAAATTCGGCAATAATGTCCTTATCGATTCCCCATTTCTCCAGGTGTCTCCCTACCCCGAGCGCAACAAAGAAATATTTCGTTTTATTTTTTAGCTTTTGAATACTGGCATAGTCCAAATGATCGTAATGGTCATGAGATAGCATGACAATGTCCAGTTCCGGAATCCCGTCTAATATTTCCAACGTGTTTTCAGAGAACCTTTTTGCCGGTAAGGGAGAAATGGGCGCGGCATTTGGTCCAAGCATCGGGTCGATAAATATGGTAGCATTCGCTATGCGCATTAATATTGCGGAGTGGCCGAACCAAATGGCTTTAAACTCTTCGCCCGTCGCGTAAAAATCGTCCCTGTCAAACGCGATAACAGGCAGTGGTTGCGGCGGTTCCCTATTCTCCCGGTTAGAAAACTGTTTGCACAAAATAGCAGGCAGCGAGAAAAAACTTACATCGATTTTTGTTGATTCCATGTTTTCAAACTTCGTCCCATTCCACTGTGGGGAACGGGCGTATTTCTCGATATCCGATGGTGATGGCTGAGTTCCGAATTGTTCCAGCATTTTGATTATAATTAAATGAGCGTGATAAAAACTGATTAGATGGTGATTAAATCCGTACAAATATAAGTTCTGCTGTCCACCCGGGATTTTCTGTGCAGCCCGTATTCAAGTTGTTGTACAGTCCAACCCGAGGCAACACGTACGCCCAACAAAAAGCATTACTTCCGAGTCTAAGGTGCATAGTACCAAACGCGCAAAAGCTGATCCCGGTGTCGAAAACGTATAAGAATAACGATATCTCGTCACAAAACCCGTAGATATAAATTATATATCATTGATTTTCAAAATATTGGAATTTGGTATGCATTTTGAATTTTAAGCAGCCAAATCTAATCAGGGGATGAACTGCAAACTTTCAAAAATGGTTATCTGTCTGCATGAGCGTGGCTTCGGCTCGGATTTTATATACCTGGAAGATGATCTGCTGCTTTGTTTGCAAACAAACAGGGAGTTTTCTGCCGATGTCGTGTGTATGTGGCTGTTGTCACAAGTAAAGGACGACTTATCCTGTTCTTATAAGTACGTTTATTGCGTGGAGGCGCCGAATGGGCTGCGCGGAATAATGCTTACAGACGGCCCTATATTTGCCAAATGTGATTCCTTAAGTAATAGTATGGAGCTAAATGACCAGGCAATCATTAATTGACTGTGGTAAATTCCTCAGACATTCTCTATTAATCTAAAAACCTCCGAACAAGTTATTTAGTTATTTCGGCCGGCTCATGTCAGTAACCAGCCTTCATGGTCAGAATGGATAAAATCGTTGTTATTTCGAAAAATCAACGATATACAGCTAACAGAGATTCGACACGGACCATGCAATCTTGTGATAGTTAATATTTTACGCATTGGCATTCGTTTGGTATGATCAATTATGCTGTTATGTGAAAACCCCGGCAATTGTCAATCAATCTAAAATGAGATCATATGGAAGCTGTTTATTTACTAACCCATTTGATTATGGGAGCGTGTATTGTGAGCATTGTCGTTATTATCCTCACATCCAAAGACAAGACCTTTGAGGACGCAGAAAAAAAGGCAGTGCTGACGCGATTGCCCCGGCTCCCCAGATACCAGTTAAATACAGCCCATCTCTCGAAACTTATCACCATCGTGACGAGCTTATTTATCATTTAGCAAATTGTTATTAATCACTAAGCCATGAAGAAAAGTATTCTGGTAATTTTAATCATATTACCCTGTTTTAGCACCTTCTGCCATTCAAATACAACGGGAGGCAAAGACCTGGAGATCGTAGTTATTCGCCACGGTGAGAAGCCGGACGGCGACAATAATCTGAGCTGTAAGGGTTTCAACAGATCGGTAATGCTTCCTGCGATCTTGTACCGCAAGTTTGGTTCGCCGGCTAAAATCTATATTCCGGCTATCGAAAACAAGGCAAAAACGACACAACTGCGTATGCTGCAAACGATCACTCCCCTTGCTGTTAAGTATAATGTCTTTATAAATTCACAATATGGAGAAGAAGACTATACGAATGTCGCCAACGCGCTATTGAATGAGAAGGGGTTAATTGTCGTTGCCTGGGACCATAAATCAATCCCTTTTATTGTGCATCAACTGGTACCAAATGCGGGCCTGTTTAAATGGCCAGCCGACGACTTCGATACAATTTGCATCATTACCTTTAAACATGGCAAAGCCGCGCTATCATTTGATTCGGAGAATATCAAGCCGGCTGAGAACTGTACCTTTTGATCGGATCACCTGCCCGCTGAAGACCAGAGTTATTCGGGATTATTTTCGTGTTTCAACCAGGTGACAATTCCAACGACCACAGGTGCAGCCAGCAGCCAAAAAATCACAAGCAACAGTATCAATACCGATGTGCCATTTAACAGAAAAGCCGCAGCTACAAATAACAATGCAACCACCGCGTTCAATCGAATCACCTGTCTCAAATAGTTGACCGTCTGCAAGTCGTACCCGACAATCAAACGCCCAATGACGCAGATAGCGGCGAGAAATGCTGCCATACAAAAACAAATCGTCCTAACGAGGGCAAGCGAGGCAGGCATGGTAATATTAGCAACGAGGTTCTTGAGGCATGCGCCAAAAATGGCCAGCGCCGCCAGTAACACTAAATGAGTGAAAACGAATACCTGGTAGTTTCGAAATCCTGGCTTCAAATCCTGGTCATTCGTCATATCGAAGTAGATACTCCAGAGCAGGAACGCAATCCCAAGGCAAAGCCCAAACACCGCCCATACCAGCATATTTTTCATAAAGACGAGCGAAATTCCGGAAACGGTGCTGAGGATACTTTCGGTTAGAACGATAATCGTAAACTGGCCAAAGCGCTCGACGAGCGTCGTCGAAGCGGAAAATTCCTGGCCCCGGGTGGCCAGCGTTTTCTTAAAATGCCCTCCGCTCAGTACCGGGGCAGCCATGTTAAGCGATATCGCGACCAGGTATAACGGCAATATCGCAACGTGCGGGGTGAACAATGAAATGAAAAGCAGGGCAAATGCGATACCATAGTAAATCAAGAACGGGCGGCTAAGCCTGAAATGAGAACGGTCATAGAATGACACGCTGCCCAGCAAGTAAATCATGACACCTTGTATTACAAGGAAGCTAATGGTGAAGCCTGCCGTTTGTCCCCTAAACGCGGCTGCCGCGGAAATTGCGACTGCGCCGATTCCCAGCATCTGCAAAAAAACGAACCAACGGGCGCGAACGGTATCATCGCCATGCAATTCGTAATATTGTGTTCCATTAATCCAAGACCAGTAAACAAAAGCAAAAAGGAGAACTGCATAGCTGATATCTTTAATTTCAGCATGGGTTGCGACATAACTGGTTATCTGACCGATACATGCAACATAAACGAGGTCGTAAAATAGTTCAAGCCAGCTGATCTTTCTTTCATTTCTCCGGTCATCGAATCTCCGGGGCGGCTGCCACCATTTTGTTTTTGTCATATTACTTAGCAAATAAATTTTTGGTAGTTCAGCGACCTGAGCCAACCGCGATAGGAAAGCAAAACTAAAGAGCATCGAAATATACGGTTTCGAAGAAGATATAGTGAAATAATGCTTTTGCAAATAATGTCTCCAAGTTAGGACTCTTTTATCCATACGGTACTAACCGGGGCATTCGCCTCCTATTGCTTTGTCGTTGATTCTAAAAGGATATTGTGTGAATAGCAAAGATTTAACAGTAAATGTCAGGATACTTTTGTCATGTACAACAGCCAGATAATTGAACTTACAAATTTAAAATATCATCGATATGAGCACCACCAATTTATCAGAATCTTTGCCTGCGCCGAACGCTGATTTTTACATGATCACAGATTGTCTATCGGACACTGAGCGTGAAAAACTTGCGGAAATAAGAGAATTTGCGGAAAAGAAAGCGAATCCTTTAGTAAATGAATATTGGGCAAAGGATGCGTTCCCATTTGAACTCCTGCCGTCATTCAAAGAACTAAACATTGCCGGAGCCGGTTACACTGGCTATGGATGTGCGGGACACGGGACGCTTTTTGCGGGGTTTGCCGCTATGGAAATCGCCCGCGTTGACTGTTCGCTGGCCACGTTCTTTGGTGTCCATAGTGGGTTGGCAATGGGCTCAATTTTTTTATGCGGATCTGAAGAACAAAAGGAACACTGGTTGCCCCAGATGGCCCGCCTGGAAAAAATAGGATCGTTCGGCCTGACCGAGCCGCTGATCGGTTCCGGCGCATCAGGCGGCTTGCTGACCACTGCTAAAAGAGATGGTGACCATTGGGTATTGAACGGTGAAAAAAAATGGATCGGCAATGCTACATGGGGTCACCTGACTATTATATGGGCGAGGGACCTCGACGACAGCCAGGTTAAAGGTTTTATTGTCGAGAACAATACGGCTGGTTTCCGCGCAGAAAAAATCGAAAACAAAATGGCGCTGAGGATAACTCAAAACGCGCATATCATAATGGAGAATTGTATCGTCTCCGAAGCCAACAGGTTACAGAACGACAATTCCTTCCGGGATACCGCGAGGGTGCTGCGGATGACCAGGTCCTTTGTTGCCTGGGAAGCTGTCGGATGTATGATGGGCGCTTATGAAAATGCATTACAATATGCTCAAAGCCGAATCCAATTCGGAAAACCAATTGCGAAATTCCAGCTTGTGCAGGATTTACTGGTAAAAATGCTCGGAAACATCACGGCCTCACAAACGATGTGCGTCAGGTTATCCCAAATACAGGATGCCGGCAAGCTAAAAGATGAACATGCCTCACTTGCAAAGGCTTTTTGTACCGTAAAAATGAGGGAATGTGTTGGGTGGGCCCGTGAGGTACTCGGGGCTAATGGCATACTCCTGGAGCATAATATCGGTCGTTTTGTAGCTGATGCCGAAGCCATATACTCTTATGAAGGTACGCGGGAAATGAATACACTAATCGTTGGCAAGGCTATCACAGGGTTTGGGGCGTTTGTTTAGATTCCCTCCGAGGGGATCTGCAACGGCTTCTTAAAGCATTTGATTATAAAACATCTTATTAAACTTAAGTTACATGGAAATCATGAATGGAACGGAATTAAATACTAATCTCCTCGGTCAGGAAGAAATTGTGATTGACCTGGAAAAGATCAGAAACGCAGGTAAAATATACCTTGAAAATAGCGGTGCAACTATTCTTGACGCCGGCGATGGAATAGGGATCATTGAATTTCATACCAAAGCTAATGCCTTAAACAACGAGATATGCGAGATCATTACAAATGGTTGTGAAAAGGGAAGTAAAGAATTCCGGGGACTCGTTATCGGTAATACCGGAAGGCATTTTTCAGCCGGAGCGAACCTTGCGTTTATCCTGGACACTGCCAGATCAGGAAAATGGAGTATCCTTGAAAACACTATCCTTAACTTGCAGCAGGCTACGATGTCACTTAAATTAAGTCCTGTTCCGGTAGTTGCTGCACCCTTTAGCAATGCACTTGGAGGTGGTTGCGAGGTTTGCCTTCATTCGGCTTTTGTTGTGGTGTCCAGTGAAACGCACATGGGCCTGGTGGAAGCAGGTGTAGGCCTGATCCCCGCAGGAGGCGGGACTAAGGAGCTTACCGTAAGGGCATTTACCAGGGCCGACCAGGCTTGCGTTCCAAACGAGCAAATGCTGATGCAGGTAGCTGAAAATATTTTGAAAGCTAAAGTATCCCGCAATGGCGAGGAAGCCAAAGACATCTTTTTGAATCACAATGATCTCATCGTACCTGTACCTGCCTCGCCGACCGGAGTAGCCAAAACGGCCGCTATAATACTTTCTGAAAGTTATACAGTCAAGAAAATGAGAAATGACATCCCTGTTTTTGGCAGGAATTCATTCACTGCTTTCGATGAAAAGATCGAATCGGCTATTGAGTCAAAAACCATGACAGTTCATGACGCCAGGATAGCGGGTCATATAGCGAATATCGTATGCGGCGGAGATCGGATGGGAGGCTTTGCCTCAGAGCAGCATTTTCTTGACCTTGAAAGACACGCATTTCTTTCATTATTAGGTACCAAAGAAACACAACAGCGGATAGCCTATCTTCTTGCCAACAACAAACCCCTCCATAACTAAATACACTATCTAAAATATAAATCATGACAAACAAAGGAATTTTTAGCGATCTGAAGGTTATTGATTGCGCCAGTTTTATTGCCGGTCCTGCCGCCGCTACGATATTATCGGATTTTGGTGCAGACGTTATTAAGATCGAGCCTCCGGGAATTGGAGATCCACACAGGTTCCTGTGCACAGTTGAACCTAATCCCAAATGCGAAAAGAACTATTTCTGGCAGCTGACTAACCGAAATAAACGAAGTATATCGCTCAATCTGAAAGACCCAGACGCGCAAAAAATCTTAAAAAGGCTCATTGCGGAAGCTGATGTCTTTGTGGTAAACTTCCCTCCGCATATTCGCAAACCTTTAGGAATATCCTACGAACAAGTCAGCGTGATCAATCCCAAAGTTATTTACGCTGACATAACTGGTTACGGGGAGAATGGATTGGAATCGGATAAACCAGGCTTTGATATTACGGCATACTGGGCCCGTACCGGCTTAATGGACAGTGCAAGAAATGAAGGCAGTCCGCCACCTATACCCGTTTCAGGTATTGGCGACCATGCAACTGCAAGTACATTATACGGAGCGATTGTGACCGGCCTTTACAGAAGAGAGAAGACAGGTTCCGGTTGCAAAGTGTCTACCTCTCTTATCGCCGAAGGCACGTGGGCGGCCGGCGGTTGGATACAGGCCGCATTGGATGGCGCATTGGTATCCGGCCCCTCGGTGAACAGGGAAAAACCGCATAATGCGCTTGCCAATACTTATCAGACCTCAGATGGACGCTGGTTAATATTGGCTTTCGTAGCAGAAGCAAAAGACTGGCCAGGTCTGGCAAGCGCGCTCGCCCGTCCCGAATTGCTTTCAGATACAAGATTTACTGACCCTAAAGCGCGGCATTCCAATGCGACCGAATTGATGCAGATATTGCAGGAAGAGTTTGTTAAGCGCCCATTGTCCTATTGGCGGGAGGCACTTGACCAGGTGCATGTCACATTCGGAGTAGTTCAAACTATTAATGAGATAGCCCGGGATCCTCAACTAATCGATAATGACGTTATTCGGCAGATCGAAAATGGCGATGGTATGCTAACTGTGGACAGCCCGATGAAAGTATGCGGTGAAATTAAAGTA
>Ga0207103_10142_pt1 | contig 21442 bp, 17 predicted proteins | sample Alteio_BWMinHeat_81_FD_153546 | JGI IMG/M metagenome (GOLD analysis project Ga0207103, IMG submission 153546) | Enriched cells from forest soil in Barre Woods Harvard Forest LTER site, Petersham, Massachusetts, United States -... | ecosystem: Environmental > Terrestrial > Soil > Temperate forest >...
CCGCAGAACGGCGTCTACATCACCCGATCACAAATTGGCGACGAATGTTTCGACTCGGTCACCAACGTGGGAGTGCGCCCTACCTTCGGCCCCGACTCATTTGCTATCGAAAGCCATCTGCTGAATTTCCATCCGATCGAACTCACGGCGGAAACACCTGTGGAGCTCTCGTTCCTGAAGCATCTTCGCCCGGAGATGAAGTTCCCCTCGGTAGAAGAGCTGCGCGAACAGATTGCACGCGACGTCCACCGCGCGCGCCGTTACTTCCAGCTTCTGAAGCTCCAGTCACCAGCAAGCTAAAGACTGCTGTCCCGCGCATCGCACGCTTTAATTGTTGTCATCACGAGCGAACGTAGTCCGCGAGGGATCGGCAGTCGTTTTCTTGCACCATCGCCAATTGCATCCAGTGCGACCGTTTGGAGTAATCAGTCCCCATCCGAGCACCAGCGAGGATCTGTCATGCCGAGCGGACGCGAGGCATCCCTAATTCCTCCACAAATCTTGTCAATAGCTCGAATTCCATAAACCGCTCCCAAGTCTCTGATTCGCGGAGAGAAATAAATTCCGCGAAAGTGTCTAGTAGGTCCCTCTCAATTTGTGACAATAGAAATGAAGCTAAAAACTAAAGAACCGAAGACTAAATAACTACTCTACTGTCAATATTTTGACTCCTAAGTCTTTTGTTTTGCGGCAGCTGGGCGGACCTTCGCGCCAAGTCCATGAATTGCCATTGTTTAACGGTGCCCAGGGGGAGGGGGGTACTCCCGTGACTACAGACGGGGAGGGGCAACACCTGACAGAACAGCTCTTTCGATTACCGAACCGACCCAATCTGCTCCGAGGAGACGCTGCGTACGCTTAACGGCTGCGGCGTATTGATTCGCGCTCGTCGAATCACATCCTTGGCGGCAATCTCGCCTACAGCATCGGCGTGAACCACGTAACTGCCGTCGGGGACGGTCGACCCGAACGGAATTTGCTGACGGGCACCCGCGGGAAAACTGAAATGCTGATATCCCAGAGCCCATGCCTTCTGATGCTCGTCGACGGCCACAATGATCACGGTTAGGTCGTACGTATCGTTACTCGGATTCGACACCTCAACTCCGCCATTGATGGCGGTGCTCGCAACCGTCGGATAATCCTTCCAGACGATGTTGAGGGTTCGCGTTCCGATGTTGACTACGTAACGGCGACTGACGCTCGAATTGCTCTGATCGCTGGCGTGCACCGTAAATACATATGTGCCGATCTGGGTTGGTATACCGGAGACATCGCCAGACTTGGGATCCAGCCTGAGTCCGGGGGGAAGCTGCCCGTCCGCAACCTGCCATGTGATGGGAGCCAAACCGTTGCTGGATTGCAGTTCGATCTTGTAGGTGTCTCCAACTACTCCGTTGGGAAGCCCGCTCGTCGTGATCGCGAACTGTTGTCCCGCGGCATTTGGACGCGCAAAGGCAGCTACGAAGAGCAGGAGCAGCAGCACCGGCGTTTTAGGTCGAAGCACGCGCACATTATAGAAGGCGGAAAGGAGAGGAACTTGCAATGCCACTGATAAAATCTGCGCCAATGCCCAGTGCACCGGCTCCTGCTCTCTTCCGCGGCGCCACGCCGGTCCAGCGCCGTACCTTGCTCGCGGCTGCGCTCGGCTGGATGCTCGACGCCTTCGACGTAATGCTGTACGCGATGGTCATCGCTTACATCATGCGCGACCTCGGTATCACCAAGGCGCAGGCGGGACTGCTGAACACACTCACGCTGCTCGCATCCGGCATAGGTGGCTTGCTCTTCGGATTCATCGCCGATCGTGCTGGCCGCGCGCGGGCGCTGACGTTCAGCATCCTCACGTACTCGGTGTTTTCGTTTGCCTCCGGATTGTCCACCTCCCTCCTGATGCTCGCCTGCTTCCGATTTCTTCTGGGGCTTGGCATGGGTGGTGAGTGGAATACTGGCGCAACGCTGGTCGCGGAAACATGGCCAAACGAATTACGCGCCCGTGCGCTGTCGGTTGTCCAAAGCTCGTGGGCGATCGGCTATGCGGCAGCGGCGCTGGTCAGTGGAATGCTCTTGCACAGGTTCAACTGGCGCGCCGTCTTCTTCGTCGGAATCCTGCCGGCATTCGTCACCTTGTGGATTCGCAAAGACGTACCGGAACCGGAAATGTGGAAGGCGAGAGGCACGCCTGCACAGCGCAACAAGAGTGGCTTTGGGGAGCTATTCTCTGCGGAGTATCTGCGCTCCACGCTCGCGCTTTTGTTCATGAACTTCTTCGGACTCTTCGCCTGGTGGGGACTCTTCACCTGGATTCCGCCGTACCTGTCACTGCCCGTGTCGCAAGGTGGACGCGGCCTCAGCGTCATGAACACCACTGGCCTGCTTGTCTTTTTGAATTTGGCTGGGATGTTTCCCGGGTATTTAAGCTTTGGCTGGTTTGCCGATCGACTTGGCCGCAAACGGGCGTTTCTGCTTTATCTCCTATGCGCGGCTGCGATTGTGCCAATTTACGCCCGAGCGCGAAATCCTCTCGCGTTGTTGATTCTGGGCGCTGCCGTCGCTTTCTTTGGCACCGGCTTCTTCTCCGGTTCAGGAATTATAGGTAGCGAAATCTTCCCTACTCGCATCCGCGCGCGGGCGCTTGGTTTTACGTACAACGGCGCGCGCACTTTGAGCGCACTTTCGCCGTATGTCATCGGCCGCGTCGGCCAGAATCATGGGCTCGACTTTGCATTTTATTTATGCGCTGTGGGCTTCCTGTTTTCAGGTTTGCTCTCTACCCAGTTGCCGGAAACGAAAGGAAGGAAGTTGGAATAAGGAGAAATCACGAGCAAATGAATCCCTCTGCATAGTGACGCAGGCGACATCAACCGATAGAAAAAATTAAAGAGGTCTTCCGGTTTCTTTCCACGTATCGAGCTGTTGAATCTGATCGAGCGGAATTCGAAGCGCAAAACCGCATTCACATTCAGATTCAAAATACTGAAACGGTCCTCTTTTCGGCGGAGCCGAGGAGCGCAAAACGGCAACTCGCCTTTTGCAGACAGGACATGTATAGCCAACGCACGTGACTTGGTCCTGCACGATCGCCTCCTGTGGATTGCGATAAATTACCGCCTTCCTTGAGGCAAGTCCATAGATAAAACGATTTATTTAGCCTTAATTGTTAACTTACGTTTGCAGCTAACTAATGTGGCCGTAAGTTTAATTCGGCGAAGTATTTACAGCTTCCGTCACGTTGGAAGGAGAATCCGAAAACGACTTGCCGGGCTCGTATGCGACCTTCTCATATTTCTTTCCAACTCTTCGGATCGCATCGTGCCAGCCATCGTCCCACGTGATGCGGGCTTCTTCGCCAACTACGGTCCAGGTTCCGTGGCTCGCACCAAAGGACTTGGTGGCATTTCCATGATTGTCGAGTGTGATGTAAAAGGTGCCGTCGCCCGCTCCCGTCCCGACCTTCCACTTGCCGCGGAAACGGCCCGGATATTCTTCAGCCGCACTAGCCGCCGAGAATTCCACACGTGCGACATCGGCTGCTGAAAACGTCTGCTGGTGTCCGTCCTTGAAGGTGATCACCAGCGACTTCGCTCCAGATGGTGGCGTGACTGTGTTCTTTTGTCCTACTGCGAACACGGACATCGCCGAAATCAGCGCACAGATAATGGCAGTTCGCATAGCTTCCCTCCGAACAATGTCAATGCGATTGAATCCCTCGAATGATATACGAAGGATCCAACCGTCTTAGTTCCATTTTGGAGAAGAAACTTGATGTGACTGGAAACCTAGTCGGTGCTGTACGTGATCTCGAAAGTCCGTATCCGCAAGCAGGCAAAGACGATTACCGCTGCCGTCACGCAAAGCAAACCCAACACGGCTACCACCGCCGGAACCGGAGTCGCGACCACCGTAAACAGCGCCAGAAGTCCTTCGGCCGGCAATTGCACCGGACACAGATTCCGCAGATAGAACGCTACGCTCAGCTTCTGCAGAATCGCGGGCATGATCGGATTGATCGCTTCCCACGCCATCACCAGCAGTCCCGGAATGATCGGATTGCGGAATACCAGGCTGAGCGCAAGGAATACTGAACCGTAACCTACGCACGCAAGCGCCGTTACAAGCAGATACATCCAAAGATGCCGCATTCCGGGACCATCGAAAATGAAGGCCGAGCCCAATGGACCGAAGTGCATGTACATCAATATGAAGCTGCTGAAGACAGCAGTCTCGAACAGCACGAACGCGGTGAACGCGCCCGACAGGAATTTGCCGATCACCAGCACTTCCCTCCGGACCGGAACCAGGAACTGGTAGTGCAAACTCTTCTCCGCGACCTCGCCTCGGAAGAGCCAGGTGAAAATGCCCATACAGGCGAAGAAGATTCCTAGCCGCATGTAGTAAATCTGGAAGATGCCGGCGAGAACTTTCGTGTCTTCTTCGAGATAACCGCCGGAACGCTGCGCGGAATCGACGATCCAATGCGCCCCAATCAGCGCGACGGGAGCGAACGCCATCAGGTAAACCCACCACGCGCGGCGTGAAAAGAGGCCTCGCCCCAGATCGATGCGCGCGATAGTCATTGCCTGATTCGTCCAGGTGCGCCACGGCTGCTCGACGATCCATGTTCGTGTATTTGCTGCGGCGCTCATGAGTTGCTCCCGTCGGAACCGATCAGATACTGGTAAATGGAGTTCACATCGTCATCTGCCGGCGCAACGGCCTCGACGTCAACTACACCTTGCGCCGCCACGCGATTCAGCAGCAGGTAAAACTGCTCGGCATCGCGCGTGCGAACCAGCAAGCCGTGTCCATCGACGTTGATCTTCGCCTCGACAACGTGATCCAGTGCGAAGACCTGTGAAGCCAGCTTTGACGGATTCGAGCAGCGCACCAGGATCTGCATCGGATGATCCTTCACTTCGCGCCGGACGTCGTGAATTTGTCCTTCCGCGACGACGTAGCCATTGCTCATCAGCACGACGCGATCCGAAATGCGATCCACTTCCTCCAGAATGTGGCTGGAGATGATTACGTGCATGCCGTGTTGTCCCAAGGCCTGAAACAGAGCAATGGTGTCGGCGCGCGCCATCGGATCAAGTCCATTTAGAGGCTCGTCGAGCACGACCACTGTCGGATGGTGGCTGATTGCCTGTGCGAGGCGTATCCGCTGCCGCATGCCTTTGCTGTAGCCCGCGACTTTGCGACCGGCCGCGCTCATCATGCCGACGCGATCGATGGCCTCTTTGGTGAACTGATCGGCGCGCATGTGATCCAGACCATGCAGCCGCAATGGCCAGTAGATAAATTCGTATCCGGTAACGCCGCGCGGGAAAGAATCGAACTGTGTGCAATAGCCGACCGCTCGGAAGAGATGTTCCGGATCATTCACCTTCATGCCAAGCACGCTGATGCTCCCGCGAGACGGGCGACTTAATCCCGTCATCAGGTTCATCAGCGTCGTTTTCCCCGAACCGTTCGGACCAACAAGGCTGGTGATTCCCGGATCAAGCACCAGGTTCACGCGATTTACGCCGAGCACTTCGCCATAGAACTTCGATACGTTCTCGAAGACGATCCTGTTGTCAGTGGTGTTCATCCGCGCACCACCTCACGCGCGCGCAGGCGCTTGTTCAGCAACAGCAGCGATGCCATGCAGACGCCGATGAGTACGATCCACGCGGCGAGCTGCGGAACCTGTTCGTTCGTGAACGGTCCATGGTTTTGCATGGGCGCATCGAGCATGTTCGTCAGAATCACTTCCAGCAGATATGGAAGGTTAAGCACGCGTCCCCAATAGGTTCGCAGAACACCGTTGATCGCCTCGCCAAATCCTGGTGGAAGCACAAAGAGGCCGAAGGTAACGGCAGTCGCGACGATGCGCCACTTCACCCATGCAGAGGTCGCGAGAGAGATCAGCGTGAGTACTGCGATCCAGAGGAAGCTCACCAGGACAATCGTGGGCACAAATGACTTGTGCGCCCACGCCCATCCGCCGCTGCCCAGACTTGACTGCAGCGCGAAGAGCAGCAGACCCGGAATCCAGGTTACGCAAGAGAGAATGCCGACGAGCACCGCAGCCTTTCCTGCAACGTACTCCGCACGGTTCAGCGGCCGGCTCAAATAGAGCGGAAGAGAACCGTTGGAGAGATCGCTCGCAACCAGTAGCGGTCCAGCCCAGCAGGTGAGGAACAAGCCCATCCAAGCCTGCCCGAGCAGAACCTTTGCGAAGAAGCTGCCATCGACATTCAAGATCGACTGTGTCCCCATGCGCAATGCGGCTTGCACGGCTGCGTTATTGCTCACGTAGATGAACGCCGCCGAGATGAGTACTGGCAGGAGAGTGATCATCATGAACCATGAGAACGCGCGCGACGAAAACAGCTGGGAGAGCGAGTAGCGCGTCAGCACCAGGAATCGCCAGCGCTCGGCGGTGATGGGTCCGTTGTACGCGCGATATGCTCGTTTATAGACCGCCATGGGCTGCTCCAGTCTGCTCCATTGCGTTCAGGAAGATGTCTTCCAGCGAGTCGCGTCGATGATTCATCTTCCGGATCTGGATTCCCTGCTGTTCGGCGATGCGGTACACCTCGCGAATCTCGATCTTGTCGGGCATTACGACTTTCATCCGGCCATTGGTGAACACAGCGCACTCGCAACCGAGTTGCTGCAGCGCCGAACTGAACGCGCCATTCGCACCGATGGTTTCGAGTTCGAGAAACTTCCGGTTGGCACGGCGCTCTTCTTCCAGGTTGCACAATGCGGCAACACGCCCATTGCGCAGTATGATCACCTCTTCGCATGTCTCCTCCACATCGCGCAGCAGGTGCGAAGAGATGATCAGGCGCATATCGCTGGCATCGCGAATCTCGCGCACCAGTTGGATCATGCGTTGCCGCGCCGGCGGATCGAGGCCGTTGGTCGGCTCGTCCATGATTAGCATCTTCGGTCCGTGCGCAAGCGCCTGGGCCAGCTTCGCCAATTGCTTCATGCCGAGTGAATAGGTTCCCAGCTTGCGATAACGCACCTCGCCGAGTCCGACGTAAAAGAACGCTTCGTGGGCGCGCTCCATAGCCTGCTCTGCGGGAAGACCGGAAATTTCCGCCATGTAGCGAACGAAGCGCAGCCCGGTCATCCCGGAGATGAATGAATCACTCTCGGGCATGTATCCGACCTGGGCTCGCAGCTTGCGCGCATCCTGACGAATGTCCATGCCAAGCACGCGAGCCGTTCCGCGTGCGGGTGAGTGAAATCCCAGCAGCGTATTGATCAGCGTGGATTTGCCGGCTCCGTTCGGACCCAGCAGACCGATGGCGCGCCCATTGAGCGCGCCACTCAGTCCGTCGAGAATAGTCCTGCCGCCGAGTTGAACGTGCAGATCGTCGAGTTCGATCGTTGCTGTCATCTGTCTTATCTGTACGTTTGCGGGTAGTGCGTAGTTCCGTTTCTTCCCATCGCTCCCATCAGTTGGAAGAGAGCAAGGCTGTTGAAGTCCAGCCCCGGGAACCGGCTATTGCTCGCCACTTCGATGCGGTCCTGATCGCCATATGCGGAGATCACACTCGGCTTCGATCCCGCCGCCAGTTGCTGTAATAGCTGCACCTGCTGGTTGTTCAGCTGCGCCGACAGCGGCTGCAGAATCGGGCTCAGGTTCTGGTACATCAATCCGGAGAAGTTCGCGTGCTCGTCTTTTGGCAGCAGCGACCGGAACGTTGCCGAGCGCGCCAGTGTGTCACCGTTAGCGTGCGTCTGCAATGCCTGGATCACCAGAGCCCGTGACGGCGCCATGATGATGAAGCCGTCAGAGAACGTATAGTCCGTCTCCTGATTGAAAGTGGCCTCGAGTGACTGTACCCGATAGAAGGTGCGGCCACTGACCGTATCCTCCTCGAGTTTCACGCCGGAATGGCCGTGCTCCGCCGCGTGCCGATTCAACACATTCACCAGCTGTTGCAATGAATTCTGCAGTCGCGGTGCATCGTAGACCTCTGCGACTACCTTCCACGACGGAGTTGGCAGCACCGGACCATCCAGCGCAATTGTGATATCACCGCCAAGTGTCGCGGCAATATCGTCTCGGATTTTCAGATTCAGTTCCGTCTCCGCTTCCGCAAGATGCTGCTGAGCGGAGACATCGCCACCTGTCATGCTGATGACGTCGTCATAGATCGCCGCAGGGTTCTTGGAGATGAATGACACGACCATACCCGCATTCGCCGAAACATATTCCAGCGAGCGCATGGGAGCCGGCGCCGCCAGCCACGACGCAATGCCGCGCCGTTCGTTGGCGAATTCCAGCACAGCGCGGTTATCCGGCTGATTGTTGATCTCGCGATGCTCCATCACCAGGTAACGCATGTCGTGCAGACCACTCGCTTCCGCCGCGGCTTCATGCTGAGCGGATACGCCAGGATGATTCTCCTGCGCAATCGTCTGCAAATCGGCAGCCAGCAGGAACCCTGCTCCGCGCCCGTAGGCAGATACGATCCTCGTCCCCAGTTCGGTCCCGGTGAACCCTGAGGCTCCAGCATCGAGCTGCGCATTCATCTGTTGCAGCGCGCTTGCACCGGTGCTCATCACCAACATTCCCGGACGCACTAGCGCCAGCAGATCGTGCGACTGCCCACCTGTCTGCGAGAGCTGTTGCGGTTCCACAACGCGCAGATGCGTCTGCCCGTTCTTGTCAGTAAGCATCTTGCTGAAATCGGTTTCCAGGAATTCCTTCAGCCCTGAACTCTTCACCGCCGCGAGAACCACCAGCCCCGAGTTCGGACCAAAGTCCTGGGGATCGGAGGCCACAACAATTTCGTCGCCCAGATACTGGCTCAACGCCTGCAATTCGGCGATCACTTTGTCCATCGCCGGGCCTTGCTTGCTCTTGTTCTGACTAGCCCACCATTGTTGCAGTACAGGACTCTGCTGTAATTGCTGCTGGAAAATCTGGTTCGCTTCTCCCAATGTCTGCCCGAGGTTTGGAATGCTGAGGAAGAACGTCGTGCCCTTCGGCAGCAGCGGAACGATCTGGCTGTCGTAGCGCGGCGCGGGCGCGGGAATCTGTTCAAACTTGTTTTGCAGTTTCGCGAACTCGGCCAACAGCTGCAGATGCTGATCGGCATTCTGGCTCCACGCGATCTCCTGCTGTATCGGCACCGATGAGATACTCGCGCTCGTAGTGACTTGATCTCCCGGATGGAGCACCGACTCTCCCGCCTGCTGCGCGACGAGGACCTGGCCTTCGATTACGGAGACACGCGAGCCCTTGGTGCCGGAGTTCACTGAGAAGACCGTTCCAGTTACAGAGACACGGCAGTCGGGCGTGAGCACATAGAGGTGACCGGTTTTGCGCTTCGCAGCCTGAACGATGATGTCGCCCTGACCCAGATGGATCGTCGTATTCCGACGTGTAGCACCGACCGACACTTCGGCGCGGCGGTTCATCTCGACCACGGAACCGTCCAGCAACCGCAGGAAAGCATGTGAGCCGGCCGAAGTTCGTACTAACTGTCCTTCTCCGACGTATTCGCCGGGTTTCAGTTCGCGTTCGCCGCTGTCGGATATGGCGTAAACAGAGCCTTCTGCCGACATCAGCTGCGCACGCTCACCAGCTGCGGATCCGTAGTAGCGGTTGTATGTGAAGTAGCTGGCAAGTCCGACGACGAGCACGAGCGCTGCCATCGCGAACTGCGGCAACCCGAAGTTCCAGGAACGGCGCGCAGGCGAGGTTGGTTTCCACGTAAGAACCGTCTGCTGAGCATCGTTCAGCCCATACGCATGTTGCCGGCAAACGGCGCACTCATGCAGGTGATTCTTCACCACCAGCGCGCGGTTCTCCGACAGTTTCTTTTCGAAATAAGCAGGTAGTAAGGCGCGAATATCTTCACAACCATGAATAGTCTGGATGGCTGGCATTTCTGTTGCCGCGGCATCCTGCAGGCGCAGCCACACCCGATCGGCTGCTTGCTTCACTTCGTTATCTTCGAGGTGCTGGCCACGCATCTCGGCGATCACTTCATCTAGATCGACTTTGCTACGATCCGACGGATTCATACTCTCCCCCTCATTAGTCCTCGAAGATCTTTCTTCAACCGCGCTCGCGTGCGATGGAGCGTCACTGCCACTACGGCCTGCGACGTCTTCATCACTTTGGCGATTTCGCGATTGTCGTAGTCCTCGATATACCGGAGCACAAACATCTCCGCTGTCCGCGGGTGAAGCCTGGCCAGGGCTTTCCGCAGGAGCTCGCGGGTTTCAGATGCATGTTGCATCCGGTCGGGCGAAAGCGAAGGGTTCTTGGAGTGGAGCTCGCCGGCATCTTCGAGCGTCGAGAACTGCGAATCTCGCCGCGCGCGTAGCAGATCGAGCGCCGCATTCACGGCCGTACGGTGGAGATAAGCGCCCATATTCTGGACGCCGCTCAGGTCGACTTCTCCGCGTGCCAGGCGAAGAAATACCGACTGGGCCACATCCTCAGCATCCGCGAGGCTGCCGGTGATGCGGTAAGCGGTACTGATCACCCGGTGATGATGATCTCGAAATAAGGCCTCGAGTTCATCCGCGGCACGTTTGACGATCATTTGTGTTTCCGGTACGGCTGCCAAGCTTCCCTCCTCAGCTCGCCTTCACCTCTAGGACGTGCGTAGGGCGAAGTTATTAACAGCTGAGAAGATTTACGGATTCTAGGTCCCGGAAGTTCGGAGAGGAAGTGCGAATGCTGAATATGAGCCGCGCTCGAAAGCTGACCGTGTTCCAGAACGGAATGGCATAATGTCCTGCCATGTTCTTACGTCGACTCGCTCTCGTTGCTCTTCTGATTCCGTCTGCCGGTTCCCTATTTGCTGCGGATAATGCCGGAACTCAGACCATCCGTTACAGCGTGATCAGCAATAGCCGAACTGCAGGCAGTGAAGTCGATACCTACGGTCCAGGCGCGCAGGTCGACTCAACTTTCGAGTACAACGATCGTGGACGAGGACCGAAGGTCGCCGCCCACTACATCCTTTCCGAGAACAGCCTTCCGTTGCAAACGACAGTGACCGGCAATGATTACCTGAAGGCTCCGGTCGAAGAGCACTTCACCCTCCTGAACGGGGTAGGCACCTGGAAGAGCACCTCCGAAAATGGTCACGCTGAAGGAACGGGCTTTTACATCAGCAACAATGGACCTGCCGCCGAATCTGCGTTTCTTGTATCCGCTCTGCTGAAAGCCGCGGGCACTCCACTCAAACTATTCCCGGCCGGCGAAGCCCGTTTGGAGAAGATGACCGACGTCACCCTGGACAACAAAGGCCAGAAGCTGCACGTAACGGAATATGCGATCACCGGACTATCTTTTGAGCCGCAGACGGTCTGGCTTGACGACGATCTGCACTTCTTCGCCGTTCCTGGAAAGTGGTTCGCGATCTTGCGCGAGGGCTGGGAAGGTACCAACGATCAACTGTACGCGCTTGATCGCGCAGCTGAAGATGCACGCATGGCTCGTCTAGCGAAGGAACTGGCGCAGCATCCGAGTCAGCCGATCGCCATCGAGCACGTGAGGGTCTTTGATTCGGAACAAGCTTCGATCCGTGAGGATCAGACAGTTGTCATCGACGGTGCGCGAATCGCGCAGGCCGGGCCATCTGCCTCGGTGAAAATTCCTGGCAATGCGCAACGAATCGATGGCAGCGGAAAAACTCTGCTTCCCGGCTTGTTCGATATGCATGTGCACGTCCAGCCGGTGGATGGAATGCTCAATATCGCCAGCGGAGTGACCACCGTCCGCGATATGGGCAATGACATAGATGACTTGAAGCACCTGCAGTCCGTCTGGGACAGCGGGACGGCCATTGGTCCGCACTTGTGGAAAGCCGGGCTCATCGACGGACACGATCCGATGCAGGCTCCCACGGGAATCTATGTGGATACGCCGGAGCAGGCCCGCGCCGCGGTTAATAATTATACGGACCTGGGTTACATCCAGATCAAACTGTATAGTTCGCTCAAACCGGAACTTGTTCCCGGAATCGCGCAGACCGCGCATGCTCGTGGATTGCGAGTCAGCGGCCACGTTCCCAATGGGATGATCGCCACCCAGTTCGTGCAAGCCGGAGCCGACGAGATTCAGCACATCAATTTTATCTTTCTGAATTTCCTCGCTTCGCAGGTGAAGGACACGCGCACGCCTGAGCGCTTTACGGCAGTCGGTGCGAATGCCGCGAAAATCGACCTTCAGTCGAAAGAAGTGAACGATTTCATTGAATTGCTTCAACAGCACCACACCACTGTCGATGTGACTCTAGGCGCGTTTGAGGGGATGTTCACTGGCCGGCCTGGGAAGGTCTCACCTGACCTTGCTCCGGTTTTGGACCGCTTGCCCGCACAGGTGCAGCGCAGCGCCTACACAGGTGGGCTTCCCGTGACGGCACAGAACGATCAGCTCTATCAGGATTCTTATGCCGCTATGTTGAGGATGACCAAACGACTCTACGACGCGGGAATCCCAATCCTCGCCGGAACCGATTCGACGGCGGGCATCATGTTACATCGGGAACTGGAACTCGAGGTTCGTGCTGGGATTCCGCCGGCGAAGTCCCTGCAGATTGCGACATGGAATGCGTCGCGACTGCTGAAGCAGGAGAAGGAGCTCGGTTCCATTGCCGCGGGCAAGCGCGCCGACTTGTTGCTGGTGAATGGCAATCCGATCGAAAACATTAGTGACATCCGCCGTTGCCAACTGGTGATGAAAGATGGCGTACTCTACAAGAGCGCCGATGTCTATCGTGCCGTGGGCATTGCACCGGCTAATTGATAGTCGTAGCCGTCCCATTCAGATACGCATCGCGCTTGCGTAATCGTCGGTCCGACTCTGCTTGTAAAAATCTCGTCAATTTACCTGCCTTTAAACAAATGTCTCTACATTCCCAATGCAGCTGATCTGAATCCGCCAAGACGTGATGTGGGAGTCCGCCGAAGAACACCAGCATGACGCAGGTCTCATGGGCGGAGGCGTCGCTCTGCGTCTCACCAGTTTCACTAAACGGAACAATGCATCGGGAGGAAACGATAGTGAGCATGAATTGTCTTCAGAATAATCAGGCAACGAATTCCAACAAGAAACCCCGGATATTTTTTCTCGCAGTGACGATCTTACTCATTGCCGCCGCGACTATGACGCAATCTGCCTTCGCAGGGGACGACGACGATCGGGATCGTCATGACCGACCAGAAAAGTATTCGATAGGACTCTGGGGCGACTTACCGTACTCCGATACGCAAGCGCTGGTTGGCGTGCCCAATCTGATCGCAGACATGAACAGGCAGGACCTGGCTTTTACCGCGCATGACGGGGATCTGAAGGCTGGCAACGGAACGCCCGGTTCAATTGCGCCAAGCACGTGCACAAATGCGTTATACGCGCAGGGATTTGCTTATTTCAGCGCGTTGAAAGCACCGGCCATATTCACTCCGGGAGACAATGATTGGACTGATTGTGATCGCCCTTCCAATGGTGGGTTCTCCTCGCTGGAGCGACTCGACTATGAACGTAAGCTCTTCTTCAGCACTCCGTTCACCCTCGGGCAGCATCGTTTTCGGCAGGAAGTTCAGACTGCGGCACTCTGCCTTGGGGTAAGCGGCATGGTGCCATGCGTTGAGAATCGCCGCTGGACCTATGGTGGCGTGACCTACGCAACCCTCAACGTACAGGGCTCCTGCAACAATCTTTGCGACACTGCTCCCGATCCAGCAGAATATGCTGCGCGTAACGCTGCTGATATCGAATGGCTCAAGGAAACGTTCGCCGAGGCGATCGCGAAGAATTCAGCGGCTATCATGCTCATCTCCCAGGCCGACCCCGGATGGGATTTGTCCGACGGCACGCGGGCTCCGCTGCGCGATCCGAAAACTCTCGTCGAAACCGACGGTCAGCCTGATGGCTTCCACGATTTTCTCTCTACTCTACGCGATCAGGTCATTGCGTTCCGTAAGCCGGTCGCTTACGTCAATGGCGACTCGCACTACTTCCGCGTTGATAAGCCACTTCAGGACTCTCTGGGTCGGCGCCTCGAAAACTTCACTCGCGTCGAAACCTACGGTGATAATCAGGCAAACGGGAACAACGATGTAAATTGGCTGAAAGTAACCGTGGATCCATCGAGCCGTGAGGTGTTCTCTTACGAGACTCAGGTCGTTCCGGCGAATCGTACCGCAGTACCCGCTCCGTAATTTGTTGCTCCTCACCATGCCCTGGCTGGCATCGCAGACCAGCCGGGGCTTTCATTCTTTGAGCGCAAGCTTGAGTGTTGGTATAGTCGATTTCCGGTTCGAGCCGCTTCCCTCATGCCTTTCACGCAGTTCACCATTCGGCAAGCTTCGAACGCAATTCGAATGGGCGAGCTTTCGCCGACAGAACTGACTCGATCCTGTCTTGCGCGCATTGAACGGCTGAATCCTGCGCTGAATGCGTTCATTACTGTCACCGCCGAAAGTGCTCTCGAAGAAGCGAGACGGGCTGAAGTCGAGATTCGTTCCGGTAAACGTCGTGGTCCGCTACATGGAATTCCGCTGGCACTGAAGGATATTGTCGATACTGCTGGTGTCCGCACTACGGCCGCTAGTCTTCTCTTCGAAAAGCGCGTTCCTACAGAAGATGCATTCATCGTCAAGCGACTGAAAGCCGCTGGCGCAGTTTTGCTCGGCAAACTCAACCTGCAGGAGTTTGCGTACGGGGGAAGCGGGATTATCGGCGCGTTCGGCATAGCACGCAATCCATGGGATACGGAGCGAATCACCGGAGGCTCTTCTTCCGGATCAGCGGCCGCTGTTGCGTCGGGACTTTGTTTGGGCACGATTGGCACCGATACGGCCGGATCGATTCGTCTACCGTCCGCTTTCTGCTGCATCACGGGATTCAAGCCCACCTTCGGACTGGTCAGCGCACACGGCGTGATCCCGCTGGCTCCTTCGTACGATCACGTTGGTCCCATGGCACGAACCGCCGACGACTGCGCGCTGATACTGGATGCGATCGCCGCGTACGATTCGTGGGATGCGAACAGCAGCACGGTGCAGAGTGGCGGGTACGCACAGGCTCTCGCCGACAAGACGGAGAAACCCCGACTGGGGATTCCTGACCTTTTCTTTCTTGACGATCTGGATCCTCAAGTCGCGGCCGCGTTCGACGAAGCGGTACGAATCGCGCGTCCGATGGCTTCTGAAATTAAGAGCGTCTCAATCCCCGTTGACACCGATCGCACCGTTCACGTTTATGAGGCATATCAGTATCACGCGAAGTATCTGCCGGGATCTGCCGACAGCTATCAACCGGAAACGCTACGCCGGATCATGGCCGGAGAAACAGTCACCGCTCAGGACCATCAGGTGAAGAAAGCAGCACTCCTTGAACTGCGACGCAAGGCCGTCAGGATTTTCGACGACGTCGATCTCATCCTCACGCCAACCGTTCCGGTGCTGCCACCTGTCATCGCTGACCTGCAGGCGCATCCCGGACAACTGCGTCCCGCCGAAATCGTCATGCTGCGCAACACGCGCCCGTTCAACGTGCTTGGACTGCCGTCGATTTCACTTCCCTGCGGCTTCTCGACGTCCGGATTGCCGATCGGCCTGCAGATCACAGGTCCAGCACACGAAGACGCCGCAGTGCTCCGATTTGCCCATGCCTTCCAGCAAGACACCGACCGCAACAAACTGAGCCCAGCCCGGCAACATCTCTCGTTATGAAGTGGAAATCGGCCTATAATGGCGCCCAATCGCAGTGCCCGATTGTAATGAAACGAACTCACGGGCCCGCGCACTAGTAGGTAAGCACCCGGCTCAAGACGGGCGCATGGGTGGGGATACCAGTCCCTCGGATTCCCTCAGCAACACGCCTTCGGTCGGACCAGGTCAATCTCGATACAAATAGTCACGTCCGGGTTCTTGCTGTTTTTGCGAAAGCGGCAAACGCGCAGCGGAGGATTCATGAAGAAATCAGTTTGGCTCAGTGTTCTTGTAGTGCTTGTTCTTGCGAGCGGTGCGCCTGCGCAAGACACAACCAGGATGCAGAAGCGGTTCACCAATCAGGACGTGATCGGCATGGTGACCCTTGGGTTGTCCGAAGACGTTGTCATCGCAAAAATACGCGCGGCGAGTGCTGCGGGAGCCGATGCCACCAGTTTCGACACCAGCGTCGATGGACTCAAGGCGCTCAAAGCTGCAAACGTTCCCGATGCGGTTATCAAAGTGATGATTAATCCCGCGCAACCCCCTCCGCCGATCGTCGCGGCAGCCACGGCGATGACCATCGACCCGAACTTACCTCCGCCCGAAGTTGGTGTGTACTGGAAGGATGGCAGTAACTTCGTTCTTCTTCCCGGGCAAGCGCTCAGCCAATCCAAAGTCGGAGGCAAAGCTGGCAGTATGTTTACCTATGGCATGAGAGGTCTGCATTGGGATGCGTATCTGGACGGACCAACCGCGAATACGCGGATCAAGGATATCCGGCCATCGTTCTATGTCTATGTTCCCGATGGATCGAGTGCCGCCGACTTTGTGCTCCTGAAACTGAACAAAAAGGGTAATCGCAGAGAATTCCAGATCGGAACCTTCGGCGGCATGACCGGGGGCAAGTCGGGAGTAAAGCATGACAAAGAAGTTGCCTTTAAGGCAGAACATGTCGGAATCCGAACGTACAAGCTCAGTCTGGGCGAGGAATTAAAGGCCGGAGAATATGGTTTCTTCATGGGAACAGGACAAGAGGCTTCGGTCAACGGCGACCGTGGCGGAAGAGGCTCGGGAGGCGCTGCCACGGGCCGCGTTTACGATTTCAGCGTTCCAGAGTGAACGTGTCCTTCGTCAGATGCCACGTAGAGATCTACCAGGTGGTCAAACAACTTCGCCAACGCACGCGTGACTTCACCCTCGTGCGTAAACTCGCGCTTCTCAATGTGACTGACTGGCTGCACCTGTCTCGTCGTCGAGGTAATAAAGATCTCGTCGGAGTCGAGAAACTCCTCCAGTCCCATCACGTGCTCGCTAATGGAGACGCCGATTCGCTCCGCCTCCTCCAGTAGGATCTGTCGCGACACACCCGCAAGGCAACCGGTACTTAGCGGCGGAGTAAACACACTTCCCGCCTTCACGCAGAACAGATTTCCCGCCGTGCATTCGGCGACTTCTTCGCGCTCGTTCACCAGCACCATGTCTTCGAAGCCGCGGGCGTGCGCCTGCTCCGCCAGCCAGACGTTCTGCAACCACGACGTCACCTTTGTGCCCGACAGCGGATGCCCCGCGTGCCTGCCGTTAAGCTGGACGCCAAGTTTGACAGGCCCGACCCGCAGCGGGAGATCGGTCGTATACATGATCAGATCAGTCGTTGGCATGTGCTCGCGGCTGCTCCAGATTCCGATTTTGTTGTAGACGAGATAAATACGCGCGCATCCATCCACTACTTCGTTGGCGCGCAGCAACTCCATCAACGATTCACGGACCTGTGCCTCGTTCTGCACGATCGGCAAATCGATGCGATGAGCATCCGTAGTCAAACGCTTCCAATGCCGCTCGAAGGCAAACGGCTGTCCTTCGTAAATGCGGATCGTCGTAAACACGCCCCAACCGTTCAGCAGCCCTGCCTGTCCGGGCGAAAGCCGCACCTGCTCTAAAGGGAGCAAGCTGTCGTTGTGAAACACAAACTTATGCATGGTGCCGTCCTGCCTTATATTGGGGGTAGAAACCCCATCGCTTACACCTTCTGGCCGCCATAGTTTTGCTACCACGCTCGACTATTGTGCCGCCAATCGTAACTGCTAAGCATCTTCTCCTAAAATCGCTGCTTGACGGGAGCCCGCGAATTAAGGCTTAATTAATGGATATTACGTATGGTAACCCGCAGTCAGATTCGGACCGAAGTTGCACGCCGCCGGCCGGCTTTGGCCATGAGCATGCACATGTGTACCTATCGTCCAACTGGCAAAGGGTTCAAGACGAGCTAATTCCTAGCACTCATTTATAAGCTCAAGCGCAACCCATCGCCAGATATACCCGCGATGGGTTTTTTCTTTATCAGCTAGGAAAACGAAACAGGGGGAATCGTTGAGTACGCAAGCACAACCGGAATTGGATCGCACGTCGGCGAAATCGCAAGTCTGTAGAGTCGCGGTGCTCGGGTTTGGCACTGTGGGCCGCGCGGTGGTCGAGATTCTTTCTTATCGCAACCCGTCCTCGGTGAAGCTCACTCACATTTTCAATCGCAACGTGGCCTCAAAGCATGTTTCGTGGGTTCCCAAAGACGTGCGCTGGACCGAGAACATTGACGACGTCCTCGCCTCCGATGTCGACGTAGTAATCGAGTTGATGGGCGGCATCGAGCCTGCAAAGCAATGGGTTCGCCGCGCGCTCGAATCCGGCAAGTCCATCGTGACCGCCAACAAGCAGCTCATCGCCAACGCCGGAAGCGAACTTCTCGAACTGGCGCAGCGCAAGGGACTTCAGTTGGAATTCGGAGCTTCCGTGGCTGGCGGCATCCCTGTGCTGCTCGGACTCCAGAAAGGTCTTTCGGGCGATCAGATATTCAAAGTCACCGGCATTCTCAACGGAACCTGCAACTACATCCTGACGCGTATTGAGTCGAGCGGCGTCTCGTTTGAAAGCGCCCTCGCCGAAGCGCAACAATTCGGATATGCCGAGGCCGATCCCACCGATGACCTCGAGGGCTTCGACGCTCGTGCCAAGCTGGCGATTCTCGCGCGCGTCGCGCTGCAGACCCAGGTTCATCCGGAAGAGATCGCGGTTAATTCCATCACTCCGATTCAGCCCGTCGACTTCCACTACTCCAGCCTTCTCGGTTGTACGATTCGCCAGGTCTCCAGCGCCGCGATTGAAGGACAGCGAGTGGTTGCCTTCGTGCAGCCTGCGGTAATCCCCACAACTTCCCCACTGGCGCGTGTGCGTGGCAGTGAAAACGTAGTGATCAGCACCGGCAAGTATGGTGGCGAAACCGCATTTTCAGGACACGGGGCTGGTGGTCATCCGACCGCGGTTGCCGTCGTTTCGGACGTATTGCTGATTGCACAGCAGCGCGGCGCGGCACAGGTTTCGCAGGTAAAGAAGCAGGAAGTCACCTCCGAGGTGACCACTCCACATTACGTTCGCTTCGTTGTGCGCGACCGCCCGGGCATTATCGCGCACCTCGCGAAAGTGTTCTCGAAGTACTCGATCAACATCGACGCGGTTTTTCAGAAGCCCGGGTTTGCCAAGACCAGCTTGCCTTTCGTGATTACGCTTGAGGCCTGTGGCCGATCGGTATTGAACGAAGCGCTCGCAGAAATTTCCGAGGCGGACTTCCATGTGGAACCGCCGCTGAGTTTGCCGATTTTGAAAGAAACGAATTGAGGAGAAGAGATGCCAGACGATAAGCCGCAATATTCCTTTGGGACCCTCGCCGTACACGGCGGACAGGAGAAAGATCCCGCCACGAATGCTCGCGCCGTGCCGATCTACCAGACTACATCCTACGTCTTCAACGACGCCGACCACGCCGCCCGTCTCTTCGCGCTGAAGGAATTCGGCAACATCTATACCCGCATCATGAACCCGACGACGGACGTCTTCGAAAAGCGCATTGCCGCGCTGGAAGGCGGTGTTGCGGGCTTGGCGCTCGCCTCCGGCCAAGCCGCGGAGACGTTAGCGCTCACCACCCTGGCAAGTGCCGGTGATGAAATCATCTCGACCACGTCTCTGTATGGCGGTACATACAACCTCTTCCACTACACGCTGCCGAAGTGGGGGATCAAAGTTCGCTTCGTCGATGCCGAAGATTACGACGGCCTCGCGAAAGCCATCAACGATCGCACCAAAGCGATTTATACGGAAACTGTCGGCAATCCCAAGTTAGACATTGTCGACATCGAGCGACTGGCGAACATCGCACATTCGCACAAGCTTCCGTTGATCATCGATAACACGACACCGTCGCCGGCGCTAGTTCGTCCCATCGAGTGGGGCGCAGATATCGTGGTCAACTCCGCCACCAAGTTCATTGGCGGTCATGGCACTTCGATCGGCGGTGTCATCGTTGACGCCGGAAAGTTTGACTGGGCCTCCGGCCGCTTCCCCGATTTTGTGAATCCGGATCCTTCGTATCACGGGCTCTCGTTCACTGAAGCCTTCGGACCATTGGCGTTCATCCTGAAAGCACGCGTGCAGGGACTGCGAGACACCGGCGCACCGCTCTCGCCTTTCAATGCGTTCCTGCTTCTACAAGGTGCGGAGACTCTTCACCTTCGCATGCAGCGTCATTCGGAAAACGCGCTCGCCGTCGCTCGTTATCTTGAAGATCACGATTCCGTGGAGTGGGTGAACTATCCTGGACTTCTCTCCAGTAAGTATTACAAGTTGGCCGAAAAATATCTTCCGAATGGCTCTGGCGCGCTCATCACGTTCGGGATTCGTGGTGGCTACGAAGCCGGCAAGAAGTTCATCAATTCGGTGAAACTTTTCAGCCTGCTCGCGAACATCGGTGATGCCAAATCGCTGATCATTCATCCGGCGTCGACCACCCATCAGCAATTGAGCGAAGAAGAACAGGCATCGACTGGCGTGACTCCCGATCTCATTCGGCTGTCCGTCGGCATCGAAGACGTGAAAGACATCATCGCCGACCTTGAGCTGGCGCTCGAGAAGAGCGTTCCGTCAGGCAAATCGCGGTTGGTGGAAGAGCCGGTCGGTGCAGGGACACGCAAGTGAGTCAAGTAATCGCTCCAAGTTATGAGGCCGTCTTCACCTTTGGTGGAGACGAGCCGTTTCGTCTGGAAGCGGGAGGCCAGCTCCAGCCGGTGACGCTCCACTACGCTGTGTACGGCACACTGAACCCGCAGCGCGACAACGCCATCCTGGTCTGTCACGCGCTGTCGGGTTCGGCGCACGTCGGAGCCTGGTGGACAGACCTGTTCGGCGCCGATCGATGTTTCGACCTCGATCGCGACTGCGTGATCTGTGTCAACATCCTGGGATCGTGTTATGGCACAACCGGTCCCGCTTCGATCAATCCCGCCAGCGGCCAGCCTTTCGGCACAGACTTCCCCCTCATCACCATCGGTGACAATGTCAAAGCACAAGCAAGCCTGCTCGATCATCTCGGCATCAAGCGCCTGCGCGCAGTCATAGGTGGATCGATTGGGGGAATGCAGGCGCTGCGCTGGGCCATCGAATATCCCGAGCGTCTCGACACATGCATTGCGATCGGAGCAACACCACTTTCTGCGATGGGACTCGCGCTGAATCACATTCAGCGGCAGGCGATCGAAAACGATCCGGCGTGGAAGCAAGGCCAGTACGCGCCCACCGAACAACCTGCTGCCGGCCTAGGAATTGCCCGTGCGATCGCGATGTGCTCATACAAATCTGCGCACCTCTTCGATAGGAGGTACGAACGGCGTCCCAATCGCAATGGCGAGGATCCGGCGCGCAAACTGGA
>Ga0207103_10143_pt1 | contig 21414 bp, 24 predicted proteins | sample Alteio_BWMinHeat_81_FD_153546 | JGI IMG/M metagenome (GOLD analysis project Ga0207103, IMG submission 153546) | Enriched cells from forest soil in Barre Woods Harvard Forest LTER site, Petersham, Massachusetts, United States -... | ecosystem: Environmental > Terrestrial > Soil > Temperate forest >...
TCAGTAAAATTTAATAGATTTTTGGCCATTAATATAAAAAAGACAACAAAAAAGCAAGATCAAATATTGAAAAATAAACAAGATTCACGGTAATTTTAAATTTTTTACATTTCAACAAAATATTAATGGAGATAAAAAGGAAGAACATCTAATTGAAAAAGAAAACAGCTGAACGAAAAAAGAAAAAAACTGGTCCAATAATTGCCGTAATTATTATAATTGCCATAATAGTGGGCGGAATTTATTATTATGATCAACAAAAAATTTCAGAGGTTGATGTTCAATGGCAGAATATTTCTGGTCCATTTGCAATAAATAAATTCCAATACAAGCTTGACGAATATGTCTTCATGGTTGTAAGCAATTTAAAGCCAAACGAAGCTGGCAAAATTGTTATTGTCGATCCTAAAGGAGATGTTTATTACACGATTCCATTTAACGGTACACTCAAAACAAGTTTCCATCAACTCTTTAAACCAAATACTATAGATGTCGGAGTGAAGGTATGCACCCCTGCAGAATTGGTAGGACGTTGGGGAATAATCTTCCAGGGCGTACCTTATCATCCCTTATCATTTAATGTCACAAATGATTGGATTCCAGGTGGTCAAGCTGAAGTAAAAGCAATATCACCTGATTTGTGTAAATAATTTATTTTTCAAGAGAATTGTGAAAACAAACTCTTTCACCAGTATGACATGCTGGTCCTGCTGGCTCGACAAGATAAATTATTGCATCAGAGTCACAGTCAACTAAAATCTCTCTTACTTTTTGTGTATTTCCAGATTCTTCTCCTTTCATCCACAACTTGTTTCTAGATCTACTCCAAAACCACGAGTTTCCTGTTTTTTGTGTTAGTGCAAGAGATTCTTTATTTGTGTATGCTAACGTGAGAACTTCCTTTGAATTTACATCCTGTACTATAACTGGAATGAGGCCATCTCCTTTGGCAAAATCAATCTCTTCAATTGTTTTTTTCATAAATATTCTTCTCTTCTTTCCTTTCTTAATCTTTTTCTATATTCTAACAGGAACACCATTTTCTTTTAGATATTCTTTAACCCTGTCTACAGAATGTGTCTTATAATGAAATATTGATGCTGCTAAAGCTGCATCAACATTAGTTTGAAGAAAAACATCTAGCATGTGTTTTGGCTTTCCACATCCTCCAGATGCAATTACAGGTATGTTAACAGCGTTTACAATTTCCTTTGTTAACTGAACATCATAGCCTTCTTTTGTGCCATCCATATCTATGCTCGTAAGAAGTATCTCGCCAGCACCGCGTTTTTCAACTTCCTTTGCCCATTCTATTGCATCAAGGCCTGTCGGAGTTTTTCCTCCGTAGATATACACTTCAAACCAGAATTTTTCAGAGTTACTGGAAAAAATGTTTTTCCCTTTTTTAAAATCATAATTGCGTTTTACATCCATTGCGACAACAACACACTGTTTACCAAAAATCTCCATAAGTTTTGTCAGAATCTCGGGATTTTTTACAGCGCCAGTGTTTATTGCAACCTTATCCGCGCCACTTAACAAAATGTCTCTAGCATGCTGTAATGTTTTTACACCGCCACCAACAGTAAATGGTATATCTATAACTTGAGCTACTTTAGTGACAAGCGTTTTGATTGTTTCCCTTTGCTGTTCTGATGCAGTGATATCAAGAAAGACAAGCTCATCAGCACCTTCATTGCTGTACTTTTCAGCCAACAAAACAGGATCACCTGCATCTTTTATGGAAGCAAAATGCATGCCTTTTACAACTCTTCCCTTGTCTACATCCAAACAAGGAATTACTCTCTTGGTTAAAGTCATATTATTTCCCTAACCTTCTCAATTGAAATTTTTCTATCATATAGTGCTTTTCCAAGAATAACTCCATATGCTCCACAGTTCTTCACATCAATCGTATCTTTTAGACTTGATATTCCCCCGCTTGCAATGATTCTAGTATTTTTTATGGAGCATGCCATCTGAAGAGATGTTAGATCTGGTCCCTGCATAGTTCCATCTCGATCAACACTTGTCAAAAGAAATTCAGAAAATCCTAATTTGACAAAGCTTTCAATTCCAGATATCAATTCTATGTCTGTGTTTTGTTTCCATCCATCTATAACAATTTTTCCATTTAGTTGATCCGTAGATATGATGATTCTATTCTCACCATACTTTGCCAAAATTTTTGGCAAAATTTCTTTTTTTTTAAATGCGAGTGTGCCAATTACAGCTTTTGATGCAAATAGAAGTACGTCATTTATTATATCTTCATTACGTAAACCACCTGCAACTTGAATTGGAATAGAAATATTTTGTCCAATTTTTTTAATTATTTTCAAATTAGAACCAGTTCCAAGAGTTGCGTCAAGATCAACTACATGTAATGCGTCCGCACCTGCATTTTGCCACTTTTTTGCAGTTTCTACCGGATCATCACTGTAAATTGTTTTATTTTTTGGATCTCCTTTAACAAGGCGCACTACCTTACCATCCATAAGATCAATTGCTGGAATAACCTTCACTTTTTGCACTCTCGTAAAAAGTTGTTAATCATTATTGAGCCCACTTTGCCAGATTTTTCAGGATGGAATTGTGTGCCAAAAAGTGAACCACTCTCTATAACTGCAGGAACACTTATCCCATAATCAGAATCTGCTTTTATTATTTCTGAGTTTTGTGGTTTTGCCCTATACGAGTGTACAAAATAAACCCACGAACCACTTTGAATTCCTTCCAAAAGTTTACTTGGTTTTTTAATTTGCAAATTATTCCAACCCATATGTGGGATCTTGAGCTTGTCTGGAAGCAGGATTACCTCCCCATCTAAAACTCCAAGTCCGCTTGCCTTTCCCTCCTCACTTTTTTCAAAAAACATTTCCATTCCAAGGCAAATCCCAAGAACTGGAATTTGGTTTTTGACCAAATCTCTAAATGATTTTTTTGATAGTGCTAAACTATGGATTGCTGGATCAAAGTTTCCAACTCCGGGCAGTAAGAGTCCTGAGTATTCATTTGTATTGTTAAGACTGTTTATTACATCTACAGTTGCATCGTTTTTTTCTAAGGATGTCTTTAGACTGAATATATTTCCTGCACCATAATCAAATATTGCAACTTTGACCATTACATTGCACCTTTAGTACTTGGAATTCCTTTTTGTTTTTTATCTGGACCTACTGCTGTCCTCCATGCAACTGCAAATGCCTTTATTGCTGCCTCAATTTTGTGGTGATCATTTTCTCCATACTTTACAGTGATATGCATGCAGATGTTAAGATTCTGAGCAAAAGAACGAAAGAAGTGTTCCAAATCTTCCTTGGATATTCCTTCCAATTGATTTTGTTCAATTGCAAGATCAATTTTGTGATATTGTCGTTTAACTAGATCAAGTGATGCTTCAGCTAGTGATTCATCCATTGGTACCGAAGCATGTCCGAATCTTACTATGCCAGATCTATTACCAAGAGCAGAATCCATCGCACTTGCAAGTGCTATGGCCGCATCTTCAATCAAATGGTGTGCTATTCCGTCTTTTGAAACTGCGTTTAGTTTAAGATCAAGCATGGAATGTTTCCCAAGGCTTGTTATTAGGTGATCAAGAAAGTTAATTCCTGTCATGACAGAAATTTTGCCATTTCCATCAAGATTTACAGTTACAGAAACTTGAGTTTCTTTAGTTTTCCTATTGATATTACCTATTCTTGATTTCATATAAATTCCTGCAGAAAAGGGGTTTATGCCCCAACTAGATTTAATGTCTTCGGAATCAAATCTATAGTTTCCAATATAATTTCTACATTATTTTTCTCAAAGAGTTTTCGTTTTGTCTCAGGCTCTTTACTTGTACCATAAATACCACAAAAAATTGTCTTGTTACCCATTTCATCTGATTTTTTTGCCATGATATAGTCTTCCATGGAATCGCCAACATACAAAGTACATGTGAAACCTGATCCTTTGATTGACGAGATAAGCGAGGCAGGATTGGGCTTGGCAAGCTCGCGCGGTTCATCTTCTAAAAACTTTGAATTTTTTAGATCAAATTCTTCAAATAATTCCCTTAACGAGTATCCTGCAGAAATAATTCCTCGTCCAGAAACAATAGCCGGTTTTTTGCCAAGTTTTTTTTTCAGTGAATCTATCAGCTGTTTTTTTACAAGTATTCTGTCATTTTCTATAAGCCCTTTTCCATTAAAAAAATCTGGCTTTTTTTTATAGAGATCATAATATAATTTAGCACCATAAAACATCTCATCAAAAATAGAAGATAGTGCACTTGTGAAACGAGGTCCAGGATATGCAAGTTTTTTTCTTATTTCAGAGAGATCAACTTTTAGAGTATCAAGATATTTTTCAACAGATTGTATTCCGCTTTGATCTGAATTCTTTATAACATCAAAAATGAATTCTGAAAATGGTTTTTTTAGTTTTTTTGCAGCAACAATAGATAATATCATGACATAGGCAACATCAACTTCGTCGTTGAAACCTCCTGTGTCTTTAAAACCATTTATCATTTGCGTATTTACAAAGTTAGATTGATCTATCTTTTCAAATTCTTTGACAACAAAGTCTGTAGTTTTTTTTATGGCAAGATCATATGAGTTTGAGACATCAATTAGTACACCATCGCAATCAAATATTATTCCATCAAGGCGTCTTATTTTGTCAGTTTTTGAAGTATCTACAAAGATGCCGTTATCTAATTTTTCAAGTGTCATGTCAATAAATCACGAATGGCCAAAAGAAATTTTGAGTTCATCTCTTCAGAACCTACAGTCACTCTCAAACATCCCTCATGGTTCCCTATTTTTCCCAAGTTCTTTACTAAAATTCCCTGTTCAATTAGAGCTTTGTAGATACGTTGACTAGAACCACGTGCAACAAAAAGAACAAAATTTGCTTGTGAATCATAAACTTCGAACACCTTCATAGCACGCAGTTTTTCTATTATTCGTAATCTTTCTTTTTTAATTTGATTCGCAACATCTAGGAAATATTTCGATTTTTGTAGTGCCAAAATTCCAGATTCTATTGCAATTGTGTTTAATGGATATGGATATTGAATGACTCTGTTAAAAACATCTGCCACCTTCTTGTTTGCAATAAAATACCCAATACGCAAACCCGCAAGTCCAAATGATTTTGATAATGTTCTAAGAACAATCAGATTATCTACTTTTTTGGTCAAATCAAGTACTGAATAATCAGCAAATTCGACATATGCTTCATCAATTATAACTAGACCTTCAAATTCTCGAATTAGTTGTTCAAGTTCATTTTTTGTAAATTGAAATCCTGTTGGGTTATTTGGCGAATCAAGATACAGTATTTTTGCCTTCTTAGCATTTGAGATGAATTTTTCAATATCCAGTGTCATGTGATTTGTAAAAGGGATTCTTATTGTTGGAATAGAATACAGCTTACATCTCTCTTCAAAAAAACCAAATGTAGGTTCGGATGTCAAGATCTTTGTTTCTGTCGACGCAAAGTTTGTAAGTATTAAATCAATTATCTGATCAGAACCATTTCCCACCCCTATCATTTCTGGTGGAATTTTGGTATACACAGAAAGCGCTTCTACGAGTCTTTCTGTGCCCCCTAATGGATATTCCCTGATATCTAGACTTCCCTGTGTTTGGTTGATCAAATCTAAAGTAAATTCTTTTTTGACTGCATAGTTTTCGTTTGAATCAAGCTTGATTACGTTTGAATACTTGTCAGGCTTTTTGTATCCTTTAAGTTTTGAAAGCTCATCTACTTTTTTCTTAAACCAACTTGTTTTCAACTTAATCTGCTCCTTACTGCTTCGTAGTGATTTGGTAATCCTTCCGCATATGTAAATGCCTTCATAGAATTAGATATTTTTTCCAGTGCCGCCTTTGTGGATTTTATTTTATTTTGTATTTTCATATAATCCAATACTCCAAGTGAACCTCTAGATCTGCCAAATCCATTAGTGGGAAGTATGTGATTTGAGCCAAATAGGTAATCACTTGCAGAAGAAGGAGTATTTTCCCCAATAAGAACAAGACCAGCTGCAGTAATTTTCTTTGCTATATTTTCAGGGTTTCTTGTAATTATTTCCAAGTGTTCGGGAGCAAGTTTGTTAGCAAATTCTATAGTGTCATCTACATTCTTACAAATTGCAATAAATCCATTTTTCTTTAAACTTTCACTTACTATTTTTGATCGTTTTATTGCAGGAATTTTTTGTTTTAGTGATTCTATTACACGGTCTTTTAGTTTTGTGGAAGTTGTTATCAAACAGCATGTTGTTTCTGGACTGTGTTCTGCTTGCGATATCAAATCAGAAGCAACAAGATCAGGATTTGCTGTTAAATCAGCTATAATTGCCAGTTCTGTTGGACCTGCAATCATATCGATTGAAACAATTTCACTTACAAGTGATTTAGCTAGAGTTACAAAGGAACCCCCCGGTCCAACTATCTTGTCTACTTTTGGTATTGATTCTGTGCCATATGCTAGTGCAGCAATTGCTTGTGCACCACCAGTCTTGTAAAATTCGTCTACGCCGCAAATATCTCCAGCAACAAGAGTTAATGGATCAATCATGCCATTTTTGTTTGGTGGTGTTACACAAATAATTTTTTTAACTCCAGCTACTTTTGCAGGGGTTACAGACATTACTACAGTACTAGGATATCTGGCAGCCCCACCTGGGATGTAACATCCTACACTTTGAAGAGGAACAAAGTCTCGGTTTATTTTTATTCCATCAATTTGTAATACGATTTTGTTGAGTTGATTCTTTACAGTAAGTTCTGATTTCTCTAGTCTTTTCTTTGCTAGTTTAATTGCAACAATCTGTTGTTTTGTTACTTTAGAATATGCATTTTTAATTTCAGCTGATGAAACCCTTGTTGATTTAAGGTTAGCGCCTGTAAATTTTTTTTCATATTCTTTTATTGCCTTATCTTTTCTTTTTTTTACATCTAAGATGATGAATTTGACTTTGTTCCTGTTTTGTTGATTAATTTTTGGTCGTACAGATTCTACCGTAGTGTTGATATTTCGAACTGAAATGATTCTCATCAATTTTCCTCATCACGTTTTATCTCCTCAAGGGCAAGTATTTGTTTTGGTTCATGAACTACTAATCCCTGCGCAATTTTTCTAAGTTTTGGAACAAGTTTGTGTAATTCAGATTTTGGAATTACTGTGTTTATTCCATACCAGCCTTTTTCACTTAGTGGACTAATTGTAGGGCGTTTTAGTGAGGGAAGTTCTTTTAACAATCTGTCGAGGTTTTGTGTACGTACGTTTAGGAATAGATGCAGGTGTTTTCTTCCCTCTACTGCGCCCCTCAGCAAGGTTACAATGTCATAGATCTTTTCTCTTTTTGCTCTATCTTTTAGTGATGACTTGTTTGCAATTAAGATGGCTGTAGATTCCATTACAGTATCAATTATTTTTAGTTGATTTTGAGTTAAAGTAGTACCAGTTTCAGTTACATCCATAATTGCATCTACATCCTCAGGAGGCTTGGCTTCTGTAGCACCAAAAGAAAGAAAGATCTGAACATTTTTGTTTGAGCCAATTCTCATCCAAGGAGTTATGATTAGTGGTTCTTTTGAACCGTAGAGTTTTTTGTAGTTTTTAGATTGTTTTATGAATTTTGCAGCAGTTGTAAGATATTCAGAAGAAATCCTAAGAATTTTTTTCTTTTTTGCATATGACAATATCATTTCATCAAGTGATTTGAAATTATAAGAGTCTGGAATTGCAATGACTAATTTTATTTTACCATATTCTAGATCCAAAAGAGTTTGTACATCAGCATTTGTTTCTTTTACCCAATCTTTTCCTGTTATCCCTACATCATATAATCCGTCAAAGACAAGATTTGGAATCTCTTGCGGTCTTAGCATCTTTACTGTAATTTGGGGATCATCTAACACCACTCGGTATGTGCGGTCTCTACGTCTTACTTTCGTCCATGACTGTTCTAGAATCTTGAAAGTAGCTTCCTCAATACTACCTTTAGGAATTGCAAATTTAATAGGGTTCAACGTAGTCCTTGCAGGGGATTTTAGATATATATCTTGGTCGCTAAAGTTCTTTGAGTATTTCTTTAGCTCTGTGTACTGAGACGTTTCCTTCTTGTATCATTTGTCTGGTAACCTTGTTCATCTTATCTAAAGTAACACCTGCACTTGTCGCAATATTTCTTGCATGTAGTCTCATGTGTCCTTTCTGTATTCCTTCAGATGCAAGTGCACGTAATGCACTCAAGTTCTGGGCAAGCCCAACTGCTCCAATGATACATGCAAGTTCTTTTGCAGATTTTACTCCAAGAATTTTTGTACATACCTTAATCATAGGATGAACGTTTACAATTCCTCCTACTATGCCAACAGACATTGGCAATTCTATTTTACCAATCAGGTTTCCATCTTTGCCTTTTTTCCATTCTGTAAGTGAACCGTATTTTCCTGTTTTTGATGCATATGCATGCGCTGCTGCTTCTATAGCCCTTGTGTCTTGACCTGTAGCATTGGCAACAGCAATTATTCCATTCATTATTCCCTTATTGTGAGTGACAGCACGATATGGATCATTTGCTGCAAATTGATATGCTAACATTATTTTGTCAACAATTTCTTGGCCTCCAAGTTCTTCTTTATCAAAGATAGCTGTACCTCGTACTAGCCTTTTTGTAGAATAATTCGAAAGTATTTTAAGAATTACTTGTCCTCCAGTTAATTTTTCAATCAAAGGAGCTACACCTTCGCACATTGTGTTTGTAACATTAGCTCCCATTGCATCTCCAACATCTATTAGAAGTTCAACAATCAACATTGGTCCAGAATCGCTGTTTATTTTCTTGCATGTAACTTGTTTTGCACCCTTCCCTATCTTGGAAAGTGTTTTGCTTTTTGAATTAGCAAGTTTTATGATTTCTTTTTTAGAACTCATAACACTAGACATTGCGGATTTTACTTTAACATCTACCACTTGGATTTGTCCAATACTGTAGGAATCATCTGCCTTCATAGTAAATCCCCCTTGTTTTTTTGCTATCTTGGCAGCTTTTGAAGCAGCTGCTATGACAGATGACTCTTCTATTACCATTGGAATGAGATAGTCTTTGCCATTTATGCGAAAGTTAGTTGCTATTCCAAGTGGAAATGATACTGTACCTATGGCATTTTCAACCATGTTGTTTGCATCATGAAAGGATATTCCACCTTCATTTTTTAAGATCTTAATGTCTTCCTTTGATAGCCCAGAAAATGATGCTACTTTTTTTATCCGCTCTTCTTTGTTTTTTTCATGAAATTTAGGGATGGATGAATCTGCCAATTTATTTTACTATCCTCAATAGTTTATCATCTGTCTTGTCCGGAAATCCTCTTCCATCTGTGTTTCCTGTAAGAATGTAAAGATAACCATCAGGTCCCATGTTGACGTCACGAATTCGTCCCAATCCATCCAATATGATTTTTTGTGATGTAATTGTTCCATTTTCTATTGTCAATTGGTATAGGTTTGTTCCCCTTAATGTAGCCATTACTAGACTATTTCCAAGATCAAGCTTGTTAGATGAATAATATGTAATTCCTCCAGGTTCCAAACTTGGGTTATAACAAATCAGGGCATCCACGTATTCTTTAGAACCTGAACATTCCTGTGCTGGCCAGCCATAGTTTTGTCCAGATTTTATGAGATTAATTTCATCATTTTTAGTAGGTCCCTGTTCTGATTCGTATAGATTACCATGATTATCCCATGTCAGACCTTGGGGATCCCGATGTCCATATGAAAAAATAGGAGATCCATATATTGGATTATCTGACGGTATAGAACCATCATTATTTAATCTTAAAATTTTTCCAGCAAGTGATTTTAAATCTTGAGATGCAGTATCATTTGTTGCGTCACCTGTACCTACATACAATTTTTTGTCAGGACCAAATTTTATAACTCCTCCATCATCAAATTCAGCACCAGGAATTTTATCTAAAATAACCTGAGCGTCAGAAAGTCTATTGTTTAGTTCAGTTATTCTAAGAACCTTGTTCCAAAGCTTATCCCCGTCTTGATAGGTATAAAATACATAAAGATAGTGATTTTGTACAAAATTTGGATCTAGTGCAAGTCCAAGTAAACCGCCATCAGTAACATCTGCAACTTTCAAGTCTGCAACTGGCTCTGCTACTAAAACACCTTTATCTATGACTCTTATCTGACCTATCTTTTCAGTAAAGAAAATTTTGTCATTTGTAAAATCTAAAGACCAAGGTTTTTGCAAGTTTGTCGCAACAATTTGTACAGCATCTGTTCCAATTGAGCTAGCAGTTGGTTTTGGTATTACAACAGAATTGGATGGCGATGTTAAAATTATAATGGAAGCTGCAATTGCTGCAAGAATTCCTATTATCCTAATTTTTTTATCCACAAGTATGACACTTTACAAATCCTATTAATTATTTCTAAAATTAGATAAAGCGTATATATCACCCTCAGACATCTTTTTAGTTAGCGGGGTGGGGAAGCCAGACTACTTGGGCAAAGTCATCCCGGCGGGCTCATAATCAAAACCGATGAGAAACCCGCAAATCAGTAGTTCAAATCTACTCCCCGCTATCTTCTTCATAGATTGCTTTGATCAATGTTTTAGTTTTCTAGTATTGATTTTAATTTCAAGTTTTTGATTTACTAGTCCAGATTTTGAGGTATGAAACCATTTTCTTGAGTTATCAAATTCAATTTTATTGTTTAACTTTCCAATTCTTTGAATTGGTCTAGTCAAATGTCGGTGTGCAGAAAGGGTAGGCACATAAAGTCTACATTTAATTTCTCTGGGTATTTCTTCAAATATTTTATTTGAGAATGTTTTTTTACATTTTACACATTCAAAGCCTTGATTTTTGCCCTTAGATTTTGTCCTTTTATTACAGATATGACAGAGAGGGTTAACTGTTTTCATGTTTTTTTCCAACCTCAAGACTTGAAGAAACTCTACATTTAGAATTCTTTGATGGTTTTTGGTTGCTTTTCGTACTCCACCGCCAACTTTTATCAAATCTCCTTTGATTAGCTTTGAAACAATTTTGGTTAGTCTTGTTGGCTTGTAAACTGCACAATTGATTTTTTGATCATCTTTTATTATGGAAAAAATCACATGTCCACCTATCTCCACTTTAGGTACATCGAAAATTCTTCCAGTAATATAACCAGATGAAAATGGTTTCAAATTATGCACATCAAGTTCATTTTTTAAATGAGCCCCAGTGCCTTGGTTTGTTCTAAATACCATATAGCCATCAAGTTTTTCAGGAGAGTGTACAAGTGATTTACCATGAATTACAGAGTTGATGTCTTCACCTCGAATACCAAAAAAAACTGGATCTGGTCCATGTGGAGCAATTAGAATCCTATTCTTTTCTTCATCAAAACTGTTAAATGTATTTGGATATGTCAAGTCCTGCATTTTCTTTACGCTTTGTTTGAAAATTTCTCTTTTCTTTCCAAAATTTGATTTATTTCTGTAACTAATTAATTCAAAAGTATAATCATCAAAAGCATATCCGACTGCACCTATAGCACCAATCAATCCTTGACCATTACCAAGATAAAATGATTCTAATCCATTTTTTGAAACAAATTCTTTTGCATTATTTCTTTTAATTAAACTACATAATGCTCTATGTCCAAATTCAGAAAAATGTGAGGGAATTTTTTCACTTTGATAAAAAACAAGACCTGGGTTTGCACCATCTTTTATTGCAGAGTATTTTTTAATAAATTCAATAATGTTTTTTTTAATAGATTCTGGTTTGTCAGTTTTAATCTTTAACGCTACAGCTCCATTTCCACGTGTCTTCCAAGGTATGTTTGGATTAAATCTAATCAAATATGGGTAATCTAAAAACTTGACTTGCTCTTTTTTGAGATATTCAACAATCTTGTATGCAAGAAATGTAGTACACATGCCTTTTCTTGAATCAGTATCATCAAAACCTATGTGAAGTATAGAATCAGTTTTCATCAATGACCGTCATTGTAAGTGTGGAACGTACATTTTTGAGTTGCCTTATGTTATTTGAAATGGTTTTTTTCAGTACTTCACTGTTTGGGGCTTCAATCTTTACCACAAGATCATATGCGCCGTAAAGAACGTAAACATACTTTACATTTTCAATGGCTTTTAATTGATTCACAAGCTCATTTTCTGCTCCTAGTTCTGCATTTATCAGAACAAATGCAATCGCCATGTCTTTGGAGTGTAGTACCTGTGATATTAAATATTGTGTAGGTCGGTTGATTTAAATTAAAAATCAGGAGATTTGAAGTAAATGATAGTAATTGATGAAAAAAGAATTTTTGATGAAATAGAAAAACGAAGACCTGTTTCAGTAGCTTTGAATGGTCCAGATGGATTATTACCAAAAATTCAAGAAACTGCATCGAAAATAATGGAAAGGTTTGATGTACCAGCGTATGTCCTTGCTGACACCTGTTTTGGAACATGTGATATGAACACTAATGGGGCCAAAGTTCTTGGTGCAGAAATACTATTTCACATAGGTCACACAGTAAATTCAACTAATTTTGGGGAAAATGTTGTTCTCATAGATGCCTATGATAACATTTCTTTTGAAAAGGTTGCAAGAAAATGTGCTGTTGAGCTTGCAGGAAAAACAGTTTCACTTGTTACAGATAGTCAACATCTTTTAGAGATTGAGAAAGTAAAAAAAATCCTTGAGGAAGGAGGAATCATAGTTAAAATTGGAGATGGAAAAGGACAACTAAACGATGGTCAGGTTTTTGGATGTGAGTTTTATCCAACATCGCAAACAAAAAACAGTATAGATGCAAATGTATTTTTGGGTCAAAGCTCTTTTCATGCTGCCGGGATAGCCCTTTCTTCTGGTAAGCCAACTTTCATTCTTGATCCATATTTTGAAGAAATAAGAGAAGTGACAGAATTTTCTGAAAAATTGCAAAAGAAAGCAATTCTTTCCGTATACAAAGCAATGGAAGCAGAAACCTTTGGAATTGTCATTGGTCTAAAGGAAGGACAGTTTTCAAAAGTAACTGCTCTAAAATTCAAAAAAGAGCTTGAAAAAGCTGGAAAGAAAGTACAACTCTTTGCCCTTACTGATATTACTGACGACAAGCTAGGTAATCTGAAGGGAATTGATGCGTTCATCCAAGTTGCATGTCCTAGGATATCAATAGACAATCATTTCCAAAAACCAGTGCTTTCAACACCACAAGCAAATGCTCTTTTAAAACTCTTAAAAAATGAAAGCATAGATGGATTTTTACAAATTCCACATTGGCTATAAACAATTACAATCCAGCTAAATACGGGTCATAATTTCATAACCTGTGATTGATTTTTGGTTTTCTTATTAGATATCATGGAAAGAATTACAAATACTGCCCAAGCCATTAAAATAAAAATAAGTGCAAATAAAAGCAAATGTAGTATTGCACTAATATCACTGTAGGTTATTTCGTGATTTTGCCATGTCAACTTTCCCTCTAATATTCCAAAAAACCACAGACCCGCAAGTGTAGGAACAATTGTCACAATTGTCATTGCTATTAGTATTTTAGAAATAATAAGAAGACGCTTATCCATTTTTTGTTTGTTTTTATTTTTTTCTAATTTGACCTTAGTATTATTCAATTTCTGCTTCTCTGTAAAATCACGTAATTCATTTGACAAGTAATTTTGTTCAACTTCAGGTGCTATTAGTTCAAATTCTGATCCTCCTAAGTTTCTCTCAAATTTTTCTATTCGTTCTAGTACGTTCTCCAGTTTTTCTCTTGCTTCTATTAGGGTTTTTTGCATGTCTGATTGAGCAATCATTTCTGATTTATTTAAAAATATTGTAGTTTGTTGATCTTGTCCTGATTTTATATGATAATGCGAAAGATTTTTCATCATCATAATATTTTGATTTTCACTATTTTTGAATACATTTTCTGTTCCATTTTTTAAGGAGGTCATTTTTTTATCATGTTTTGAAATTCGAGCTTCAAGGTACTTTTGATCACTTTGATAGAGAGTTTTGTCTTCATCGAGTGAATTTAAAATAAATTGTAACCTTCCAATATCACCTATACCTGAATCTATCTCTTCCTGAACAAATTTTCTTAAATTATAGGACAATTGTTACCCTCACATCCTGTGACCGATGTCCAACGAGGTAGGAAACCATGATTTTAGATAGATTTTATTATTTTAATTACAGGAGTTCTAAATTATTAGATAATTAGATGAAATTATGTCTCATTAGTTTGATTTTCTGCCTATTTATATCCATAAACAATTATAATTACCAAATTTCAAAATTTAGACATTGTCTCAAAAGCCAAGCTTACCAGGCGATAAGATTGCAATTATTGAAGAATTTGAAACTGGTGTTAACACATTTGATGATGGTCATACCATAAGATCAGTTGTGATTGGCACTAGTAATTTTGATAAAACAAATCGAATTGCAAAAATTAATCAGGTAAAATCACCAGCAGTCCCACAGATCAATGACCTAGTAATTGGAAATGTATCTGCACTTATGAATAACATGTTTGCAGTAGCCATACTTTACATTAATGGAAAACCAACTCATTCTGGTCTTGAATGCATTTGTCAAGCAAAGGGTGCAAAGAAAAGGATCATAGCAAGAGTTAGCGACATAATTATGGTAAAGGTCATAAGTCATCTAAATGGAGCAATCCATGCTACAATCAGCGAACCAGAACTTGGAGTATTATTTACACAATGTAACCAATGTGCAGGAAAGGTAGTCACGATTGGTGGAAATGTAAAGTGTGTTGATTGTGGCTATATTGAAGAAAGGAAGCTTTCAACTAAGTTTGGAAACAGCGATTTTATAAAACTCGGTTCCAAGTAAAGACAATGCTTCGAACTGCATTTCAAGGAGAGAGAGGTGCCTATAGTGAAGCAGCGGCAATTCATTTTTTCAAAGAGGGTGTACAGACAATACCATATCCAACCTTTTACGAAGTTTTAGAATCAACAGAACAAAGTAAATCAGACTATGCGATATTACCAGTTGAAAATTCACTTGAAGGTAGCGTAGGTGAAAGTTATGATCTTCTTTTAACAACCAAGTTAAATGTAGTAGGTGAGATTTATCATAGAATAAAACATTGTCTCATAGGGTTTGATAGTTTAGAAAAAATCGATACTGTTTATTCACATCCACAAGCTCTTGGACAGTGTAGAAAATTCATCCAAGAACACAAACTAAAGCCAATACCCACTTATGATACAGCTGGAAGTGTCAAGATCCTTCTTGAATTAAAAAAGGATAATTTGGCATGTATTGCAAGTAAAAAAGCTGCTGAGATCTACAGGGTTCCTGTAATAAAAGAAGGAATAGAAGACAATATGAATAATTATACACGATTTCTAATTCTTGCAACTAAAAAACAAGAAAAAACAGCTAAAGATAAGACCTCAATAATATTTTCTATAAAGCATGTTCCTGGAGCACTTTATAGCATCCTTGAAAAATTTAATGCAAATAAAATAAATCTAACAAAAATAGAATCTAGACCTACAAAATCTACGCCGTGGGAATACAATTTCTACGTTGATTTTGAAGGGAATCTAGAAGATCATCATGTTCAAGAAATGCTTGAAAGGATAAAACAACACACATTATTTCTCAAGGTACTTGGTTCATATCCGCGTGCAGAATTAAGCTAAAAACCTCGCGGCTTTCTTATTGAAAAAGCAGCACTAATTCCAATGATTAGTACACCAGAGGATATCACTATTAGGTGTGACGTGATTATCAATGGATTTATTGTTGCATTTAGTTTACCTGATACATGAAGAACTGAATCTCCAGTATTTGTTATATTAATAAAATGCTCACCGTTCACAAGACTAACCCAATCAAAGCTTGTCTCTTTTTTAAAATCATTGTCTACCTGCAACCCATCAGAAGGTGATTTTAATTTTACATGAAAAGAATTTCCAGTAACATTAAGTAGTTCTTGGAAATGTTTCTCCGCATTAAATTTGAATACATCATTTTGACCAATTCCAACTATATCACTTACTTGGTGAGTATTAGATGAGATTGCCATGATTAGAAAATATGATCCTAATACAATAGCAAGACTACCAATTCCTATTCCGATGGCTGTCTTTTTAGTGAACATGTCGATTTTATATTTTTATTATATTTAAAGTGGGTTACATCAAATCTACATCATGTGGTTGGCTTTCTACAAATCCTGCTCTTGACATTTTCATAAATTCTGCATTTTCCTGCATTTGTGGAATGGTGTTTGCACCACAGTAGCTTAATCCTGAACGTATTCCACCAGTTAATTGTTTAATGATATCAGTTACACTTCCCTTATACGGAACCATCGCCTCTACACCTTCTGCAACATAATCATTAAGATCATCACCAATAGAGACAGTACCTGTTTCCTTTGACTTTCTTCCAAGTGATGCATAAAATGAAGCCATCCCTCTGTAAATTTTGAATCTCTTTCCATTTCTCATCACAGGTGAACCAGGACTTTCATCTGTGCCACCAAGAATACTACCAACCATAACTGTAGATGCACCTGCTGCAAGTGCTTTTGTTGCGTCACCCGAAGTTCTCACTCCACCGTCAGAGATTATAGGAATGTCATATTTTTTACCAATTTCTGCACAGTCAAACACTGCTGTTAGTTGTGGCACACCAGAACCTGTTATCACCCTTGTTATACAAATTGAACCAGAGCCTACTCCAACTTTGACAGCATCCACTCCAGCCTTTATTAGATCCTCTGCTCCTTGAGCTGTTGCAACATTTCCTGCTATTAACTCACTATTTGGAAATGCCTTTTTGATCAGACGTACTGTATTTAGTGCATTATCACTATGTCCGTGTGCAATATCAACTACAATCACATCGGCACCAGCGTCAAGCAGAGCTTCTGTTCTTTCCATAAAGTCACCTTTTACCCCTACTGCAGCTCCAACAAGCGGTCTACCCTTTTTGTCCTTTGAAGCAGCTGGATAATTACCTGCATTAATGATGTCCTTACTTGTTATCAGTCCTTTTACATGTCCCCTTTCATTTAAGAGAGGTAATTTTTCAATACAGTTTTTACGCAAAATTTCTTTTGCTTCAGAAATGCCGATTCCAAAATTTGCAGTGATTACATCACTTGTCATAACATCTTTTACAAGTTTTTTCTGATCATCTGATTCAAGCATAACAATATCGCGTCTTGTCAATATTCCCTCTAGTTTCATATCAGCATCAGTAACTAAGAGACCTGACACACCTTTTTCTCGCATATACTCTACAGCTTCTTTTACAGTTTGATCTGGTCTGATAAAATATGGATTTTCAATAATTATGCTTCCTGAGCGCTTTACCTTGAGTACTTCATTTACTTGTTCAGAGATTGTAAGAAATCTATGTATTATTCCTATTCCACCTTCACGTGCCATTGCAACTGCCATTGCAGATTCGGTTACTGTATCCATGTTTGCGCTGATTATAGGAATGTTAAGAGAGAGATTTCTGGAAAGTTTAGTTTGTAGGTTAGTCTGTGATCTAGTAACTATACTCGATCGTTTAGGAACGAGGAGTACATCATCAAACGTTAGTCCTTCTCGTATTTCCAACTAAACCTTCTAGTGTAAAATGAAATTGTGTTATAAGCCTTTCCTGAAATGTGAAGATAATTTTTGTGCAATTTGAATCGCTTCTCTGGTTGCCCTCACGTTATGTGTTCTTATAATATCCGCACCATTAAGAACTGCTATTACTTCAGCAGCAATAGAACCATAGAGTCGTTCATTAGGATTTTTTATTTTTAATAAGCTTCCAATAAAAGATTTACGTGAAACGGAAATAAGCATTGGATTTTTCTGTTTTATTAATTTCAAATTATTTAAAATCAATAGATCTCTTTTTAGCCAATCTGAATTTATTTTTGTGAAAAAATTGTTCTTTCCTGATTTTCTAAAAAATCCAATTGCTGGGTCGACAACAATTTTGTCAGATGAAATATTTGCAGATTTTGCAATTGTAAGACTTTCACGTATAAGATTTCTTGTTTGCCTAAGTTGATTTCCTCTTACCACGTTTTTACTATAAGCACATAAAATAAGAGAAGGTTCAAATTTTTCTACAATTTTTCTCATATCTTTGTCGTATTTAAGCCCAGAAATGTCATTAACAATGTCCACACCAAGTTCTAGTGCAGATTTTGCAACTTGAGCTCTACAAGTATCAACTGAAATTGGGATGTTAGAAATTTTTTGAATTGCCTTAACTGCTCTAGTTATTCTTGCAGTTTCTATTTTTTCAGAAATTAAAGTATTCAGATATGGTGCAGTAGACATACCTCCTACATCCACAAAATTTGCTCCTTCATCTTCCATCTCTTTTATCATTTGAGATAGCTTTTTTGAATCAGTTATTACAGATTCCTTAAAAAATGATTCAGAACTGGTATTAATTATTCCCATTATTCGTACTGGATTAAATCCTCCTACAGAAACTGGGCCTAATCTATTCACATGGTTTATGATTTACCCCTCATACATTTAGATTTACATGAGACTAAAAGGATGGGAGAAAAAATATAGTGAAATCCTGAGAGAATTTCATTATAGTAAAAGAAAGGACGTGGCATCTGCTAAAGTTCTAAATTCTATTTTGAGAACTAAATTTCCTTTAAAAAAATTAGAAAAAAAGATAAAAAATCAGACTGTTTTTGTTATTGGAGCTGGTTCTTCGCTTAACCAATCAATACCTTTATTGAAAAAATATAAAAACATAACAAAAATAGTTGCTGATGGTGCAACCAAAGCACTGATTGAAAATAGGATAAAATTTGATATTGTAGTTACGGATCTTGACGGTGATCAAAAATTTTTAAAAAAAGCAGGTAAGGAAAATGCAATCATGATAGTGCATGCCCATGGAGATAACATAGATAAATTATACTTGGCATCAGGTTTCAAATATTGTCTAGGAACTACAGAAGGAAAACCATTTGGAAATATTCATAATTTTGGTGGATTCACAGATGGAGACAGAGGTGTTTTTTTAGCTAAATATTTTGGTGCAAAGAAAATTATTTTGTTTGGAATGGATTTTGGAACTAAGATAGGAAGATATTCCAAAAACAAAGTTATCAACAGAACTACAAAGATTAGAAAGCTCAGACGTGGTAAGGAGCTTTTGGAATGGCTTGCTTTACAGAATCATTCAGATTTATACACCACATCAAAGCAAATCAAGGGTTTTAACAAGATAAGATATGCTGATCTTGTAAAAATGCTTTAAAGATATAATACATTTTAATATTTATTATCCATGAACTATTAAAAAAAACATGGATTACTCGGAAGAACAGATTCGTGACATTTTGGAGTTAAAAGAATGGATTTTTGCGGAGATCGAACAACGTCAAAAAGACATAGAGAAATTAGAAAAAAATCTTGCTATTTTAGATTCGGTTATAAAACAATCTAGCTTCAGTAAGGCATCTTCTTTGATATCTAAGAGTGATCAAAAAAGCGTCACATTACCAGACAAAGTTACTTTGATACCAATCAAAAGAAGTGCGGATAATAAGATTATTGCAAACGCACATGTCACACCAGATGAGGTTGTAATCATTCCATCAGAAGATGTTATACTAGATACAGAAACTCATCCATTCAAGTCATTTTTCCTAGGGAGAATAATTGGCGGAATGGAAAACAAAGATAATTTGGAAGTACAAAATGGAAAGATATCGGAAGATGCAGTAATTAATTGCATAATAAATAAAGATGGAAATAAAATCAGAGAAATTTTGATCAAAAACTATCGTGAAAGAGAAAGAGTAAATGAAATCATAAACACAGCATCATGGTCATTTTCCCGTATGATTGAGAATTCAGAAAAGTGAAGTTATGGACAAGATAGTTGTTTTAGATTTTGGATCACAGTATAGTCATCTAATTTGTAGAAGAATTAGAGAGTTTTCTGTATATGCAGAACTCGTACCTTTTAACATATCACTTGAAGAGTTAAAAAAATTGAATCCAAAAGGAATCATCTTCTCTGGAGGTCCCGCCAGTGTTTACAATAATGACTCACCAAAACCAAAAACAGGCATATTTGATATTGGTCTTCCTGTCTTAGGAATATGTTATGGCCATCAATTAATAGTTAATAATTTTGGAGGTAAGGTTAAGCGTGCAAATAAGGAATATGGTTCCTCTTCGCTTACGGTAGATAATGATTCTGATTTGCTATCTGGTATGGGCAAATCAATAAGAGCATGGATGAGTCATGGAGATGCTGCAGAAAAAATTCCAAATGGTTTTGACATAATAGGTCATACTGAAAGTTCTCATGCAGCTGCTATTGCAAATAAACAAAAGCTAATTTACGGAATACAGTTTCACCCAGAAGTAGTTCACACTGAGAAAGGCACAGAAATTCTTAGGAATTTTGTAATAAATATCTGTAGAGCAAAACAAGATTGGACAATTGAAAACTTTATTGAAACAACTGTAGCTGAAATTTCAAAGATAGATGGCAATGTCCTTTGCGGTATAAGTGGCGGAGTAGATTCTACAGTAGCAGCGCTTTTGATTCAAAAATCAATAGGAAATAGACTCAAATGTGTATTTGTGGATAATGGTCTTTTAAGATTAAATGAGGAGCAAGAAGTAGAAAACATGTTCAAAAATAATTTTACAGTGAACTTTATACACATAAATGCAAAAGTAATTGATCTTCTAATCCAAAACCTTTACGACAGACAGCATGTTTTTAGGAACAAACAGGGGGTAAACCATTTTTACTGAGGTTCAATAGTTGCCGGTGGTTTGCTTGAAATTACATAGCTTATCCATGCAGCATCCTCAACTTCATTAGTAATTCTATTGCTTATTTTCTCTAAGATATTAGCAGGAAGCCTTGTCCAGTCTGCAGTCATTCCATCTATGGAATCCACTACTCTGACAGTAACAATATAACCATATTTTCGTTCATCTCCTACCACTCCTACTGCTTTATCATCTCCTACTGCTGCATAAGCTTGCCAAACTTTATCATGCAAATTTGCTATGACAAGTTCGTCTTCAACAATCTTGCTTGCAAGCTTACAAATTTGCAGTTTCTTTTCCGTTACTTCTCCAATTATTCTAACTGCAAGACCAGGTCCTGGAAATGGGTGGCGATTTAACAATTTATCAGGTACTCCAAGTGTCTTTGCAACCTTTCTTACCTCGTCTTTATAGAGAAAACGCAATGGCTCTAATACTTGCATGTTAAGCCATGAAGGCAAACCTCCTACATTATGGTGTGTTTTTATCACTGAAGCGGGTCCTTTTGATACACCGCTTTCTATTACATCTGGATAGAGTGTTCCCTG
>Ga0207103_10144_pt1 | contig 21406 bp, 23 predicted proteins | sample Alteio_BWMinHeat_81_FD_153546 | JGI IMG/M metagenome (GOLD analysis project Ga0207103, IMG submission 153546) | Enriched cells from forest soil in Barre Woods Harvard Forest LTER site, Petersham, Massachusetts, United States -... | ecosystem: Environmental > Terrestrial > Soil > Temperate forest >...
ATCTTTCATTAAACCAACCTTAGAAAGTTGTTTGTAAGCCAAGAAAACTACAACCGCAATTATTAAAAAGTTTATTACATTTGAAATAAGATCGCCATATGAAAATGTGGATTTACCAACGGTAATTCCTATTTTGTTCAAATCTCCAACATCTGGCGTAAGTAATCCTATGAATGGAGTTATGATATCATTTACAAATGAACTAATTAACTTGGAAGCTGCCTGGCCAATAACAAAAGCAATTGCAAGTCCAATTACCGAAAACTTTTGTAAAAACTCCATAAATTCCTGAATGAATGATTTTTTTACTGGAGTTTCTTCTGCCATGTTTGTTGCCTGAATTGCTAGCATAACTATTCTTTTATCAATGTCTTTACGCAATCAACTAAATTGATTTCCATGGTTTTGTATAATTTGTAGTTTAGTTGACCTGAAAATTCAGTTTGATGATTCTATTTTTTTGCTTTTTATCGACTGATATAGATTCTTGATTTTCTGATTACTTGGATTTGTTCTTTCTAACATTCTACGATCAATACCAAAGCTTTCAATTACTTTCCACATTTCCTCTACGGATATTTCCTCGTAGCTCATTGCAACCGCTGTCTTATGATAAAAAAACTATAATGTATCATTGTATGTACTAAAAAATTACACTTTATTGTAAAAAACACTAGTTGACAGATATGATTATAATTTTAACAGAATTTGTTATGCTACTTTCTCTTTCTTCGTTGTCCTGGTTTGTTTTGACCAGGAACTCTTTTTAATTGAAATCTTTTTCTAAAATTTTCTCTATTTCTCATGCTGGAAATAATTCCATGTCTTTCTCTTGCTGGGACCTTTGGTGTTTGGCCTCTAACTTTTCCTGCTTTTGTAAGCGAACCGTGGGTTGGCACAAATCAACTTTTCTCTAATTCAATTTATGTATTTGGATCTACCAGTATTTCGCTTTGATTTTTTCAATAACTTGCTCGTGTTCTCTGCCTTTTCGTCTTGCATATTTTTCCATTGCGCTTAGTGGCACTCCACCTAGTGTTCTTGCTAAACCGGTAAATGCCTTTTTCCTAAATGAGCTGTTAGGTCCAGTCTTGTTCATGAATTTTTGAATTCCATATTTGAAGTTGTGTTGCCAAGTCTTGTACATCACACCAAGTTGTGCTGCATCCATTTCATTTCCTATATCAAAGAACTGTGATTTTTCTAACAACCCAATTGGAACAAATGTTAACGGAGTTGCGGTAAACATGGATTCTGGCTGTTCTTGCTCTAATTCACTGATTATTCTAATTGTCTCCCACGCATCATCTTCTGTTTCATCGTTATCTAATCCCATAATCAATGTAAATGCAGGAATCCAGTGATTTTCATTAAGTGTTTTTACTCCTTCTTTTACAACCCAGTGCCACTCTTCTGGTTTGTATGGCGAAAGTTTTCTATCTGCATATTTACCAATTAATCTAAGACTTCCTGTTTCAAACCCACATTGAATTCCTATCAGATTATCTGCACTTGCCTTGATAATTTTTGAAATGTTTGGAACCAGTTTTTCATCTGCAATTGCTCCTGCTAGTGTACCATGTGTTGGGTTTGTATGTCCAATTCCAGTTGACATCACTACCGTGAAAAGCTCTTCCAGAGCATCTCTGTTAGGAGCCATGTTCTTGGTTTTTCTTGGATCCAATCCATAAACAAAAATATCATCACTATGAAGCCATGCAGATTTTGCACCACCTTTTTTCATGTTGACTTCTATTTCCTGTTTGACTTTCTCTGGAGGATAATATCGTAATGGTCTTAGTGTCACATCACAAAACTTGCAACCTCTTCCACAGCCTCGCATTACCTCAACCATTCCGTGCATACTTGGCTCAACTATGTTAGGAATTTCATCAATCTCAGGCTCGTCCCAGTAATGTACAAATCTTCCATGATATTTGTTTTCATCGTTTCCAAATTCTTTAATGTCAACTTTAAAATCGCTTTTTGCAAAAGGATTCATGTTTTCAAAATCGCCGTTCATTAAGTGATTGAAAAATTCTCCTGCATGTCCATCAATTTCTGGACCAATTCCTCCCAACTCACCTTCTAGAACTGCATATAATCCATATTCTTGAATTTTTTTTGGATCATAATTATACTGCCAAGTGCCAGATGCACCCGCAATTACTTTGGCGTTGCTGCCGTTTTTTTTCTTTGCAGCATTAATTCGTAGGTGCAAGTCTCTGTTGTAAAATTCATCATAGGACATTTGTTTGCGACCATATGTGAAGGTCATAGTTACTGGTCCCATTCCCAGAGGATCCATTTCGTAGGTTCCTACTACTTGGGTTTCTGGACCAATGAATTTCTCTACATGATCGGGATGTGCGATAACTACATCTTCGCGCTTAAAGCCATCTCGCAAAAGTGCAGCCTCTACTTTTCTTAATCCATACGGTGCAAAATCAGCAATACCATTTTTGTGACCAATTGGGTTACATATGAAATCAAATAGAACCTTTGGAGTCACCTGATCTTTGAGGATATAATACCAAAAGCTATTTTTTGGTCTATGAGGATCGATAGCTGGCGCACAGCCAAAGAACGTAGCTAGTGAAATTCCACGATAAGGCGACATTAGTGTACGATCAGCTGTCAAAACAATTTTCGGATGAGCCAATTTTCAGATTTTGAGTGATTCTTATGGCTTTTTAACCTTTCCAGTATTTACAAACAAGGCTAATAGTCTTCAAGCATTCCTGCCTTATTTCTATGAGTAAAACCAAATTCTTTGTTTGTCAGGAGATATTTACCATCAAAGACAGTACCGTCTCTACATGCCAGAACTTCGCCAAAACAACAGCTTCCACATATACCCATTCCACATTTCATCATTCTTTCAATGCTTGCTTGAACATGGATATTTTTTGATGATGCTAGTTGCACTACTTTGTGCATCATTTTTTCTGGTCCGCAGGTATAAACTGCATCAAATTTTGTTTCAGAAAGTAGATTTTCCATGACGTGTGTTACAAGTCCAGATTTTCCATATGAACCGTCTTCTGTAGCTACGATTACCTGATGTTTATTATGTTCAAGAATTTGATTTGCCATTTTTTCAAAAAATACTTCATTTTTTGTTTTTGAACCAATAAGTAATGTAACATCATCTGTTTTTTTAAGAAATGTTAGTAGTCGAATCAATGGAACTAAACCCGTACCCCCTCCCACAAGCAGAATCTTGCCTTGTTTTATGGTAAAAGAATTCCCGTAAGGACCTCTAACTCCAATTTGTTCTCCTGCTTTTAGTGAGTAAAGTTCAGTTGATGCTATACCGTGTTTTCTTACAGTAAATGCAGCCTTTCCTTTTTCCTGCGATATCATTATGCTCATAGGAAGTTCATTTATTCCAAGAATCCAAACCATAGCAAATTGTCCAGGTAAAACATTAGAAAGAACTTCATCTGAGAAGACTAGTGTTCGCACAGTGGGAGTTTCATCTATTATTTTTTCTATCTTTACAATTGTTGGTGCATCAGAATTTCTTTGCAATTCCAACCATCTCCTTTATCTTTGAAAAATTTTTCTTTTCCATGTATTTTGATATGCCGTTATTAATTTCTGAAAATACACCAACCCATTTGTCTACTAGTGCGCTACCAATCTGTACTGCACTAGCACCACCAAGTATGAATTCAATTGCATCTTCCCAGCTTGATACGCCTCCACACCCAATAACAGGAATATCAAACTTTGAGGAAATCTCATAAACACATCTTACTGCAATTGGTTTTATTGCAGGGCCAGACAGACCTCCTATTTTGTGACTAAGAACTGGTCTAGTTGTTTCTACATCTATTGCCATGGCACGAACCGTGTTAATTGCAGTAATTGCATCAACACCAGATTCACAAGCTATTCTGACAGTTTCCAAATAGTCTGAAGAACCCAATCCTACTTTTGCTATTACCGGAACTTGCGATTGCGATTTTACAGATTTTACTATTTTATGTACAAGTTCAGGATCATCTCCTACTTCTAGTCCTACTTTTTCCACATGAGGACATGACAAGTTAAGCTCGTATCCAAGAATTTTGACATTTTCAAATTGTTTAATCATAAAAACAAAGTCTTCAGGAATTGAACCAACAAGACTTACAATTATCGGAACTGTTTTGTTTAATGAAATCATTTTTGCAAAATATGGAGCCCCTGGATTTGAAAGACCTACGGCGTTAAGATAACCTGTTTTTACACCAACAACAGTAGGGTTGGGATAACCTTCCCAAGGTTCTTTGCTTAGTGATTTTGTAACTAGTGCACCTGCTCCGTCTTTATATAGCCGATCAAAAACATCAAGTGAGATACCCAGAATTCCCGAAGCAAGCATTGCTGGTCGTTCAATCTTAATCATACCCACTTCAGTTGAGATATCAGGCTTCACTTCTAATTATAAAAAATTGTTCTCTTATAACAGTTAATGTAGAACCCGCCTAGAATGTTACCTTTTTTAGTAAGGCGTTGGAAAACTGTGAATATGCATTTTGTTATTTTAACAGAATTAGGAATTGCAGTATTTGATGAAAATACATGTGTAAAATCCATTCCATTTTTAAACCCTGCAAAAGAATATGTTGAAATAAAAAATGAAAAATCAGACATTACTCAATTACAAGAAGCTCTTTCAAAAATTATTTCTGGAATTTTTGTTAATGATTCCTCATTGTTAAAGATTTTGAAAAAAAATTCAATAGATACTGAATTGATGGAAGAGTCCAAGATAGACCACATACAGTCATCAAAGCTGAGAGTTCTTGTTGATTCTGGTTTTGCAAAAGATGAGTCAGATGCAAGAGCAAAGCTAAGAGATTTTGCTATTCAGCTTTCTTCATCTAGAGTGACTGAAACTTCGGAAAGTCCTGATTTGCACATAATTCAGGCAATAAACACATTGGATGAAATTGACAAGATAATAAATGCACTTAGTTCTAGGCTCCGAGAGTGGTACGGATTACATTTTCCAGAGCTTGACAATATTATTGATAGCATAATAGGCTACTCGAAAATTGTTCTAGCTGGTAAAAGAGATAACATTACTCAAAGTGTTTACACAGATGCTGGATTTCCAGAAACAAAAGTGGAAATGCTTTCTCTCTTACAAAATAAAAGTAAGGGCGGACAGATTTCAGATGAAAATCTAGCCATTGTTCAAGCAATCGCAAAACAGATTTTGGAACTTTTTGAATTGCGTAGTAATTTAGAAAAACATGTAGAAACTCAAATGGAAGCTATAGCTCCAAACATTGCTGGCATACTTGGAACTGCAGTTGGAGCAAGAATTCTTGCAAGAGCTGGAAGTCTTAAAAGACTATCATCAATGCCTGCAAGCACCATACAGATTCTAGGAGCTGAGAAAGCACTTTTCCGCTCTCTTAAAACTGGAGCACAGCCTCCAAAACATGGATTGCTTTTTCAGCATACTTTGGTACACGCTGCACCAAGATGGCAGCGTGGTAAGATTGCAAGGGCAATTGCAGCCAAGGCAGCTATTGCTGCTCGTGTAGATGTTTATGGTGCTGGAAAGAATCAGATGTTATTTGAGAAGTTAAATGTAAGAATTACCGAGATAGGTGAAAAATACAAAGAGCCAAGTGAGAAAGAGACTCTAAGAGCCAAACAATATGATAGCGGTTATTCAAGAGGGCAAAGGGGATTTGGTGGTGATCGTCCACAAGGTGGAAGAAGGTTTGGTGGAGACCGTCCACAAGGTGCGAGAAGATTTGGTGGAGAACAAGGTAAGCAAAGAGACGATTGGAAGAAAGGAAAAAAGAGAAAGTTTGGAAAACGAAGAAGATAATATTTTTTGGGTCAAAATAGATGGTGAAAAAAGACTCGCTACAATAAATCTAGTTCCTGGGAACCAAGTCTATAAAGAAAAATTAGTAAAAATTAAAGACGAAGAGTTTAGGGCGTGGGATCCCTTCCGAAGTAAGCTTGCAGCAGCAATCATGAATGGTCTTGAAAGTTTACCTATTGTTAGAAAATCAAGAGTTCTTTATCTTGGAGTTTCAACTGGAACTACTGCAAGTCATGTTTCAGATATTGTAGGACCAAGTGGCATTGTCTTTTGTGTAGAGCATGCAAGCAGAGTTGCACGAGACTTTTTGGACAGAGTAGCATCATTTAGATCAAATATTGTTCCTATTTTACAAGATGCAAGACAACCAAAAGAATACTTTTCTGTATATGGAACAGTGGATGTTGTCTATGTTGATATTGCGCAACCAGATCAAACTGAAATAGCCATTCTTAATTGTAAAACATATCTAAAAAAAGGCGGTTATTTGATGCTTGTAATTAAAACAAGAAGTATAGATGTAACACAAGAACCTGCTCAGATAATACGAAATGAAATTAAAAAACTAGGTCCCAATTTTGAGATGGTTCAAGAAATAAACCTAGATCCCTACGAAAAAGATCATGGAATGGCAATTGCAAGATATGTGGGCTAGATTTGAGTCATCATTATTTTCACTGGCTTCCAGCTTTTACGCACAAATTCTGGCGTTTTATTATGATCCAAGATCCAATCCTTGATGAATTTCATAGTTTTAGAATCAGATGGATATCCACTTCCTAGATCATATTTTTTTCGAAGTTTTTCAATCTCCCTATCTCTATTTACTTTTGCCACAATAGAGGCCGCAGAAACTACAGCAAATCTACTATCTGCGTGATGTCTTGAAAAAATTTTACCAGAATTAGCAAGCTTTGAAATTTCTTTACCAAACCTAGATGGGTTTACATCACATGAATCAACATAGGAAGAATCCGGTCGTAATTTTGCAATTACTTTGGCCATGTATTTTGCTTCCAAGTGGTTTAGTTGGTTCTTGCGAACGCTTTCATCTATTATTTTAGGAGAAATTTTTGCAACATAATAATCATCCACAATAGCAATGATTTTTTTATACAGTATTTCTCGTACTTTGGGACTAAGCTGTTTTGAATCTTTGACTCCAATTTCTGATAGGTATTTTATCTTTGTACGTTCAATAGATACTCCTGCTATAACAAGTGGACCTAATACGGATCCTCTTCCTGCATCATCCACACCACAAATTATCATTTGTGTTTTTGTTGCGCTAGATGTATTAAATCATTTTAGAATAGCAATTGTGAAAGAAATTGGAAATTGATGATCTTGTAGAAACTGTAGAGGGAAAGACCAAACTTTTGGTTCCAAAAGATTCACTTTTAGTAAATGCGCCACCTAAACAACCGGCATTTTTCAATCCCAGAGCAAGGATAAGCAGAGATTTTTCCATTATAGCATATTCAACATTTTTACAAAATTTTAAGGGTCCAAAAATTTTTCTTGATTCTCTTGCAGGGATTGGTGCCAGAAGTATTCGAGTGGCAAATGAAATAGAATGTATTGAAAAAGTGTTTGTTAACGACATTAATCCAAAGGCTATTGAAATTGCTATGAGAGCATCAAAGTTAAACAATGTTACAAAATGTGATTTTTCGGAAAACGAGGCATGTAGATTTCTTAGCTTACATTCTAAAAGAGATACACGTGGAGCTGTAGTAGATATCGATCCATTTGGTTCTCCTACAAGATTTCTTGATTGTGGTATACGTGCCACATCTCATGGAGGTCTTCTTTCAGTTACTGCCACTGATCTACCAGTTTTACATGGATTATACCAAGAAGCATGTCAGAGAAAGTATTACGGAATTCCTGTAAGAACAGAATATGGAAATGAAATTGCAATACGGTTGATTCTAGGATGTATTCATTTGGTTGCTGGAAGATTAGATGTTCAAGTTGTTCCACTTTTTGTACAAACCAACATGCATTACTACAAAGTCTATGTCAAAGTGTTAGTACGAACAGATTCTCAGGAAAACATGGGCTATATTGTACATTGTAAAAGTTGCAGTCACAGAAAAGTTCAAAATGAAAAAGGCATCTCTTGCGAAGTTTGCGGTACAAAACTAGAATCTGCCGGGCCTCTTTGGATTGGTGAGTTATATGATAAAGTATTTGTTGACATGATGCTCAAAGAGCAAAAAAAATTTCTAATTGACAAGTCTTGTGAGAAAACATTACTCAAATGCCAGAATGAAATAGGTATGTCAGCCACTTATTTTACTCTCGACGAGATTGCACGAAAAAAACAATGTGCCCCTTCATCCCTATCAAATATAATAGAAAAGCTTCAAAATGATGGATATGAGGTTAGTCAGACTTCTTTAAATCCTTCAGGGTTTAGGACAAACGCGAGAATAGACAAAATATTACAAATTTTTTAAAAATTAAGAAAGGTATCCAAGACAAACAAAATAGAGCTCACTACTTGTTTTCCTGCTTGCTTTTGGCTTTCTTAACTGCACTTTGGTAAATTTCTTTTTTACATAATCCCGAAATTCGTTAGAATATTCTCCATCAAATACCTTAAACAACGCATTTCCCTTGTAAGCCAATACATGATCCATTATTTTAATCGCCGCATAGTTTAGTGCAATCTGCTTAGCATGATCAATTGACCATGTTCCACTTACTTGTGGAGATAAATCACATATTACTGCATTTACTTTTCTTCCAAAATATGAAAAAACTTCTTCAACGATTGATTCATCTTCAATATTTCCTCTTATGATATGAGCATTTGGAATTTCTTCTACAAAAGATGTATCAACACCCAATACTTTGCCCTTGTTTCCTGCAAGTTCAGTGGCAACTTGTGTCCATCCTCCAGGTGAACATCCAAGATCAAGAACGTAAAAACCTGGACCAATTATTCTGTATGATTTGTTTAATTCTTTAAGTTTGTATGCAGCTCTGCTTCGATATCCTTCTTGATGAGCTAATTTTCTGTAAAAATCTCGCCGTGCATCAATTAATTTCATTTCTTTGGCTTTTTGATATTAGTAAATTCGGTTATAACCCATTGTTCAATTAATGGACAAGTTCTTGGACTTATTTCTCCCTCCAAAGTACATTTTGATTCCACTGGACAGATCAAACATGGTGCGGCTTCAATTGATTCTGTAGTTACTGGTGCATGGGCAATTTTCAATTTGTATGTCCAACGACCATTTTCTAAAACTTTTTCTCGTTTTATCATATTTTGTCTCTCAAGTTTCAGAGCCAATCTAGAACCATCTCTGCTAGTCAGTTTCATCTTTTTCCACAGATCACTTTGGAATATTCCTTCATCTCCGCTTTTTGTTACAATATTACGAACATTAGCAGTAAGCTTTTCCATATCCAGTCCTTCAATCTCAAAGTTTTCTAGTTCCTTATCTGAGATTTCTTCAAATTCGTCTTCTTCAGGTTCTTTTTTAGCTATTGTTTTCTTTTCAGTTAATTGTTTCTTGACTGTCAATTTTTTCTTTTCAATTGTTTTCTTTTCAGTAGTTTTCTTTTCAATGGTTTTCTTTTCTTCTATTTTTTTTGCAGGTTTCTTCTCTTTCTTTTTAGCCATAAATATCACTTAATGATGCAATTACTCCCAAGAGTATTTTGGTTCAAAGCAATATAATAACATAGCATTTGATTTATTGAACTTTAAAGTTAGCAGTGGACTTTATTGTGTTTTGATTGTTTTTGTCTTTCATTTCTGCTACAATTTCGTAATTGCCTGATTTTCCAATTATCTGTGAAAATGTATCATTAATTGGCAAAGTCAAATTATTTGCTGCAAAGCATTGTGAAAAGTAGCCATTTTGTGCCGCTACTTGGTTTGGAGATGTGTCAAGATTATAAATTGTGATATAGAGATCACCACAATCAAACGCAGTGTTATTGACTGCCACAATAATGTGTACTGGTGTAAATGTTGAATAAGAATTCAAGAGGTTTTGAATTTTAATGTCATTATCTCCTGTTTGTGGTGGTTGATGAGAAACAAATTGCCACATGTTAAGATGTCTATCTGGTTGTGCTAGTACATTTGATAGTACTGATGCACCAAAAACTATTGAAATTACAACTGGAAAAAGAAAAACGAGAAAAGCTATCTTTTGCACAGCCATTTTGTTATCTAACCACTTTCATTCCCTTATATCTATTTAGTCAAAAAAATTAGTATGGCAACAGATAACTTTGACGAATAAGTTAAATCATAGACAAGCCCATAGCCGCTAGATGCGGCTTCGAAAATTTAGAGTACGTGCATTTCGTTGCATTCATGATTCTGGTGAAATAAAAGTTGGCGATTTGGCTGCTTTCATCGGAAGAAATGAGAGCGGAAAAACAACAATACTTGAAGCACTTACTTTACTCAACAAGGACTCCAAAGCTTCTGAATTAGATTTATGCGATGAGATGACAGATGAGTTAAAATCAGAAGTAAGGTTAGCAGAAGGGGATTTTGAACTAAATGAAAAAGAAATGAGGTTAATTCAGGAAAAGTTTCCAAACTTACAAGATATCAAAACCATAAAAATCTACAGAACTCAAACAAATCCAAGAGTACAATATGATTTTGGCGATGTAAAAATCAGTGGCGAGGCAAGCAAGAGGCTAAATTCTTGGGAAAACTTTGTGGAGCGTATTGAAAACTTTGTATCTAACATCCCAAATCCCGTTCGAATAAGAGTAGATATGAAGTTCTTGCAGAGCCATCCCCCAAGAACAAGAGATGCATTTACCAACATGATGGCGGAATTCAACAATCAGATTTACCTATTAGCGTCAGAAGACAGGCAAGTAATTTCAGAATGGGAAAAAATATACAAGGACGTAGATAATATCTATGACAACCTACTTGTAGGAACAACCGAACGCTCAGCGCTTGAAAATTTTATTGAAGACAAATTACATCCAAGGTTTGTTTATTTTTCAGATTACAAAAAGATCCTTGGAAATATAGATCTTAACGAGTTTTTAAAAGAAACAAAAGGCATACGGCCAAAGGGATTAGAATACATTGAGGAATTTGACAAGGCCGAAACAGTCAAGAATTTATTTTATTTAGCAGAACTTGATGTAAATAAACTGGAAGAAGTAGCAAGTACTCCTTCAAGACTGATAAAACTTTTGCACACTACAAGTAGGAAGCTAAGTGAGAGATTAAATCCTGCATGGAAAGGTGATCCGATTCATGTTGAGCTTAGATATAATCCTGGAAACATATTGAGTGTTGTAATTTCTGATGTTCATAAAGATGGTACAGTTACAAACACCGGACTTTTGAACAGAAGAGCAGAAGGATTCAAGTGGACATTTTCATTTATTGTGAACTTTGCTGCAGAAACACAAAGATCAGAATTAAAAGAAGCAATATTACTTCTTGACGAGCCTGCAAGAAATTTGCATCCAACTCAACAGCGAGGAATTTCTGATTTGTTAAAGAATCTTGCAGGATCTAACCAGATTCTATATGCAACGCATTCTCCGTTTATGATATTTGATTATACTCCAGGAAACTTGCTTGTTGTAGAACTTGATAAGAGAAAACATCTTAGTCACATTTATTATGATTATTGGAATGCCGATGACCAAACACTTACCCCAATTCTTTATGGCCTATCCAGGGGTCTTGTAGAGTCAATTATTGATAGACAAATCGGATATAATTCAAGACCTGTCATTATTGTAGAAACAATGACTGATTCGATGTATCTAAATGCGTTTGACAGGTTCTTAAAAGATCCTAACCTTTCGATGAACCCATTGAACATAGTTCCAGCATACAATAAAAATTCAGTTTTACCACTTTCCATATTTTACAGAAACCATGGGTACAACACATTTGTACTTCTAGATAACACAGACCAGTCACGCCAGATTTCCACATTATTGCAAACAAATGGTTTCAAAGCAGTTCAGATGATATTTTTTGAACTTGGCGGTCAACCAAGGCAAGCAATAGAAGATCTCATAATAGATGAAGATTACCTCTATGCTGTCAATCAAACATATGAAATCAAACTAAGAAGGGAAGGATACATCAATCTAACTCGAGAAGATCTTGCTGCAAAAGGTAAAAAGAGCATAATAGAAAATCTAAATGAGATCTGGAGAGAAAATCAACATCTTGGTTGGGAGAAATTCGACCGTGAGGATATTTGTAGATACATATGTGAAAAAATTGCACTTGAAGAAACAGAATTTTTGTCTGATAAAACAAAGGACCAATTCAGATCAATATATAGACTGATTGCTGAGAGAATAAGACAAAACCAAAATATTGTTTCTGAGACTTCCATTCCACATAAAAGATAATTTTTCAGAAAATAGCTAGAATTTGTACTTTACTCATCTATACCACTATTCCAAATGCAAAAAAAATACTGGCATGAATAAAAGCTGGTTAAAGTTTAATTTGGAGAGAGATTTTGTTTTGTTATGATGTATATGTCAATTAGGGCAATCCTTCTTTTGGTTTTGCTTGTATCTAGTTCATTTACTTCGTTATTTTTCACAGAAGCACATGCTGTAATTAATCTTGTTACAGTAACTGCCTCAAGTAACGATATGACAACAACCTTGCAATTTACTAACCATGCTGGAGACATTTCTGATATTAGTTCTGTAATTTTGCAAATTGGTCAAGGAGGAAATTTTAAGTCATTTAAGACAGATAGTGGTTGGTTTGGCATAAAAAGTTCTGTCAACACATTGACCTTCACCTCTACAAACCCAATAAAAGCTGGACAGTCAGCAAATTTCATTATTAAAACTGATCAATCAAATCCTGATATAACGTGGAAAGCATTAGATGTAAAAAACAATGAGCTTGGTTCAGGAGAGATTGGTACATCTTCACCTGGAACACCATCTTCACCTGGAACACCATCTTCACCTGGAACACCATCTTCACCTGGAACACCATCTTCACCTGGAACACCATCTACCAATAATCCTGGAATATCGGATAGCTCAAGTTTTAGAATCATTCCTTCTACACCAAGTCCTGGCATCAACGTACGAGTTGTTGGTCAAAGCTTTTCATCTAATGCAAATCTTGATTTGTATATTGGGAATAACAAGATTGATTCCTTTACAACTAATAATGGTAATTTTATAGTAACTACAAAAATTCCAGATGATCAACCAACTGGTAGTGTAAGTTTCTTTGTCAAAGATCAAAATGGTAACTCAAAAATATTTAGCACTATAATTCAACCGGTACATCAAAGAGCCATCAATATTTTGAATGTACCATTAACTATCGTTGCCGATTCAATATATCACCGAGGAGACTCAAAGACAATTTCTGGAACTGCAACTCCTGGCAGCACTTTAACTATAACAGTACTAGATTCAAATAATAAGACGACTACAACTTTTACAACAAGTGCAGATAAAACAGGACATTATTCGTATACTACCATAGTTCCTATAGATACTCCTTTTGGAGAATATACTGTCGTAGTTTCTGATGGCAAAAATAAAGTATCTAAAGCTCATAATATAGTAACAACTCATCAGTTCTTACTTTCAACATCACAACAAGAAGTTGATCCAGGTAAAACCATAATAATTAACGGTACATCTATTGCCAATCAGCCTATAGCATTTAGAATTAATGATCCCGCTGGGAATCAAATCTTTGCAAAGGATGTCAATGTTACATCTGATGGAAAATTTGCAATAGCATATCCAGTTGATGTTGGAGCAACAAAGGGCACCTACATAGTAACATCTTCACAAGGAATCGACGAAGTTACTGTCTACTTTGGAGTTGGTGAACTACCAGTGCCACAGCTTAAACTTACAATGGACAAACTAAACTATCAAAACTCAGAGAAGCCTATCATCAACATATCAGGTCCATCCACTTCAACTCTTAATTTAGTGATTGTAGATCCATCTGGTAAACAAAAGTTTTCAGATATTGTTTTGTTAGGACCTGATGGGTTTGTTGGTTACTCTTTTAATGTCACGTCATACACACCCGGAATATATTCAGCCGTAATTACTAGAGGAAATGACAAGGCAGCAGCAAATTTTGCAATTGGTCTTCAAACTGGTTGTGGACAAATCACCATGAAAACTGTAAAGGATACATATCTCTTAGGAGATAGCATCATAATACTAGGTAAGTCCAATCCAAATTGTATAATCAGAGTTACCCTCACTGATCCCAATGGAGTGATTGTAAAATCGGAACAAACATTCACGGATAAAACTGGGATCTTTTCTGCAGTAGATTTTAGAATCCCTAGCGACGGTACAACTGGAACTTGGCAGCTCGATGCCACTAGTGGTATTAATCACACGAGTCTTCCTCTCATAATAAAATCAGGTCATGAAGGAATAAGTGTTAAGCTTGACAGAATTCCTCCAATTTATGTCAGGGGAAATGACATTGTCACGATTTCCGGTACAGGTGCTGGTAACGATGCTAATGTAATCATCAATGTACTACTTGGTACTAACAGCACCCAAATTACATCTTTTAATATATCATCAACAAACGTAGGAGATTTTAGTACAGTGTGGAAGATACCCATCAGCTTCAATCCTGGATCTTATACAATTCAGGTGAAATCTGCAAAAGGTCAAGCGACTACAAACATAATTATTCAATAATAAGATTTTTAATTAGAAATATTTTTTACATCCACCTAGTGCCTGTCATATTGTGAATCTTAAAGAAAAAATTGCAGAAATACCAGATTTTCCTAAAAAAGGAATTTTGTTTCGTGATATCAGTCCTCTACTAAGAGATCCATCTGCTCTTTCCCTAGTTGTGGATGAATTTGCTAAACTTTACCATACAAATGAGATCGATGTAATTGCAGGAATTGAATCAAGAGGGTTTCCCCTAGCTTGTGCACTTGCATTAAGATATAACAAAGGAATGATAATGATACGCAAACAAGGAAAGTTGCCAGGAGCCACTAAGAAAATTTCCTATAACATAGAATATGGAAGTGCTACAATGGAAATTCAAAATGATGCCATAAAAAAAGGAGAAAAAGTACTCATTTGTGATGATCTACTAGCTACTGGCGGAACAGCAAAAGCTGCAGCTAAACTAGTTGAGAAAATTGGCGGTACTGTAACAGGATTTGCGTTCATAATAGAATTAATGGATCTAAAAGGTTCAAAAGAAATTAAAAGCTACAGACATGAATCGTTAGTGAAATACTAATGGAACAAGCAGAAATAGGCATATTTGGCGGAACCGGAATTTATGATTCTGGTCTACTGACTGAAAGCAAAGAAATTACTATTGATACTCCATTTGGAAAGACGTCGGATTCTATAACAGTAGGACTTTTCAAAGGCAAAAAAGTTGCATTTATGCCACGACATGGAAGAAAACATACAATTCCACCTCATTTAATTAATTTCAGAGCTAACATTTGGGCTTTCAAAGAAATGGGCATAAAAAGAATAATCGCCCCTTCAGCAGTAGGAAGTCTAAAACCAGATCTCAAACCGGGAGATTTTGTTTTACCATCACAATTTATTGATTTTACAAAGTCAAGAAAATATTCTTTTTTTGAGGGAGAGAAGGTAGTTCACATATCTGTTGCGGATCCTTTTTGTCCAGAACTTCAAGATGCGGCAAGCAAAGCTGCAGATAAAATAAATCTAAAGATTCATAAAAATTGCACATATGTTTGCATAGAAGGACCTAGATTTTCAACACGTGCTGAATCAAAATTCTATAAAGAAGTAATAGGAGCTGACATCATAGGCATGACTTTAGTACCAGAATGTCAGCTTTCCAGAGAAGCTCAAATATGTTATGCTTCAATTTCAACTGTCACAGATTATGATGTATGGGCAGATAAACCAGTAACTGCAAAAGAAGTTTTGGAAACATTATCAAAAAATGTTGAAATTACAAAGAAAATTCTCACCCTTATTCCTGATTTAATACCACCGAAAAGAAATTGTTCCTGCGAAAAGGCACTAACAGAAGCTCAGTTTTAACTGTCTGCAAAAGTTTCTTTTTTGAGTCCTTCTGGCAAAGTAATATCTCCATGAACCAATTTTTGTTGAAGTTCGTTAATCACTTCATCTACATTGTAACCTAGTTTGGTAATTGCTTTCTGAGTAGATTTAGGAATTTTTGCTCCAATATTATGACCTCCAATTCTTCCAAAAGCAATAGCATTGAATCTAAACGAATAGAGTTCGTCAAGGGTAAAAACACCAGTAATTTTAGCAGCTATTTGACTTCCATGAACATTGTTGATATGAACCCTAAGATTCATGAATAAACCCTAAATTTCAACTGCCTTGTTAACAGAGGTTTCTATAAGAAAGTTCCAGTGTTTGTCATCTTGAATCTTAAAGTCATTTACTTTGAGTTTTATTACTTTCTCATCCAGACATTCATGTTGGATCTCATCATCTTTTCGAAGCTTTACAAGCTTCCATTTTTCTTTATGTTTTTTTAAATTACATAAAAGAACAGCCCATTTTTGATCTTTGTCTATTTTTGGCATTCCTACATAATCCACTATACTTTCAATTCCTAGTTGTTTTTCTTCACAGAATATTTTTTTACATATAACACAGCGCCAGATATCAATTGAGCCAATTGTTCTTTTTTCATAATTTATGTTTGTAACACCAAAATAAACTATTTCATGTTTACATGTCTCTTGATCTGTTGACATTGTTTCTTCTCCAGATATGGTTCTATTTAGTTCTTGCATCATCATATGGTTTTTCTAAAACAATAGATATGTTATCTACAAGTATATTTTTTTTAAATTCAATGTTTTCTCTTTGGCACATACGTCTGTACATATTTACAACAGCAAATCTTGGATGTGTTGATTCAAATTCTGTTGTTGTTATATCAATAAAACCACCAAGTCCTATTAGACTTTGTGCAGCTTCTAGTGCTACCGAATCAGATATTTCTAATTTTTTTGCAATAGTTTCTGCTGACATTTTGCCATTTTTTATAACCAAAACAAACACCTTTGTTTGAATTGGTGAAAGTCTAAGCTCCGAGACAAGTTTTTCTTCAACATTATTCAAATTTACACTCATAACGTCTGAGAAAATCAGGATATAATTAAAGATGAGGCATGCATCGTATCGTTGGAATTAAATATTATACTAAAGCAGTTTGAATATGAGGTTAATCATAGGCATCACTGGTAGCTCTGGTATCCTTTATGGAATAAGAATGCTAGAAGTTTTAAAGAAATGTAATATTGAAATTCATCTAATCATGACAGAGTGGGCAAAAAAATGTCTTGTTTTAGAGACAGAATATGATTTCAAATATGTGAGATCTCTTGCAGATCACTATTCTGATGACTCTAACATGGCTGCGAGTGTTTCAAGTGGAACCCACAAAACAGATGGAATGATTGTAATTCCATGCAGTATGAAAACACTTTCAAGTATAGCAAATGGTTATGAAGAAACTTTAGTTGCAAGAGCAGCTGGAGTTACGATGAAGGAATCAAGAAAGTTAATACTTGTTCCACGAGAAACACCAGTTACGAGTATTCATCTAGAAAATATGTTAAAACTTGCAAGAATAGGAGTGATCATCCTACCTGCAATGCCAGGATTCTATAATAGACCAAAAACAATAGATGATGTACTAAATCATATTGTTGGAAAATGTCTTGATCAATTCGATATCGATCATGGTTTGTTCAAGCGATGGGAAACTACCTAAAATATTTTACAAAATATTTCATAATTTAATTAGAAATTAAATCAACAAAATAACTTGAGTACAATAGGTTTACCATATGTAAAAACCAAAGATCCTTTATATTTGGTGTAATGGTGGAATATACAGAAAACCTTGGCAAGCTATAAAAATAGATATTCAAATGACAAATCTCTTGATTTTATAATACCATTAATGGTATTGTTATTTCTTGGAGCAGTATACATTATGTCTTTAAGAGCTTCAGGAGGATATGTTAGCTTTATTTTGATAGGCGTTACAGCTGCCATTATGATTTACTGGGTAAGAATACTAAAGAAGATGACAAAGGATGCACAGCCACAATATACTACAAAAGAGAGTGATACAAAGAATTGGGTATATGACTTGATAAAAGGAGATCAAGAATTAGTATTTGTAGCAGAAGTACCAGGACCAGAAGATCAAGTTACAGTCAGATTGATTGATGGGATTTTATACATAAGAGGATCAAGCAAATTTTCTAAAGAAATTCATATAGAAGCCACTCCAGATATGGGAATTCATGATTTTAAGTACAGAAATGGAGTTCTAACACTAAGAATTAAAAAATTAGAGGCTCTTTGATAACTCTAATTTTTCTGGCAGGTATTTATCAGTAATATTTGTCAGCCCGTATTTCGAAAAGGCTTCAAGTTCTGCTTTTCGTTTTAGTTTTAAGAATACTTCTAGCTGTGTCTTCCAGTTTCCCTCTTGGTAACGAGGATCCTTTTGTAAATCATATATTCTCTTAATATCGGATTCAGTCATAGGTATTGTTGGAAGTTTGTATTTTTCGATATCTGTAGCCCATACACCAAGCCACTTTGCATCAGGAACTGTTAATTCTCTTAAATGGGCAGCGTTTGCAGATCCAGATTTTATGACCATAGCAATGTGTTCACCATATACATCACCGTCTGCCAAGATAACAACTGGTAATCCCAGTTCTGTGTTAAGTCTTTTCAGAAGAGCTCTGGTGGAACGTGGTGCTTGACCTGCAGTATCAACTATTATTGCTTTGAATTTTTTGTGAACTTTTTCTTCAACAAACCTTGTGAAAAGACCACCTTTCTCTATTGCAATCACAAGCTCAGCACTCGTATCTATCAATTCTGCACTACTAAGGCTCGGTCCTATCAGATATCCATCAGGATGATCAGAAAGATTAACTTTCTTTCCTTCATACCCAGGTACAGTATATTCTATTGTTAGATCCCCAAAAACACTGCTTCGCTCTTCAGGAAAAATATGAAAGTCTTCTCGAGGAAATGAAAGTAAAGCCTCAAGATCAACTATTATATTATCAGATTCTGGCTGATCTTCAAAATCAATTTCAAAAGCTTGTGATGAATAATAAATATCTCTCAAGGTTGAGGATTTTCCTTCTTTTACTAATCTGTTTACAAAAAATGAAAGCCATGAAAGTTGTGTATATGAACGAAGTTGTGACATATTTCTTGCGCTTCGAACTGCACTAGAATTACCAAGAATGTATTGTCTTAATTTCTTATCATATACTATATTGCTAACAGATCTGCTTGGAATTGAAAATTGTGGAAATTTACCATTCTCCAAATCATTATAAATTGTAAGACCCTGATTTTTTAGAGTTGAAAGTAATTTTTCCTTTCTTGCTTCTGCAGTTTTAGCTGTTTTAGATTTGTTGTTCTTCAAGTTCACTTCCCTTCTTTATTAGTTGTTTATAATTTGGTTCTTTTTTGTTTGCAGAAAGCTCCGTTGCAAATTGTGCAATAAGTGGAATGTATTTTGAATATAGGTTGGCTCTTTTTTTTGCCATGTCTGCCATTCCTTGTCTTGACATATGTACTGCCAATTTTCTTGCCAAATACTGTAATGCATTTTTAAGTTCGCGTTCTATTTCAGGTCTGTCTGCAACATTTTCCTTTCCTACCGTTTTATATGGAATTCTAGTAGAACAGATATGTGAAACAATAACAAGAGGCGGATCTCCCTTAATCTTATAACGACTCCAATCCATTTCATTTATAATTTTAAGAACAACGTCGCTTCCTTCATCATAAAGAAGTGGAATACGGTTGGCAAAGCGATATACCTTAAGTCCTGCAGCCGGAATATCTCCCCCATATGCAACTCCCATCTCAACTACAAATGGAAATCCAGAGTAGGCAGAAGCACTTCTCTGAATAACAGACGCAAATTCTGGATTAAAAAATTTCATTATTCCTTTTGATAATGGCTCTTCTCCAAGGGGTGCAAGGCAACTTGGATCTGGAGATAAAAATTCTTCAAATTTTTGAAGTGCGTCAGCAAGTTTAACAAGTTCGTCATTAGTCATACTGCCAATTCTTTTTTCAGACTTGAATTTGGCAAATTCACAGAATTTATCTGCAGTTGTTGGTCCAACCCGTTGGAATCTTTTTGTCAAAAAGGCATGTAAGGTATCTCCCTGTACAGTATTTGCTAGTTGTTTGTAATATGGACTCTCTGAATCTAATTCAACTATATGCGATTTAGATTCACCAAAATTCCAATATGTGAGTTTTTTATTTGCAACATCAAGATCATCTATACGAATTTTGCTCAATCCATCAAAATCTAAATTGAGAAATGACATCATTGCAACAATTGTTCTTACAGGCCTAGAAAGACCTGACCATTTTTTCTGTGCTCGTTCCATGATACCTTTTGAATTAAGATTTTTTTTCTGCAATCCAAGTTCACTTCGAACTTTTGTAATCATATTATTATCAACAATTGGTATTTGATAGTGAGTGTCTACTATCATTCTTCTAATTGTCTCTACATCAATGCCATGCGGATGTGGTTTTATGATAGTAGGTGGAGGTGGCATTTCTTTTACAATTCTGGGAAAATGAGATTTTTCTCCGGAAGGATCTTCAAATGTTATAGAAGCATATGGCGTGATCAGGGATGTTTGCGACACATAATCTCTAATCTTAGTTCCTGCCTTTGAATAGTCTCCCTCTAGAACAATGCTAACTGAAAGTCCAGTTTTTGAAGCTTCTTTTGTGGTATGTTTTTGTATAACTGGTTTATTTTTTTGTATATCAAGTAACATTACAAACTCATCTTGTGTTTTTCCATCGGCACAACTTTTTACAATAACTGGCTTGTTTGTTGTAATCTGACCATATAGTATAGCCATTGTCGCTCCAAGTCCAAACATACCTCTGGCTTGTTTTAATCCAAATTTTGAGCCATAGAGAACAGTTCCAAATGCGAGCGGTACATGTTTTGGTTCGATACCAGGACCATTGTCTTTTACTGAAAGTACATATGGTTTTGGATCAGGTTGTTCAGGATCTACTGCTTTAATTGACAAATGAATATCTGGTAAAATTTTCTTTTGGTCACATGCATCTAATGCATTTTCAACAAATTCTCTAACTGAGGTGTATAGTGATCTTGTTGGATTACTAAAACCTGCAAGATCTCTATTCCTATAAAAAAACTCACTTGGTGAGATCTGGCTAAAGGTTTCCTTAGTCAAAGACATTGCTGTTCTCCCATAGCTTTAATCTTTCTAGTTTTTCTCTACGCCTTGCTTCTTGCAAGTCGTTGTAAACTTTTCCATGTGTGCTTCCATTTGAAAGTGTGGTAATGGCATCTACTGCTGTTCTTAGGTGATTTCCTTCTCCAATTATTGCCACTGTACGTCCATAGACTGAGATACTAGCACCGCTAAGTTGTTCCATATTTTGTCTAACTCTACCACCCTCTCCAATTATTCTTGCTTTTATTCTTTCAATCTGAGAAGAAGATTTACCTCCAAATTC
>Ga0207103_10145_pt1 | contig 21299 bp, 13 predicted proteins | sample Alteio_BWMinHeat_81_FD_153546 | JGI IMG/M metagenome (GOLD analysis project Ga0207103, IMG submission 153546) | Enriched cells from forest soil in Barre Woods Harvard Forest LTER site, Petersham, Massachusetts, United States -... | ecosystem: Environmental > Terrestrial > Soil > Temperate forest >...
GCAAGAAGTTTCTTGCTGGAGCATGGCGCCGAACTGGATTCCCGCGATTTGGACAAAGAACGCTTGAGCGAAGCCGAACTCGACAAGTTGATCGCCGCCCGCGACTACAAACAATTTCTAAATCCACGCAACGATCTGTACAGGACAAGAAACATGAAAGAGAAGCCGCCTACGCGAGCCGAGGCCATCAAGTTGATGGCCGAAGTGCCAAATCTGATCCGCCGGCCGGTGGTGATTCACGGCGACCAAATTGTCCTCGGTTTCGATGAAGAATCTTTCAAGAAGCTGCTGAAATAGATCCGCGTATCGATACCAATTGACAGCACGGGATATCGGTGCGGAAAATTCGATCCAACGGAATGGAAATAAAAACCATCGCCATTGTAGGTGCGACCGGTATCGGGCGCAGGTTCCTATACGCCTCGGTTCTCGCCGGATTTCGGACGATTTTTGAGGACAATTCGCCTCAGGCGCTGGAACAGGGAATCGCCTGGATTAAGCAGGTCTTGGGCGAGGAAGTCTCGCGCGGAAAAATCGACGCCGAGGCTCACGATGCCGCTCTGGCGAATCTACTAACTGCCGACTCTGCTGAAGATGCTTCGCGCGAGGCTGATTTGATCATCGAAGGAGTCTCGGATGAGATGGAAATGAAAATCGAGTTGTTTACGATTTTCGACAAATTCGCCAAGCCTGGAGCTGTTTTCGCGAGTACGACAGCTTCGCTTTCCATCACGGAACTGGCTGAAGTTACGTTTTGCGCGGAGCGATGTATCGGGATGCGTTTTTCAGCGGACGCGTCGCGCGTAGAATGTCTCGAACTGGTGAGAGGCCGCGAGACTTCCCGGGAGACCATCGCAATATGCCGTGAGGTTGTGCGGCGCATGGGCAAGGACGTCTCCGTATTGAGCGAAGGCCAGGTGATGTCTGCCCACAACCGGTGATTGATTTCCGCTCATCGAGGAATTCTCAGTAACGGAAAGAGAACGCGCACAAAATTCGCGAACGAGAACATGAACAAAGCTATTGCAGAAAAAATCGCGATCCAGCAGGGCGACCTGACCGAGATGGATACGGATGCCATCGTCAACGCCGCAAATAATGACCTTCAGCTTGGCGGAGGTGTTGCGGGGGCCATCCGGCGCAAAGGCGGAGAAGAAATCCAGCGCGAATGCGACGCCATCGGAAGCATCCCGGTTGGCTACGCCGCTATCACCGGTGGCGGGAAGTTGAAAGCACGCCACGTCATCCACGCCGCGAGCATGCAGCTAGGCGGCCGAACCACAGCGGCGATGCTGAGCAACTCCGTGGCGCATTCCTTGCGCATAGCCGCCGAGCGTGGCCTAAAGACAATCGCCTTTCCCGCCGTAGGAACGGGCATCGCGGGATTCCCCCTCGAAGAGTGCGCGTCCATCATGCTGCACGAAGCAGCGCAACACTTGAAGAGCGAAACCTCGCTCGAGAAAATCCATTTCGTGCTGTTCGACGATCGCGCCTGCGATGTCTTTACACGTGCCTGGAAGAAACTTCAATTGGGATCCTCTGCCACCGGCAAAGCAGATTGATCAAGAATTCTCTCCTAAAGGCAGGGCCTGAGCCGCCCGCCGCCCCTATGGTTTTGAAAAAATACCGGAGAAAAACACTTGGGTAGCAGGGGTCTGCCACGAATAAGGGTTTTCTTCCTTAGAAGCCTCTGTAAAACTTGGATTCCGCTTGGCGCAAAGAGACTATCGGGTTTCAAAGGACGCGATTGCGTTTGGTTCAGCCTGCCGCGTTGTTCGCGACGGGAGACAGTTTCGAGAATTGCAGAAGCCAGCCTTTGGCTCCTCGCTTAAATACATCTGTATAGTCTTCATCGAAGAACTTCGTGGTGTCGCGCGTCTGCCGATACTCCTTGATGTAGGTCACAACTGCAGTATCACCAAATAGATAAACCACCATATTCTTTTTCTCGATGGTGACTGGACTTGGGCCATTTCCGTGGGACGCAAAGTTACTTCTCACGGCCTCCTCAAGCTGCTCTTTTGACATTACTTTCTTGCCGGCAGAAACATAATCGCTGGCAAACAGCTTCATCATGGATACATCGTTTTGCTGCTCACCTTTTGCGGTTGTACCCTCGATTTGCCGAAGCTCCTGTTGGTCTTGGCTCTCCGTTGCCTGAGGACTACTTTTCACGGTGACCGCCGTCAGAGTCCCAACCAGCAACAAAAGTACGTGTAGTTTCCGCATGGTCTACCTCGCAGGTGATCAATCTATGGTCGACGGAATGAAAAAAATCCTTTTTATTTTCGTGGCTAGTGAAATGTCCCCAGCGCGCGTTCTGTGTCGCTTTGCATTCAACGCATTTTGCGCAAGCCTGGTATGGAGGCTGTTCCGCCTACTGGCTGGGTTTTTTGAGCACTGGGCGGTCGCCAGCAGGAGGCGGTGGCGGCGTGCCGGATGCCGGATTTGTGCCGGTGGCCGGGACTGCCGCGGATATACCGCCTTCGGAATAGGCTTTTTTGAGCCAGCGCTCAGCTTCGAGCTGCGCGCTGCCTGTGTCGTCGTTGGTTTGTTTGGCTTTGCTGTATTCATTGACGGCGCGTTCGCGCTGTCCTAGAAGATCGAAAATTTTGCCGAGGTAGATGTGGCCCCAGACCTCGGTCCATTTCTCGGAGGGCTCGGGGACCGCTTGGAGCGATTCACGGAAGGCGTTAGCAGCGGCTTGATAATTTTTCTGGTAGAAGAAAGCTTCGCCCATGCGGAAATTGGCGAGTGGGCGGCCGGGCTGAATCGATAACCCCCTTTGATATTGGCCGATGGCCTCGTAGTAGCGGCCTTGCTCGGCTAGCTCTTCTCCGCGGGCGATGGCGGCGCGAGCGCGAAGGGAAACGCTGCCCTTAAGAACAAGATTGTTGGGATCGACCTTGATGCCGCCGGGTTTGGGGCGGCCAAAGGTTTCGACCGTAAATGGCGATTCCATTCCGAGAACGTCTACCCATTTTGTTTCCGGGTTGCCTTCGGTATCGATGCGCAGCTCGATCGGCATGCTAAACGTGTCGATAGGCTGCTTGATTTTGCCGACGATGCGGAAGCCTTTCGGCGTGCGGTAGACCACGAACTCGGTGGTGAAATCAGGGACGCCGGTGGAATTCAGCCATTGCACGAAAAAGCCGCGGAGATTCGGCGCGATTTGGCCGGGTTTTGCTGCCGCTTGAACGTCCTTGTCAGCGAGATTAATGAGGTCGTCGATGGTGGCCGTCTTCCCGGCGTACTTGGTCGCGAAATCATGGAGCATGGTTTTGAAGGCCACATCACCCATCAGACCGCGAAGCATGTGGAAAACCATCGCGCCCTTATTGAGCACGACCGAGCGGTAATCACTCGAATAGGGAGCGAGCCGTACGGCTTGCGCAATCGGAGCTGCTTCATCGTACATGAGCGCGCCGACGGCAAATTCGTCGATCGCGCGCATGCCCGCCTCTTTGCCAGCGCTCTGTTCGGCGTAGAGCACTTCGCAATAACGTGACAGGCCGTCAGTCACCCAGACGTCGGCGGGACCAGCTGGGAGAACGGAATTGCCAAACCACTGCGAAGCGACGAGTCGAGCGATGGTGCGCTCGCCGGTTTTCGGCTCCCAAAGGCGGCGGCTCAGCAGGAGTACGCCGGGAGCGGCAAAGTCACGCACCGTACCGTCCGGTAACTGGATCACCGTGAACTCCGGCTCTTGCATACCGCCGAACATGTCGGAAAAGACGGTGACGGCGCGTGCCACGTCATCGGCAAAACCTTGAGCGTTAGCGGAATCGGAGCGCGGCGCGTAAACCGCTACGTCGATTCCTTCCGCCTGCTTGGGACTCAATTGCAAATTGCCGGCCACGAAGGTGCCGTGCGGGCCAGGTGTTTTGCATTCAAAGGTGTAGAGCAGGCGTCCACTCTCGGCACCGGACTTTCCGGCCATGGGCGTTGGAGCGGAGGCTTTGCCCGAACCCGCGACGGCGAAGGAGTCTGGCACGTTCAGGCGGAACGTGGCGGTGTAGCGGTTGGACGGATAGTTGGTGAGAGGAAACCATCGAGAGGGTAGGAGGAGATAGGCGTTTTCGTGGCCGATGACGGCCGCGCGCACGCCAGGGACCGGACTGTTTTCTTCGTTGGCGAGCAAGCCAGCGTAAGTAAATGTCAGCACGACGTGGCCACCGGCAGCAACAGGCGTAGGAAGAGTCACGAGAACGTAGAGCGGATTCGTGGAGTCGCGGCCAAAGCCCAGCGACTTCCCGTCGGCCGTCTTCACTTCGCTGACGACAAGATTGGGATGAAGTTCGACGCGGATGTTACTGGAAACGTCAGTAGCCCTGAAATCGACCTTGGCGATGGCGCTGATGGACTGATGCGTGGCGTCGAGCGTAGCGGAGACATCGTAATTTTCAGCGAGAAAACCGACGGCTCGTGGAGCCTGCGCTCGGAGGGGCGAAGCCACCGAGACCAGGGCCACGGCAAGCAATGTAGCAAACTCGATACGAATTTTTCGGCGGAGGGGCATCAAACTACCTTTCAATTGCCTTTCATGATGGGGCACCTATTACTGAGGTGCAGACCGACACCATTCTGCCTATATAGGATAGCAGAGACCCGGCTAAGCGTTGCCAGCGACACCTGAGAGAAGCGCGACAATGGCGTCGGCGGCGCGATCGACGGCTCCTGGTGGGCCGAGGCGATGACGGACTTCGGCCAAGCCCGAGCGCAGATCTTCGCGTGCGCGGGGATCGCTGAGGAGGCGCAAAACCTCTTCGGCGACTTTGGACGGCGTGAAGTCCTTTTGAATCAGCTCCGGAACGACGCGGCGCTCGGCGATCAGATTCACCATACTGAAGAAGGACATACGAACGAGGGGCTTAACGAGCAGCGCCGTGAGTGGCGTAACGCGATAGATCACGACCATGGGGACGTTGAGGAGCGCCGCTTCAACTGTGGCGGTGCCACTCGAGACGATGGCGGCATCGGCAGCGGCTAGCGCGTTATAGGTTTGATTTTCCACGACGCGGACCCTTAGAGCGGCGTTCCAGCCTGTTTGTAGCTCGCCCATGTTGCTGTGAGCGGCTGCGGCGATGACAAACTGCGCATGGCTCTGCTCGTGGATACGTCTACAAGCTTCGCGGATTACGAGCATGTGCTGGGCCAGCTCGGCGTGCCTACTGCCGGGCAAAATGGTGACGATTGGCCGGGCGAGATCGAGATTGTGCCGGCGGCAGAAGTCTTCGCGGGTTTGTGTGGCTCGCACGGCTCCAACGAGTGGATGGCCGATGAATTTTGTGGGCACGCCGGCATTGCCAAAGAAGGCTTCTTCGAACGGGAAAATACAGAGAGCTTCGGCAAAGCGGCGGCGGACCACGCGGACGCGCCACGGGCGCCACGCCCAGAACTGCGGGCAGATGTAGTAGATATTGCGGACTCCGAGCGACCGGAGTTTGCGGGCAAGGCGAAGATGAAAGCCGGGGAAGTCGGTGAGAATCGCAAAAGGCGGTTTGCGACGTTCGGCTTCGGAAACCAGCCGACGCATGGCGCGAAGGAGTGATGGCAAGTGGCCGAGAATCTCCGTGATCCCGACTACGGAGACTTCGGAGTAGTCGGTGATGACGTGAACCCCGGCGGCGCGCATTTGCGGACCGCCCATACCGAACAGAGCGACGTCCATGCGCTCTTGCAGTGCGGTCGCGAGCCGGGCAGCATACATATCCCCGGATGCTTCGCCTGCGGAGATTAAGAGCGGTATCGGTGGCATGCGCAGTCGGTGCGGCGCTCAATCCGATGCGGGCTGAGGAGCGGGGAGCGGACCGCGAGGCTGGTCGGCGAGTTGGCCCGCGGAGTCCCGCGTGTCTTCCGGCACGCCGAGCTCCTGCTCCTTATATTGGAGCTGATAGAGGCGGTAGTAGATCCCTCGCTGGGCGAGGAGTTCTTGATGAGCACCCTGCTCGCGTAGACGGCCTTTGTGGAAGACCAGGATGCGCGACGCGTACTGAATGGTGCTCAGACGATGCGCGATGACCAAAGAAGTGCGGCCCGAAAGCAGGCGATCGAGGGCTTCGCGGATTTGCAGCTCGGTTTTGGTGTCAACGCTCGAAGTGGCTTCATCAAGGATGAGAAAGCGCGGGTTGTGAGCGAGCGCACGCGCAAAGCAAATGAGTTGGCGCTGGCCCACCGAAAGAGTTGAACCGCGCTCATTGACGGAGGTATCGACACCTTCAGGCAGCGCGCGCACAAATTCGCCGAGCCCGATTTCGTCGATAGCGTTTTCTACCGTGGAGCGGTCGATGCCGGAAGAACCGAGGCGAACGTTGGATTCAATCGTTCCCGTGAAAAGAAACGAATCCTGCAAGACAATGCCAAATTGCTGACGCAGGTTTTGGATATTGATCTTTCTAACGTCTATGCCGTCGAGCAGAATCTGGCCGCGCTGCACGTCGTAAAAACGCAGCAGTAGAGAAATCAGCGTGGTTTTGCCGGCGCCCGTATGTCCGACAATGGCGAGCGTCTGGCCCGGCTCGACGCGGAAGGAGACGTCGCGAAGGACCCAGTCTTCATCGGCAGGTTCAGGGACGTCGCGGTAGCTGAACCACACGTTGCGGAACTCGATTTCGCCGCGAGGAGATTCGAGGCGCACGCACTGGGCTGCGGAATCGATGGTGATAGGCTCGTCCAGCAGCTTGAAGATTCGCTCCGAAGCGGCCATGGCGGATTGCAGAATGTTAAATTTCTCGCTGAGGTCCTGAATAGGACGGAAAAAGCGCGTGGCGTACATGGTGAAGGCGGTAAGTACGCCAAGGCTGAGGCTCCCGGAGAGGACACGATTGCCGCCGGACCAGTAGATCAAGGTGATCGTCGCGATACTGAGAAACTCGACGGCCGGGTAGAAGAGCGCAAAGGCCAGAATGGCATCGCGCCAGGCCAGCATGTTGTCGCGATTGCGTTTCGCGAATTCGATGCGGGCTTTGCGCTCACGATTGAAAAGCTGGACGACGCTCATTCCAGAAATGTATTCCTGGAGGAACGCGTTGATCCGTGCGATAGCGGTGCGAATGCGGCGGTTGGCGTCGCGCACGAACTTGCGAAAGAAATAGGTGACCACGAAAATGAAGGGCAGTACCGCGAAAGCATCGAGCGCGAGGCGGCGGTCGACAGTGAAAAGCAGGGCGGCCATCACGGCGAGAAGGAAAAAATCGTTGATCATGGTGACGACGCCCGCGGCAAAGAGATCGTTCAAAGCGTCGACGTCGGTGGTCACGCGCGTAACCAGTCGGCCCACCGGATTGCGGTCGAAATAGCTCATGGGCATGCGCTGGATGTACGCGAAGATTTCGCGGCGCATGTCGTACATGGTTTGCTGGCCGACGCGCTGCATGATACGGATTTGCGCGTACTGCGCCAGAAAATCGGAGATCAGCACGAGCAGGAAGACCAGGCTAATCCATTCGATGCCGCGCCAGGCCTGGCTTTCGGGAATGAGATGTTTCAGGGTCGGAGTAAAGTAGCCATCGATGGCCTTCCAGAAAAGCCAGGGAGGCGCGAGCTCGAGAGGAGTGACGACCGCGACCAGCGCCATGGCCAGCACCACGCGCCACTTGTACGGGCGCAGATACTGCATGAGCCGACGCATCAGCCGCGCGTCGTACGCTTTACCGAGCTTCTCTTCTTCGTGGATGTTACTCATGCTCGTTCGAGTTCTTCTTCCAGCAACTGTTTTTGATAGAGGTCGGCGTAGTAGCCACCGCGCGCGAGGAGCTCCTCGTGTGTGCCGCGCTCGGTAATCGAGCCATCGCGCAAGACGACGATTTGGTCCGCTTCGCGGACGGTCGAAGTGCGGTGCGCGATCAGAATCGTGGTGCGGTCGCGCATGATTCCGCGCAAGCGGCTAAGGATGCGCTCTTCTGTTTGCGTATCGACGCTGGAGAGCGAGTCGTCGAGAATCAGGATGCGCGGATCTCTGACAATCGCGCGTGCCAGGGCCGTGCGCTGCTTTTGCCCCCCGGAAAGTGTAATGCCTCGCTCGCCGACCATGGTGTCGTACTTCGCGGGGAACTCCTGGACATCGGCGTCGAGGCTTGCGACTTCGGCGGCTTCACGCACACGCTCGAGATCGAATTTTGGCAAACCGAACGCAATATTCTCGCCAACCGTTTCGCTGAAAAGGTAAGTGTCTTGCGGGACATAGCCGATCGCGTGGCGCAACGTGTCGAGCGGCCATTCGCGGATGGAGTGCCCATCGATAAGCACGGAGCCATCGGGCGCTTCCCAAAGGCGCGCCACAAGCGCGGCGAGAGTGGTCTTGCCGCTGCCCGTGGGTCCGACAATCGCGAGCGTCGAACCGGCCGGGATTCGCAGATTGATGTCGCGGAGAACTCCATCCGCGGGGCGGTTGCCATTTCCGGCGGCATTCGCGCTACCTCCGGCCATATTCGTCGGATAAGCAAATGTCAGATTGCGAAATTCGATTTCACCCTGAACCTTTTGTTCCGCCGGGACGGCCGCGGCGCGGTCGTCGATTTGCGGCTGGGCTGCGAGAATGTAATTCAGCCGGCCCATGGACGCTGCGCCACGCTGGAAAATATTTGTGACCCAGCCGAGCGCGATCATGGGCCAAACCAGGATGCCCAGATAGCTGTAGAACGCGATCAGCGCGCCAAGAGAAATACGCCCGCGTAGAACCAGATGTCCGCCCTGCCACAAAACAATCAGAAAAGTTATGCCGATGAGCGCCTGAAGCGATGGCATGAACATGCTCCAAGTGCGGATGAGCTTGACGTTGCGAGAGACGTATTCGCGGTTGGGCTCGTCAAACCCGCGAATTTCCGCTTCTTCCTGCGCATAGGCGCGCACCACGCGCACGCCAGCAAGGTTTTCCTGCACCTTTGCTGATAGCGTTGCAAGGGATGCTTGAATTTTCTCGTAGAGCTCGTGAATCACTTTCCCGAAGTGCTGCACGACGACGGCGACGACGGGCACGGGGAGCAGCACCCAAAGCGTGAGGGAACCGGAAAGTTGCGACATCACGATGATCGCGAGTGCCATGCCAATGATAGTTTGCCCGCTGTACATGATTCCGGGCCCCAAAACCATGCGAACAGCGTTGAGGTCATTGGTGGAGCGAGACATCAGCTCACCGGTGCGGTTGCGCACGTAAAATTCGGGCTCCATGAGCAACAAGCGATTCAGCAAATCGCTGCGAATGTCGAACTCGATGTCGCGCGAAACGCCGATGAGCACCCAGCGAGTTAGGAAAGAAAGCACGGCCCGCAGGGAGACCAGAGCGATGAGCAGCAGGCAATAAATTCCTAGTGCGTGCCTGCTGTGCGGAGAGTAATACGGAATCATGCGGCTCAACCAGGAGTCCGCCAGCAAGCGTCCCTGCGCACTGGTTTCAAAGGGTCGCGCGCTTCCCGCGAGAATGTCGGTGAGCACACCGGTCGCCAGGGGGATCACATTTTGCGCCACGCTCGACACCACCAGCGCAAACATACCAACCGCCGTCGCGCCCCGATAGCGCGCGAGGTACGGAAACAAACCCGCAAGGTTTTTCCACGAGGACGACTTAGGCGTTTTGGCCGTTGAGGTCGCACCAATCGTGGCCGCTGCCGAGCTCATCGGAGCACCGACCTGGCGGTGTCAAGGGATGGCTTTTCCATCAGGAAGTGCTCATACGCGAGATCCAGCGACTGATAGCGTTTTGTCGCGCGGTTCCAGGCGACGCCGATGGGCAGCACATGTTTGTCGGCACCGGTCTTGACCGGCGTGAAGTACAACTGGATTCCCTTAACTGGATCTTGGTCCCACTGAACCTTCCAGCCGGAGACGGCTGCCAAAGGCGTCAGCGCGAGATAGCCTTTGGCGTTTTTCAAATACTCATCACAGCGCAGCAGCTCCGACCATTTTCCGTCGGTTTCCTCCGCGATCACCGCGCGCGTCACGATGGTTCCGGGAATATCATTTTTGGGCGTCTTGGGGACGACGTTTGCCGCCAGGAATTGTTGTTTCCCGGTTTTCGCCAGGTCTCCGAAGACCAGGACCTGCGTCTCTTTTCCAAGCAGATTTAGCGCCGCCGCCTGCATGTCTTCGGGCACGGCAGCTTCCGCTGGTTTAACGGGCTCTTCTGCCGCAGGCTTTGGAGCAGGTTCATCGCCGCAACCCGTCAGCAGGAGGGCGGCGAGAGCGAGGGACGCCGCAAGGATTACCGCAAAAAATCGAACGCGCGTAGACACAGGAAGGTCAAGACCGCACGGCTCGTCTTTCATCCCAAGAAACGCAGACGAGCGGAGCATTGGGGCCGAACCGTTCGAGGTTGTTTGTGATTTGCCCATCAAAGACTTGCCGCGATCGGCGTGATACCTACTATACGCCCGGCTTGCCATCCTTTTCCGGTGGGTTGAGCAGCTTCATTCCATAGGGAACGATCTGCGCCTTGCGAACCAGACTTGCCATACCCAGAACTACGATACGACAATTCTATCTGTTGCCAGCCGTTCGTGGAAGCGCACCCCGAAGGCAGGTTCTCTGCAGCCAAAGGCATAGTTAGTGCTGCGCCAGAATCGCATCCAAGCGCGCTTCAAAATTCTGTTCGCCTTCGGACCACACCTGGCTCCGCACCACGGGCAGGGCGCGCTCAATCGACTCCACCCAGCTGAATAATTGTTGGATGTTTGCCCGGGTCTTTGCGTGATATTCCTTCAAATTACCTGGCGTGGACATCCACTGGCGGAAGGTGTGTTCTAGCGGATGATCAGACGACTCGAACGGATTCGCAGCCGCGCCGGGGGCCAGCAGCCCTCCATGCCCCGTAAAAAAATGTTCGAAGTCAAGATCGGCGGTGAACTGTCCTTCGGACGTGGCGACGCCGCCATCATATTCGGGGCCATGGCAGGTGAGCACCAGGGGCTCCGGTTTGTGCATCCATTTGAGGCTTTCTATGTCAAAGCTCCACAAATCCCATTTGGCTTTGGCCATGTAAGCGCTGTCCGCGCTCAGGTGCTGCGCCGCGAGGGCCGCCACTTCCGCCGCGCCGTATCCTTGACCCTTTAGATCCCACTCGGCCAGCGGAGTCTCGGTGGCATCGATGGGTTGCACGACGAGTTCCTTGAACTCCGGCTCCGAGGCGGAAAGCGGCACGGTCGCGAGAAATCTCGCGAACTGGGCAATCAGCGTGGTTTCTGAGAAGTCGCGCGTCCACACGCGCAAGTAGGCTCGGTTAGCCATAGCAGATCAAGAGAACTAATTATACGGGTGTAATAGCCGAGAGGCGAATCTAACCACGCGCTGCCTGGACTCCCGCCAATCTCGCCTCAGGCGCGCCCGCCGACGGCCTCAGCGGAATCGACGAGAAACTAGCGTTCGGTGCCGCCGGCGGTTTGCGAGCGGGTCATTGGCCGATCGCACGGCGGCGGCTCTGGTGCCGTCAAATGAGACGCAATCTGCTGCAAGCGCTCCCGCAGCGTTTCGCCGACGCTGGCAAAGACTTGTGCACAAGTCTCGCGCAGCGTTTCCGCGGCTTTGGCGGCAATGGTGTTGACTGCCTCGCGCGATTGGTGGTCCAGGCTGGCCACGGTAGCGAGCATCCATTGATTCGAAACGTTCTCCAGACGGCTGCGATGCTGCTCGGCAGACTGGTTGCTCATTTGCGAATAGATGTTACGCATTTCCGTGCGATGCGCTTCCACCGTCGACTGCCAGGACTCCATCAAGGGCGACATGCCGGCTTTCACTCGTGCATTCGCATCGGCCACGCCGCGGTCCACCGCGCTGCTCATCCCCGCGTGGAACTGCCGCAAAAATGCTTCCTGTTCGGCAGTAACTTTCTGCGTCAACTCCGCCCGGGCGGCGTCCAGCTGCATGCGCGTTTCGCCGAGCGACCGCTGCGTCTCTTGGCCAAAGCCATGGAGCTCCTGTCGTGCTTGGCGCTGAATTTCATCGGTGAAGGCTGCGGTGGTAGTTTCTGCCGCTTCGGCAAACAACGCGCGCGCGTTTTCGAACGCGTCGCGCACCACCTCTTCCATCTGCGTCTGCGTATGGCCGATGAAGTTGCGGCTGGAGTGATCCAGTTCGCTGGCGAAAACGCTGGAAACTTCACCGGCCTTTTCGCGGAAGTGATTTTCCGCCTGTTCGACGGTTTTTTCCGTGAGGCTCTGAATCTGCGTCTGCGCCTTCTTCTCGTACCACTCGGCAGATTTCATCAGGTCGTCGACGGCCTGATGCTTCAGGTCCACGGTCCTTGATTCGATCTCGGCGAGGTTGCGTGCCGCGACCGTTTGAGCGGCTTCCTGCAGAATTTGATCTATGCCGCCCAAGTTTTCGCGGAAGCGCGCCAATGATTCCGCGAACGCTTCATCCGCCGAAGTGCGAATGCGGTCTTGCTGCAAGGTCAGCGCGGCATCAAGAAGAGAGCGTCCACCCGCGAGGCGATGAATGGCTTCTTCCGTCTTTGAGATATGCGGCTGCACCATTGATTCGACTTGCTGGTCAAACTGCGAAATCGCACGCTGGCAATTCTCATCGAACGTGCTGCGAATGCGCGCGCTGATATCCTCAAAAAGGGTCTCGGAGCGCCGGTGCAATTCATTGCGATGCAGGCTTAGCACGTCATCGACTTGCGTCTCAAAACCCGCCAAAGCTTGCCGCTGCGCTGTTTCCGTTCGCGCGGAAAAGTGTTCCAAGCGTTCGCTGGATTCGGCGGCGCGCGTTAGCACGGATTCGAGCCATTGCGATTGCTCTTTCAACGAATCGCGCAGTGCGGTCAGGCGCTGCTCGGCTTCGGCTGTGGCGCTGGTCATGACTTCGCGAACTTCAGCAGATTGACGCTCCATTTGTCCTTGCAACGAATCGCGCAGGGCAGCTACGCGTTGGTCGCTTTCGGCCGTGGCGATAGTCATGGCTTCCCGAGCCGCAGCGGTGTGCTGTTTCGCGTGCTCTTGCAAAGAGATGCGCAACTCGGCTATGCGCTGCTCGGCTTCGGTTGCGGCGCTGTTTATAGCTTCACGAACTGCGGCGGTTTGCCGTCCAGCTTCTTCCTGTAGCTGAGAGGAAACCGCCCGGGTTCGTTCGTCGAGGCCCGTCGCCGCCTTGTCCTGGGCCGCCGTCAGCGTGCTTTCGAGCGTCGCATGCAAACGCTCGTGTGCAGCCTTCACTTCGCTATCCAGATGGGTCTGCCAGGAGGATTGAGCGGCCGAGAGTGATGCTGCTGCTTGCTCTCGAATCTCGGTCGCTGCCGCGCTCATGGCTTCACGATGCGCGTTTGCGGCCACTTCCCGTTGCCGTGCCACTTCGTCCATTTCGCGCATGGATTCCGCGGCGCGCTTAGTGATTTGGGACTCTGCTTGCTCCGATTGCGCGCGGAGCCGGGCGGAAGATTCCTCTGCCTGCTGGCAAAGCGCGCGAAGCGATTCCGTGACAATCGCGAGATGCTGGGTCTGCTCCGTGCGCTCCGCGGTGCCTCGGTCCGAGATTTTCTGTGTTAATTCCCGAGTTAGCTCTTCGAGTGGTGGCGCAATCCAGCCTGGCAGGTCTCTTTGTACTGCTTCCGCGGCGGCGGCGTAAGCACCGCGCGAACGAGTGTCAGACTCTTCCTGAATTTTCTCGATGGCGCTTGATACCTGCTGCGCCAGTTGTTCCCGAGCAGCCGAGAATTTCTGCTCCGACTCCTCCATCGAGACGCGACGCTCGGCAGCGACAGCTTGCGCCGCGACCTCACGCGCCGTCGCCTGTATCTGCTGTTTCGCGTCGGCCATCAGCCGAGCCATATGCCGCGAAAGTTGTAGCGAAGCATCGGTAGCGCTTGCCGGAGCAGGAAACACGCGCAGATTATCTTGAAGTGGTGCCGCGGTAGGTTCCGGTTCCGTGAGCGGCAAATGGATTTCCGCCGTCTCCGAAGCTCCCGGCAGCGCGTCTGGCGTGCCTGTGTGAGTGCTCTCGATACGTGTACCTTCCGAAGTTGCAAACCAGTCAGGCGGAGGAAACGCAATGCCCCAGGTGTTGCCGGGGTTTTCCAGCTCGAGTGCCACTTGGAAAAGCTGCCGCACCGTGCGCGGCCGCTGAATCCAGGCCACGCGCCCGCGCGCTGCCCTCGGAGGCTGTCCGGATTCCGGATGCGGCACCTCGAGCGTCACCCACATATTTTTTAGTACGTAGTGTTTCGATTGGTAGCGACAGCCATGGCAATTGATAATGAGAGTCGAGGTGCGCTCTGTAAACGGACGACCCAGCGCGTCCACGCCGGTCACCGCTAGCGGCACCGCCTGCATAATCCGCGTACTGCGCCGCTTCCGCAATTCCTCATTCTGATGGGCAATGTTTTCAGACATTGTTTCCGTCGTTTGGTCGGCAATATTGCCGCTCTGCTCGTCCATGGACACCGTCGCCGCTCCTAGAGTTTGGGCTGAACTCCCAGATCGCTCACGACTTCTTGATTGTTGTGACTTGCGAAGTAGTTCCCGAAGTAGCTTGCGAAGTCGGCGTATGGTGCGTTCCACTTAGGAACTCCCATGCTTCTTTTGCCACCCAGATTGGTCCTACCAGCAAATAAATCGGTCCCTGAAAAAACGCTGGATGATTTCCCTCAATCTTGTGTCCAAGAAGAAGAAGAATCCAGCCGCCTAGAAAAAAGCTCGCTGCTAAGATCCACTTCATGAGAATCAGAAGAATGATCCCCAAGAAAATCATGGGGATGCCGACTCCATGAAGCAGCTTATTCCAGCCAGAAGAATGCTCGTGATCGTATTGCGCCATGTAGTGCGCCAAACCTGGCATAGCGCACCTCCTTGCGGTGGGGACCACTCCGCGGGAGTCAAACTCTATACCCAAAATGGTCCGCTGACTAGGGGCGCCCATACGTACTAGCCCGGCCTGAACCTCTTCTCAAAGCCAGCTGTATTGTTCGATGGATGAAGGTGTGGTCCGCGGTGAGCTGCGCATCACGAGGCTTAACGTCCACTTTGCCGTGCACTTTGCCGTGCAAACTTCCAGCCAAGGCCCGATCGCAAATCGCGCCAGCTACAAGTCCCGCCGGCCCTCAAGGGCCTTAAGCATAGTAACCTCGTCAGCGTACTCCAAATCCGCACCCACGGGGATGCCGACGCCAATCCGCGTGACCCGGACGCCCAGCGGTTTCAGTAGTTTAGATAAATACACGGCTGTAGCTTCGCCCTCCGCCGTCGGATTGGTTGCGATAATAATCTCCTCGACCGTCCCGGCCTTCAGCCGCTCGATCAGGGATTTAATTCTCAGCTGCTCCGGCCCGCGCCCCGAAAGCGGAGACAGCGATCCTCCCAGTACGTGATACATGCCGCTATACGTGCGCGTTTTTTCAATGGCCATGATGTTGTGCGCTTCTTCCACCACGCAGATCAACTTTTTGTCGCGGCTCGCGCCCGTGCAGAAGTGGCACGGGTCATTTTCCGTAATATTGCTGCATACCGAGCACTCGCGGATTCTCTCTTTGGCATCGCGAATGGCATCCGCCAGGCCCAGCGCGTCTTCCGGCGCCGCGCGCAAAATGAAAAAGGCTAGCCGCTGAGCGGTCTTCTGTCCAATACCGGGGAGGTGCTTCAATTCATCAATAAGGCGTTCTACAGGGGCTGCAAAATCAGGCATGCATGATGTGTAGCACAGCCGCGCGTCTCCGCGCAAACCAGCTTGAGAAATTGCCTCGGGAGCGGCCTGCCACTAAGGCTCGGCAAAGTCACAACGTAACGACTAGCGCGAACCCGCCGTGCCTCGACGGGTCACCATAACAAACTCAAATCAAAGCACTTAGACGGCCTATGGTTACTACCTATGCGTGTTCTCGGAACAAATTGCAAGATTCCAGCCCCCTCCCGTTCTACCATCAGAATAACCGAGCAGCATCTTCGAGGATCACCCATGCCCTTTGCTACTCCCCTGCTTGTTCTCTACGGGTTGCTACTGCTCGCTACGCCCGTCTTAACCATTGCTCTTTATGTCCGGTACGGCAGACTTCGTAAGCGGTTAAACGAATTCACCGAGGAGAACGCTAAGAATCTCACGAAGTTGCAGCGAGCGGTGGGTGAGCTGCAAAGCAAACTTGCGGCAACAACTCCGCACGCTGCTGCGCTGACGCCCGAGAAACCGGTCACTCCGGAGGGTCGTCAGCCGATCCCGGTTCCAAGATCATTTCCGCAAGTACATGTGCCTCCACCGCTTGCAGTCCCGCCGCGTGTCGATGCGCAGCCGCCCACTAAGCCGCAAACTCCGACGCCAGTTGCGGTCACGGAGAAAAAACCCGAGTCTGAGCCGGAGCAAAGGCCGCAGATGCCCGGACCAGCCGTGCCTGTCCCGCCTGTAATCGTGACGCCGCCAACTATTCCCGCTGCTGCGCCACCGCAAAAGCCCCCAGCGCCAGCCGCAGCGGTTGAGCCGAAATCGGCTGAGCCAAAGCCGCCGATCGCCCCCGCACCCCAGGCGCCGCCTCCTGAGGCAAAGCCAACTCCGCCAGCGCCACCCAAAGTTATCGTACCGCCCGCGGTTCCGCATATGCCCGCGATCCCGCCGCCTCCGCCTCAGCCCGCTGCAATTCCTCCTGCCGCATCGGCGCGCATCTCCACGCCGCCGCCGATCTCCCCTCTTCACATTCCCGCGCCCAAACCCACTCTTCAGCAGCGCATGAAAAAAGTCTCGGCTATTGAAGAAACGTTAGGCACCAACTGGCTCGCCAAGATCGGCGTCATCCTCACCGTGATTGGCGTCGCGCTCCTCGGCATCTACGAACTCGGCGCACTCGGTGCTGCCGGCAAAGCCAGCATCTCCTATGCCGTAGCCATCGCGCTTCTCGGGGGTGGCATTTACATCGAAAAGCGCGAGCGTTTTCGCCTTTTTGGACGCGCTTTCATCGGCGGCGGCTGGGCTCTCCTGTTTTTCAGTACCTACGGCATTCATCACGTGGCCGCCATGCACGTCCTCGATTCCCTCGTGTTGGATTGTGTCCTCATGCTCGCCGTCGCGCTCGGCATGGCCGCGCACACGCTGCGCTACAAATCCCAGTTCGTAACGGGCCTTTCTTTTCTCCTCGGCTACACCACCGTTGCCCTAAGTTTCAGCGAAGTCCAGCCGCTCTCGCATACAGGAGCCAGCGAGAACACCGCCTACGGATTGCTTGCCGGCGTCATTCTCGCGATTGGCCTCGTCAGCATCGTTTTGAAAATGGGCTGGTTCGAACTGGAGGTTTTCGGCATTCTCTCCAGCTACCTCAATCATCTCTACTGGCTCTACCGCCTCCTCGGTCCCAACGGCGCCCACGGCCGCCTCTTCCCAGAATATCAAGCCAGCCTGGCCATGCTGTTCTTCTATTGGTTGACGTTCCGCATTTCCTACATCCTCCGCGGCATCAAAACCGACTTCGAAGAGCACGTCTCCACGGTTTCCGCGCTCCTCAACACGCTTCTTTTGCTCGGCGTGATGAAGTTCCAATCCGTTCAGCCAGACCTCGCCTACATCGCACTGCTTCTCGTCGGCGCGCTGGAATTCATCTTCGCCCAGCTTCCCATCACGAGGCGCCGTCGCCGTGCCTTCATCATTCTCAGCCTGCTGGGCGCGGCGCTGATGATTGTGTCCGTTCCATCGCACTTCTCCGGCAACCCCGTCGCGTACCTCTGGCTCGTCGGCGCCGAGGTTTTTCTTTTCGCTGGCATCATCTTCGAAGAAGTTGTCTTCCTCCGCGTCGGCCTTTTCACCGGCTTGCTTGTTGGCATCGATCTCATCGGCTTCAACTTCCGTCCGCTCGTCCTGTTGCGCGCCAAGTCAGAAGACCTTGCTTCCGAGGCCGGCATCCTCTTCGCAGTGTGCGGCATTGCGCTTTATCTCAACGCACTCTACGTCGGCTCGCGCTGGAAAGAATCTTTCCGCGCCGCTGTCGATCGGCGCTTGCTGGACATTCATTCCTATTTCGGCGCGTTCGCAACCGCAACGGCGGCTTGGGCTCTGTTCGCGAACGATTGGACAGCACTTGCTTTCGCGGCCATCATGCTGGCCCTCGCATTCCTCGCGCGCCGCCTCGAGTCGCGCCATCTTCAAATTCAATACGCCTTGATCGGTGCGCTCACTCTATATCGCACGCTGGTCTTCAATCTGCACATGGAAAGTCCCCTGCCCTCGCATATCTCTACACGCCTGATCACTCTTCCCATGCTCGGCGCAATCTTCTATCTCACCGCAAAACTCGCCGCCCTGCGCGATGATCAAGAACAGCGCGCCTTCCGGGGCCTCTTTGCGTTAGCAGGTACCGCTCTCTTCGCGGCGCTCATTTGGTTCGAAGTTCCGGAACTTTGGCAACCTCTCCTCTTCATCGCGTTCGCCGTGGCTCTCTCCGAAAACGCGCGGGCTCTCCGCTATCAGGTTCTCGCGTTTCACGCGCACGGCGTCACGCTCCTCGCGGTCTTAACGGCTTTCACCGCGGACCCATACAACGTCCACGTCTGGCACACCATTCCGATGCATGCCCTTGCAGCACTTCCCGTCGTTGCTGGTTGCTACTGGATTGCCAAGCGTATGGGCGTGGAAAACGCGCGCCACTTGGAAATTGCTCGCGTCGCGTACACCTGGCTCGCTGCTGGGGCAATGACTTGGGTCATCGAAGAAGCGCTCCGCGCTCCGTGGATTGCCGTCGGTTGGATCGTCTTCGCCGTGGCTCTCGCGCTGTCCACACGCTGGATTCGCTATCGTCAGCTGGCCTGGCAGGCAAATGTGGTCGCGCTCGCTGCGTTCTTGCGTACTTACACGTTCAACCTGAATCTGCATCAGCCGCTCTGGCCCCACGTTTCTTTGCGTCTTTTCACGGTTGGCTTGGTCATCGCCGGCGCTTACGTCCTTGCCAAGATTTCTGCCGACGCTCTCGAAGAATTCGAATCCCTCGTCCGCAACGCCTACACTTGGGCCGCCGCTCTTTTCGTCGGTCTTCTGATCTTCGGCGAAGCCCAGCACGACTGGATGGCGGTCTTCTTCCTCGCCGCCGGAATCATTCTGGCCCTCGTTGGCCGCCGCTGGAATCTGCCGCACCTCGGTTTCCAGGAACATCTCTTTGCCATCGCCGCCATCGCGCGCACCTTCGCCTACAACTATCACTTGACCACGTACTACGGAAATTTTGGCGTCCGCATCCTCACCGTCTCGATCGTCGCCGCCGGCCTCTACGCCATTTCACGCAAAGCCACCGCGCCTGACGCGCCGTACGCGCTCTCCTCGGCCTATCTGCACACCACCGCCGCCACATCGCTTCTCGCTCTGTTGATGTGGTACGAACTCTCCAGCGGTTGGCTCGCCGCCTTCTGGGCGCTCTTCGCATTCGCGCTTGCCGTCGTCGACCGCCGCTTCAAGCTCGACGACCTGCGCTGGCAGGCTCACGGTCTGGCCCTGCTGACCATGATCCGCAGCGTCTGGATCAACATGTACGTGGAGGACAGCTGGCACGGCCTCAGCGTCCGCCTCCTCTCGCTTTCCATCGTAGCCGTCGTTCTTTACGCCATGTCGCGCCTTGTCCGCATGCCCGAACAGTGGCGCGCCCGCGACTTCCACCACATCTATTCCTGGTCCGCGTCCCTGATTGTCTGCTTGCTCCTCTGGCGGGAACTCAAGCCCCTCAGCCTCGCCGTCGGCCTCGCCGTTTTTGGCCTGGTCCTCTTCGAGTACGGGCTGCTGCGTAAAATCGCACAATTCCGCTACCAGTCCTACGTTGCCTGCACCGCCGCCTTCGCCCGCATTTTCTTCGCGAACCTCGCCGCCGGTGAGCCCGGTGTTTTTTGGAACGACCGTATGATCACCGTCGCCCCGCTCGTGCTGATTTTCTTCTTCGTTTATGCGCAACTTCCGGGCAATGAACAAAACACCGCGCGAGATCGGCGCTTCCGCTTCGACGCGTTCGTGGCCTATCTCGGAACGGCGACGATTGCAGCGCTTTTCTACTTCCAGTTTCAACCCGAATGGGTGGTTACGGCCTATGCCGTCCTCGCGTTTGCCTTGTTTGCCGCAACGTGGGCGCTCGATCGCGCGATCTTTCTGCACCAGGGAATTCTTCTCACGCTAGGAACTTTCGCCCGTGGCATGGCCCACAATCTTTTCGGCTCGGGCTACTTTGGCGATGGCGATTGGAAGGGCCGCTACTTCATCGTTGGCTTGGCCGTTGCGATTCTACTCGCGACGCTCGCCTTCGCGTTTCCTCTGCGCGCGCGCTACGCTGCTCCGCCGAACGCTAGCCGTTGGCGAAAAGCTTTGGCCGCTCTTGTCGCGCGCCCGGAACAATTGCAGTTCTTCGCGCCTTTCCTTCTGCTGACCACCATGCTCGCCCTGAAGATGCGCGAAGGCATGGTCACGGTCTCTTGGGGAATCGAAGGCGTGCTCATCATCCTTCTCGCTCTCGCCGTCAAGGAGCGCAGCTTCCGCCTCACCGGCCTCGGTATGCTCCTTCTCTGCGTCGCAAAAGTTTTGGCCATGGACGCCTGGCGGCTTGAAACACGCGACCGCTACGTCACCTTCATCATTGTCGGTGTAGCGTTGATCGCCGTTTCCTCTCTCTATATTCGCTTCCGCGACAACATCCGGCAATACCTATGAAGCGCGCCGTTCTATTCGTAATTTTCTTCGCGATTCTGGGAGTCGCTCTCGGCGGCCTCTATTGGAGCCAGCGCCGCGCCAAATCTCCTCCCGTCTCCACGAACGCCATTCTTAATATTGCCGCCGACGCGCAGCGCGACCTCACGCGCGTTCCCATGCGTTTCACTCGGCTTAGCGATGAACAGGAAATCGCCATCGGGCACAATCTCTCCGCAGGCTACGCGGAACAACTGATGAAGCTGATGCCGGAAGAAGAAGCGCTAGAAAAATATGTGCGCCGCGTCGGCGGCACGGTCGCCGCGCACGCCCACCGCCATCTCGACATGATCAACGCCTTCTCGTTGCCCGGCGGCCCAGTTTACATCGGTGAAGGCATGCTCGATCAGATGGAAACAGAAGACGAACTGGCCAGCATTCTCGGGCATGAAGTCGAGCACATCGATCACTATCACTGCATCGAGCGTTTCCAAGTCGAAGCCAAGCTCAAAAACTTGAATCTCGACCTCGTTGGCCAGCTTCTGCAAATTCCTCTCGAATTCTGGCAAGCCGGTTATCACAAGGACGAGGAATTCGAAGCCGATCGCGAAGGCGTTCGCCTCGCCGTCGAGTCCGGCTATTCGCCGTATGGAGCCGTCAGCATCTTCACGCGCCTGGCCAAGCTCTGCGATGAATACGTCATCCACGCGCGCAGCCCCGAAGAAGAATTGTCCGAACTCGCAATCCAA
>Ga0207103_10146_pt1 | contig 21111 bp, 16 predicted proteins | sample Alteio_BWMinHeat_81_FD_153546 | JGI IMG/M metagenome (GOLD analysis project Ga0207103, IMG submission 153546) | Enriched cells from forest soil in Barre Woods Harvard Forest LTER site, Petersham, Massachusetts, United States -... | ecosystem: Environmental > Terrestrial > Soil > Temperate forest >...
TTACGATGAGGAGCACGAGAAGGAGCGCGACTACGCCGGCGAGGATGAGACGCATGACGGCAAAGAAGTATCTCATCGCCCCGATCCTCCTGCTGGTTTGTTGCTCAGGCGGACGGGCGTTCCGGCGACCAAAGAGTCCGATGGATTGACAATGACTTCGTCTGTTGGTTGCAAGCCGGAAACAATTTCTACGCTACTGCCGTAGTCGCGGCCGATCTTTACCGGAATCAGCTCGGCCTTTTCATTGCGAACCAGTCCTACCTGCAAGCCTTCTTTGCGGAAGATCAGCGTATTCGATGGAATGCTTACCGAGCGCGTCTCGTCAGGCAACTTGAGGTGCACGAAGACGTAGGCACCCGGCAGGAGCTGGCCGGTCGGATTGTCGACATCGACTTCGACAAGCAGCGTACGTGAGGCGATGTCAATGGAGTTGGCGTTGCGAACGAGAGTGCCATGAAAGACTTGGCCGGGGAATTCATCGAGGGTCAAGGTGGCCGGTGCACCGGTGCGCGAAGCGCGGGAGTACATGCTGATGAATGCCGACGCAACCTATCTGATTCCCGACCAGGTTTCCTACGAGCAAGCAGCACCGATCTTCTGCGCGGGCTACACGGTCTACAGCGGGCTGCGGTGGGCCGATCCCCAGCCGCACGAGCGCGTGGCCGTGCTTGGAATCGGCGGCCTTGGACACCTCGCAGTGCAATACGCGAAGGCGGCGGGCTTTGAGACCATCGCCATTTCCCACTCCCCTGACAAAGACACGTTGATCCGCGAGCTCGGTGCGGATGAAATTGTCCGCGACGGAAAGAACCTTGCCGCAGCGGGCGGTGCCGACATCATCCTCAGCACTTCCAATTCGACGAAGTCCATGGTGGACAGCATTCAGGGATTACGGCCAGACGGCCGGCTGATCGCCATGGGGGCGGACGCGGAGCCACTTTCCGTCTCGCTGATGGATCTCATCATGAAACGCATCCGCATCATCGGCAGCCAGCAGAACGGCCCCGAATATCTGTACGAAGCTCTCGATTTCGTGGCGCAAGGGAAAGTCAAAACGATCGTCGAGACCTACCCATTGGCGGAGGCCGCCAAGGCCTACGAACGCGTTGCGGAGGGCAGGGCTCGGTTCCGCGCTGTTCTCACAATGTAATCGGCGATACGAGCAGTCACCGGCGTTTTCGGGCGGATCAACGGGCAACCCTTCCATAACCCGATCAGGGAAGGGTGCCGACGATTTGTTCAGGATGCAGAATTGAATGTTGACGCGCTGTTTTAATGCTCTTTAGCATAAGAAACATAAATAGAGATTTGCATGCGCGCGAGGCGCAATTCACAGCGATCGACGTTCGGGCGTGGGAGGAGTCGGATCAAGAACAATGGTGAATATGGGCGGACTGTCTAATAAAACGGCAATAGTGACGGGGGGCATCCAAAGGCATAGGCGGTGGGATTGCAACGGCCTTGGGAGCTGCGGGCGCGCGCGTGGCCGTGAACTATTCCTCCGACCGTGAAGGCGCCGAACGCGTCGCTCAGGCGATCACCGACAACGGGGGCGAGGCCATCGCGGTCGGCGCCGACGTGTCCCAGGCCGCAGATGTCGCGCGGTTATTCAAAGAAGTGGATTCTGCGTTCGGAAGACTGGACGTTTTGGTCAACAACGCCGGGGTATTCCGCTTCGGCGCCTTCCCGGAGATCACCGAAGAGAGCTTTCACCTCCACTACAACATCAACGTTCTCGGGGCGATTCTCACCGTGCAGGAGGCGATCAAGCGGTTCGGGACCGACGGCGGGAGCATCATCAACCTCAGCTCTATCGTCGGCTCGCATCCGGTGGCGGGAGCCCTGCTGTACGCTTCCACAAAAGGCGCCATCGAAACGATGACCAGGGGATTGGCACTCGAACTGGCGCCGCGCAAGATACGCGTCAACGCCATCGCTCCCGGTCATACGGAAACCGAAGGCAATGTAGCCGCGGGGACCTTTGAGGGTGGTGCCGGCGCCGTTCTGGCTGGGAAAACGCCGCTCGGCCGGCTCGGTCGCGTGACGGATATCGCCCCGCTGGCGGTGTTCCTAGCGTCAGACGAATCAGCCTGGATTACCGGGGAGGTCATTCGTGCCTCAGGCGGTCTCGTTTTAGCCACCTGAGTGCAATGTGCTGACCTGGCGATAACACATTCGGTGAACGCAGTCAGGGCAACGCAGAGAGGAGACTCCTATGCAACTTCAAGATGACTACTTCGCTGCCTATCGCAGCCGGAAGCTGACCTGCTTGCCGGCATTCAAAGCCGCCATCCCCAGCTGATGGTGAAAAGGTACGCGCACGCAGATCGAGACGAGGTCCACGCCGGGATGCTGGACCATTTTGTAAGCGTCGGCAAAAGCATGGGGAATTCCGAAATGCTTGGCCGTTTCGTCTGCGGTTTCCTGGCGGCTCGTGCTGACCGCCGAGATCTCGAACTCCGCAAGCGCGCGCAAGGCCGGAATTTGGGCATCGCGCCCCCAGCCCTGCGCATACTTGCTCCAATGATGCCGACACGGATTTTTTCTGTCGCCGTGATGTTTTTCCCTCTCTACTCTCGGGTGGACAGCGATGATGCCCAGAACCGAGAGCGCAGAAGATGTTGCGAAGACAACAATTTCCAAGAACGCTCTAGCTCTTAAATCTCCTGCGAAGGGGCTCGAATACCGTTTCTATGTCTGCCACCCGCCGCCAAGTGCCCGGTAGAGTTGCACGAGACTCTGATATTCGTTACCACGCGCCTCCGCCAACGTGAGTTCTGCGGCAAAAAGGGACCTTTGCCCGTCCAGCACTTCGAGATAAGTGGCGGTGCCGCCTTGGTACCGCATGATAGAGAGGCGAACGGACTCTTCCAGATCCGCTACGGCCTGCTCCTGGCGAACTCGAACCTCATGGAATTTTTGAAATCCGATCAGCGCGTCGGACACATCGCCAAAGGCGTGCTGAATAGCCTGCTTATAAGCGATTAAAGCCTGCTGGTGCTGCGATTCGGCCAGATGCAGGTTCCCGCGAAGTGCGCCACCTGTGAAAATAGGTTGAGTTATCTGAGCGCCGTAGGACCAGATGCTCGTTTGCGAACTCATCAAACCGGTGAAAACACTACTGCGGCCAAACGCGCCGCCGCCCGAACCGGTCAGCGATATTTGTGGGAAGAACGATGCTTTCGCGACGCCGATTTCGGCGTTCGCGGCAACGAGCATTTGCTCGGCTTGGTGAATGTCGGGGCGTCGTTCGAGCAACGTGGAAGGCAGTCCCGGCGGCACGTCAGGAGGAAGCGCCTGCTCTTCGAGCGGGCGTCCACGCGGCACGCCTTGCGGATAATCGCCAATGAGAATGCTGATAGCATCTTCCTCCTGGCCAATCTGTCTCTCGAGATCCGGTATCTGCGCATTTGCGGTGTCGAGCACTTGCTGAGCCTGGAGCACATCTAGCTTTGTGGCGACGCCGCGATCAAGTCGGAACGACGTCAGTTTGACGGAATCTTGCTGTGTCTTCACGGTGTCTCGAGTGATTTGGAGTTCGAGATCGAGTTGAAGAAGTGTGAAGTAGTCACTCGCCACGTCACTGACGAGCGTGAGCATGACCGTGCGCTGTGCATCCTCAGTGGCCAGGAGTTGGGCACGCGCCGCTTCGGTCTCTCTTCGCAGCTTGCCGAAGAAGTCGAGCTGGAAAGCAGCGTCTGCCGTGAGCGCCAGGAAATTTGATTTCGACTGAAAACTCTGTTCTTTGCCACCGGTGAAATTGCCGTTCCCCTGTATCCGCGGAAATAGATAGGAGCGCGTTATAGCAAGCTGGGCGCGCTCGGCGTTGATACGCTCCGTCGCTAACTGCATGTCGTAATTCTGTTTCAAGGCGGTGCCGATCAGATTCTGGAGTTGCGGGTCCTGGAAGACCTGCCACCAGGGAAGGTCCGCGTAGGAAGCTACTTGAGCTTCAGCCTGCGGGCTTTCTCGCAGATCGCGGAACGCAGTCGGAGGTTGCACGACGGGCCGGTGGTAGTTGGGGCCAACCATGCACCCGCCGATAAGACTCGATGCCAAAACAAGGGAAATCAATGGCCGAAGCTTCTTCATCAATCGCCCCACTTTGCGGCCTGCTCATCCATGAGTTGCTGGCTCATCTCAGTCTCCCGTCGCCGGTGCGGGCGTTGCCGGCACTGCAGAAGGGGCGTGCTCCTTGCCTGCACCTGACCATTTTTCAACCAAGTAGAAAATCGCAGGGATAAGAAAGATCCCGATCACACTCGCGGCCAGCATGCCGCCGATCACGGCCGTCCCCATAATTTGGCGAGCTACCGAACCGGCGCCGGTGGCGATCCACAAGGGCACGCAACCCAGGATGAACGCGAAGGAGGTCATCAGGATTGGCCGCAGGCGGAGCTTGGCGCCTTCCAGCGCCGCATCCACCAAAGGCCTTCCTTTCTCGTATTCTTCCTTGGCAAACTCGACGATCAGAATCGCGTTCTTGGCGGCCAGGCCGATCAGCATCACCAACCCGATTTGCGAATACACGTCAGTCTCAATCTGCACCATGTAAGCTGGATAGAAGGCGCTGAGTACGGCCCGGCGCAGCCACAACACCGCGAAGGCCCCGAATACCGCGACCGGCGTGCTCAGCAACACGCTGAATGGCAGCGACCAGCTTTCGTACAGCGCCGCCAGAATCAGAAAGACAAACAGCAGCGACAATCCAAAGATCGCCCAGGCCGGGACGCCTTGGCGTGCCTGCTGCTCTTGATAGGACATGCCCATGTAATCGAACCCCATTTCGCGGGGCATGGTCTGTTTGAAGACATCTTCCAGAGCCGCAGTGGCCTGGTCCGAGCTGTAGCCCGGCGCGGCGCTGCCGTTGATCTGCGCGGAGCGATACTCGTTGTAGCGCATCGTGAATTCGGGGCCGGAACGCGACTCAAACTTCGTCAGCGCGGAAAGCGGGACCGTTTGGCCCGCGCTGTTGCGCACATAGAACTGCCCGAGATTCTCCATATTCGCCCGGTAAGGCGCTTCGGCTTCGACGTACACTTGCCAGGTACGGCCGAAATCGTTGAAGTAGTTGATGAACAAGCCGCCCATAAAAGACTGAATGGTCCTGTAGACGTCGCTGATGGCCACCCCTTGCTTCAGTACCCTCTCCCGGTTGACCTCCAGGAACTCTTGCGGAACGCTCGGCAAAAACGAGGTGCTGATATAGCCAATCTCGGGGCGTTTGCGAGCGGCGGCCATGAATTTGTCGAGGTTGCCTGCAAGAAACGGGACATCTCGCCCGGCACGGTCTTCCAGCACGAACTGAAAGCCGCCGGAAGTGCCGACGCCGGGGATTGCTGGCGGCGAGAAGCTGAAAGCAGTCCCTTGCGGAAGTCTGCTGAGCTGCTGGTTCAAGCGCTGCTTGATTTCCTGAAACTGTTCCGCTCGTGTTTCGCGGCTACTCCAGGGCTTCAGCGTGACGAAAAAGAAGCCGTTGTAGGTAGTCCGGACGAAGCTGAGCAAGCTGAAGCCAACAACAGTCGTGGTGTATTCGACGCCTGGGGTGTTGGCAAGGATCTTCTCGACCTGGCTCGCCGCCGCGCTGGTGCGCTCCAACGAAGCCGCATTCGGAAGGTCCATGTTGATGTACACATAGCCCTGATCTTCATCGGGCAGGAAACTTGAAGGCAAGCGGCTGCCAAAAAATCCAGCGGCGACGCCGAGGACCGCCAGCAGCACCATGGCCACGGCGCTCTTGCGGATCAGCCCGCTACACAAACGGACATAACCGTCCGTGGCACGTCCAAAGACGTGGTTAAACCAATCGAAAAATCGGTTGAGCAACCCCGTGGTCTGTTTCTTGGGCCGCAGCAGCAGAGCTGCGAGTGCCGGGCTGAGAGTAAGGGCGTTAAATGCCGAGAGCAGAACCGATATGGCGATAGTCACAGCGAATTGCTGGTAGAGCCGCCCGGTGATGCCGGGGATAAAGGCGGTGGGTACGAATACAGCAGACAGAACCAGGGCGATCCCGATGACCGGGCCCGAGAGTTCCGCCATGGCTTTTCGCGCGGCGTCCTTGGGAGCAAGACCCTCCTCGATGTGGCGTTGCACGCCTTCGACGACGACAATGGCGTCGTCCACCACTAGGCCGACGGCCAGCACCAACCCGAACATAGAAAGGGTATTGATGGAGAAGCCAAAGAGCGGAAAGAAAATAAAGGTGCCCACAAGCGAGACGGGCACGGCCAACAGCGGGATCAGCGTAGCGCGCCAGTCTTGCAGGAAGAGGTACACGACAAGGATGACCAGCACAATGGCGATGAGCAGGGTTTGAATGATCTCCTTCATGCCTTCTGTCACTGCTGTTGTCTGGTCCAGCGAAATGGCGTAATCCATGTCTTCCGGGAAGCTCCGCTTCATCTCGGCCATCAGCTTGCGAACGCCCGCGGCCGTTTGCACCGCATTCGTACCGGGCAACTGGTAGACGGGGATAACGATGGCGGGCTTGCCATTCAAGCGGCTGACAATGCTGTAGTCTTGCGCACCCAGCTCGACGCGGGCGACGTCTTTCACGCGAACAGTCCCGCCATCTGGCGCCTCGCGCACGATCACGTTTTCAAATTGTTCAGGGGAAGTGAGGCGGCCTTGGGCAAGCACGGAATAAGTGAATTGCTGATTCGCGGCAGCGGGTTCACCACCCACCTGACCAGCAGGGTTGACCGTGTTCTGCTGCTGCACGGCATTGACGATGTCCGTGACCGTGATGCCCAGCTTCGCCAGTTTGTCAGGCTGTACCCAGAGTCTCATGGCATACTGCCCCGCGCCGAAAACCTGCGTCTGGCCCACACCGTACAAGCGGGCGATGGGGTCGTTGAGGTTGATGTAAGCGTAGTTGCCAAGGAACTTGGTATCGAAAGTGCCCTTCGGCGAAAATACGCCGACCAGCATGAGCGGAGCGGTCACGGACTTTTTGATGGTGACCCCGTAGCTGTTAACGTCCGGCGGAAGCTGACCGGCAGCAAGTTGCTCGCGCGACTGTGTGAGGATGAGATCGGTGTTCGGGTCGGTCTTCAGGTCGAAGTCCACGACCATGGTGGTTTGCGAGTTTCCAGTGGCGTTCAGCGAATACATGTAATTCATGTTGTCCACGCCGTTGATTTGCTGTTCGATGGGAGTGGCGACGGATTGCTCGAGGGCCTGCGCGTCCGCGCCGACATAGGAGGCCTGCAGCTGAATTTCCGGTGGTACGATGTTGGGAAACTGCGCCACGGGAAGACTCGCGATGGTGACCGCGCCCACAATCACCATCAGGATGGCGATCACCATCGCCACGATGGGCCGCCTTATGAAGAAATTGGACATGGATATTGATTCCTTTCGATCAAACCTAAGCTCGCTCTGCGCTCGCTTCACGCGGAGACGGCAAGAGTCGGGGCGGCGCCGGTCCTTGTAAGCAACGCGCTCGTCGGTTCTGTTCCGCCGCAACCGTTTTGGCCTTCAGTCAGTTACATATGGTTTCGGTTGTACGATCGTGCCCGGGCGGAGAGTTTGCCGGCCCTGTGCGACCACACGTTCGCCGGCCTTTAGGCCGTCTTGGATGATCCACCTGGTGCCAACGCGTTCGCCAACTTTTACTGAACGGATGGCGATCTTGTTGTCTTGCCCGACCACGCTAACCTGATAGCTGCCTTGCAGATCGGCGACCGCCGGCTGGGGAACCAGTAACGCGCCTTTCGCGGTGCGCACTACAGCGCGGACTTTGCCGTACTGTCCGGGACGAAGCACATTGCCGGGATTGGGAAAGAGGGCCGCCAGCTGGATCGAGCCAGTGTTTTGATCGACGGCGCGGCCCGCGAAATAGAAGACGCCTTCGTGGGGATAGGTTGTCCCGTCAGCGAGGATGAGCTGCAGTTTCCAGCGCTGTCTATCCGAGCCTGAAAACTGCCCCTTCAATTGAAGGTAATCTTGTTCGCTGACCGTGAAGTAGTCCCGGATGGGGTCGAGAGTCGAAACGGTTGTCAGCGTTCCACTGGTGGAACTGACCAAATCTCCGACTTGAGCCTTTGCAACATCGGCGATGCCGTTGACGGGCGAAGTAACGTTCGTAAATCCAAGGTTGAGCTTTGCCGTTTCGACAGCGGCTTGGGCCGATTTGATTTGCGCCTGGTCCAGAGCGACCGTAGCCTTCGCGGCCAAGTTATTCTGGTTGGCATTGTCGAGGTCTTGCTGGCTCGCGGCCTGCTCCTTGGCAAGCGGGGTGTAGCGCTCCACATCGAGCTGGTCCCGGTGCTGCACAGCTTCGGCGTTAGCGAGCTGCGCGATGGCCTGCGCTAACTGACCGTCGGCTTGGTCGAGCGCCGCCTGAAAGGGCCGAGGATCGATCTCAAAAAGCAACTGGCCCGTCCGTACGGTCGACCCTTCTTGATAATCCCGTTTGAGCAAATATCCTGAGACCTGCGCTTGGACGTTTGCATTCACCTGTCCAGCGAGCGTACCGATCCATTCGCCGTAAATCGGAACATCCTGCTGTTCGACCTGCGCCACCAGGACATCCGGAGGCGCTTGCAGTGCTGCGCCGGACGCACGTTTCGGGCGCAGGGCTCCAACGATCAGAGCGATGACGATCAAACAAAACACCCCTGCTATTACAAGACCGTGTCTAAGATGATTCTTCATGGCATATCTCTGAAATCGATCCCCTTCATGCATTCAATTTTGTGAGTTATTCAAGCGGCTGGTGTGGTTCCACACGAGGAATAATGCAGAGCGCCTGCCAATGCGCCATGCGTTCCTGAAAGAGCGGAACTTGTTGATTTATCGCGAGATGGGGCACGGAGAGATAGCGCACTCATTCCAAATGCCAAGGTGGCGCTGCCGTATTTGCGGTAGCGTGCCCGTTTTGCGGCAGCAATTCTGCCGGTCGGACACCAGACGGCCTCTGCGTTCAATTAGAGGTAGAAAATGGGCACTTTCCTGTGTCTAACGTACGCAGGAATTGCGACATCCAATGTTGCAAGGGAAAGTTGCGTAAGAGGTTTGTCCGATGCAAACAGAGGAAGTTGCAGACAGGTCTCGGCTTTCAGCCGCCACGCGATACGAATCGCTCGTCGGTGTTTCGAATGCTATTGGAAGGCATCGAAATCCACAGGACCTTTTTAGCGCTCTGGTGCGAGAGTTGCACAGCGTCGTTCAGTTTCATTATGTCGGCGTTTCCATTCTTGACGAAAGATCGAATACATTTCACCGCCATTCCATCGACGCGGAGACAGAAGCAGCTGTCCCTCCAGACCCGGAACTGCCCATGGAAGAATCCGACGCCTGGTGGGTCTATCAGAACCAAGAGCCTTTGATCACTTCGCTCGAAGTCCGCGATGCTCGGTTTTCCAAATTCCAGGAGATTTTGAAGAAGTATGGAGTCCGCTGTGTGTGCACTCTCCCCTTAACCACAGCCCACAGCAAAGTCGGAACGCTCACCTTTGCTAGTAAAGCTCCGGATATCTATACCGCGGAAGAAGTTCACTTTCTTTCGGTGGTGGCTGAGCAGATCGCTCTCGCATTCGACAATGCGTTGCACTTTGATGCAGCGCAGGCCTCACAGCAGGAGTTGCTGAAGAAGAACGAACGCGTTGGACTTCTCCTTGAATTGACCAATCATGTGGTTTCCAATCTAGAGTTCCGGGATCTTCTCCGAGCCGTAGTGGCAAGCACACGCCGGGTTATGGGCTGCGATGGCGTTGGCATTACTCTTCCCGATAGCGACAACACGCACTTGCGGATCTATGCCCTAGACTTTCCATTCAAACACGAATCACATCAAGAGGAGAGCCTTGTCCCTATCGATGAAGACGTTTCGGGAGCGGTCTTTCGCACCGGCAAACTTTGGTGCGGCAGTGTCCAGGAGGCGAGGCGGCTGGGAATGAAGGACACCGCGCAAGCCGAAGTTGGAACGGTGTGCATCGTTCCACTTGTTAGCCGGGGTCGCGTGCGGGGCACATTCGGTGTGGTCAAATATCAGGACAACGCGTTCGCTGGCGATATCGAGTTTCTGACCCAGATAGGAAATCAGGTTGCGATTGCGGTGGAGAATGCATGTGCGTTCGGCAAGATTCGAGAGCTTAAAGACCAGCTCTCCAAAGAGAAGCTGTATTTGGAAGATGAAATCCGCACGGAAATGAATTTTGCCCAGATCATTGGAAATAGTGCCTCTCTGCGCAGAGTCCTCAAACATGTGGAAACGGTAGCGCCAACGGACTCGACGGTCCTGATTTACGGAGAGACAGGCACGGGAAAGGAACTGATCGCTCGGGCCATTCATGATTTGAGCCCACGGCGAGCGAAGCCCTTCGTTAAGCTGAACTGCGCGGCAATTCCGACGGGCTTACTCGAAAGCGAGCTGTTCGGCCACGAGAAAGGCGCATTTACCGGGGCGATCGCGCAACGCATTGGCCGCTTCGAAGTGGCTCACGGAGGCACGATTTTCCTGGACGAAATTGGAGAAGTTCCTCTCGAACTGCAGACCAAACTCCTTCGCGTCCTGCAAGAGAGGGAGTTCGAGAGGCTCGGAAGCTCGCGCACACTTCGGACCGATGCGCGTTTGATTGCCGCGACGAACCGCGATTTGCAAGCTATGGTGAGCGAGCAAAAGTTCCGGTCCGATCTCTTCTTTCGCTTGAACGTTTTCCCAGTCCACGTTCCACCCTTGCGGGAACGCCAGGGGGATATTCCGCTCCTGGTGCGGCATTTCACACAGCAGTTTTCTAGACGTATGAAAAAGGCCATCGAAACGATTCCCTCGGCGGCAATGGATGCAATGTGCCGATATCATTGGCCGGGAAACATACGAGAACTCCAAAATGTGATCGAGCGCGCCGTCATTGTCTCGACGGGCTCCGCGCTGACCGTCGATGTGGCTGATCTGATATTTCCCAAGGCCGGCCAGGTGTTAGAAACAGCCAGCTCTCCGAAATCGCCCACAAACGGCACACTTCACGATGTCCTGGAGCAATCAGAACGTCAGCAGATCCGCAAAGCCCTGGAGCAGTGCAACTGGGTTGTGGCGGGCCTCAACGGAGCGGCAGCACATCTTGGAATGAAGCGATCCACCCTCCAGCAAAGAATTCGCAAACTCGGAATCGCACGCCGCTCTGCCTAACCGGACCGCGCTGCACTCTCACTTCTTGCAATTCGGAAACGCCTTCTCCACCCCAACACCCTTCTTGTGCGCCGCAAAACGGGCACTGTACCGCAAATACGGCAGTGCCACTCCGGCACCTTGGTCTAGGGAACGGTCTTTGGGCTCGCCATCGCACTACAAATCGATAAGTTCCACAACCCTGTGAACCCTCCGCGCTTTGGCAGGCGTACTGCACTATTCCCAGGAGTGAGAGGAGATCTTATGCCGAAAGAACTCAGACCTCCGCTCCAACGCTTGCTAAGGGATATCGCGCGAGCGTAATCGCAAAACCGAGTTCAAGGAGAAGAATGCGGATGCCCATGGAGGATCGTAACGTATTGTTGTCAAAGGCGACGTTGATCACTGTTCTTTTGTTCGTCTCGACGCTAGCGCACAAGGCCAATCAGATGAGCCCGGTCTGGCCAATGGCGAGTCACCGGACAGAATCTAAGCAACAGTTGGAGCCAACCGGCTGAGCACTCCATCAGCCCTGCCAACGTCAATGATCTTACCCGAAATGGCTGTTCACAACGGGTGGCGATGTTTCTGCTACTCCAACTGGAGAGGTAGCGCAGTCTATTTCCCCGACTAGGGTGGCAATCTCTTCGCAGTCGAAAAAAATAGCGGTCGGCTTATCTGGTCTTACAAAATCTCCGATTACGATGGCGTTACCGGAGCTATCTCCCGTGTCAGTCCTACGGTAGATGGCCACCAGCTGTGCTGACTCATTTGTGAGATCCGCGAACGCGGGTGAGCGGTGGCCAAGTTGGCGGTGAGCGCAGTTGCAGCAAGTCTTAGTCCCAGAAAGGCATCGCCGGAGGAAACATGCATCGTTGGGGAAAAATCGCTCTGCTCGGCGGGCTCAGCCTGGCGGCCGCTGGCTGCCCCAAGGGCGAGTCGGATTATAGCAAGGGCCGGAAGGCCGAAACCTTGCAGGATTATGACGCTGCGCTGGAGTTTTATCAGAAAGCGCTGAAGTCCGACCCCAACAACGCCAGTTATAAAATTCGATACAACCAAATACGCTTCGACGCCGCGGAACTGCGCGTCAAGCAAGGGTTGAAGTTGCTCGAAAAAGGGGACTTCGAGGGCGCCGCAAGAGAATTTCAGCGCGCACAGAACATTGATCCCTCCAGCCCGGTTGCAGGCGAAGAGCTGAAAAAAACGTTGGCCATGATCGTCGCGAAAAATCACGCGGCAGACGCGTCCCTCGATGCCGGACACGAATCCTTGAAGTATATGTCCGTTGCGCCAGAGATCAAGCCGCTATCCGGCGGACCAATCACCTATAAAGCGTCCCAGGACCTAAGAGTGGTATTTGACACGATCGGAAAGCTGGCTGGATTGACAGTAATTTATGATCAGGACCTACCTCAGCGGCGCATCGCAGTGGACCTGAGCGATGTGACGTTGGAGCAGGCCCTGGAAATCATTTGTGCCCAGAGCAAGACATTCTGGAAACCAATTACGGAAAACGTGATCATGGTCATCCCAGACCAGGCGCAGAAACGACGCGATTACGAAGAAGAATTGCTAAAAACGTTTTATCTGGCGAACACGGTTACACCGCAGGACTTGACCGAAATTGTGACGGGGCTACGGCAATTGTTCGACCTGAAGCGCATCCAGCAGCTGAATGCGCGCAATGCGATTGTCGTGCGCGCAACACCGGACGTTCTGACGCTTGTCGGCAAGGTGATCGATGACATAGACACAGCGAGGCCCGAGGTCGTAATACAGGTAGAAGTACTGGAGGCACGCACAGATCGTTTGCGCAACCTTGGAATTTCACCGGGTCAAACCGCATCCATTGCGATTAATCCCAATACGTGCGCCACGTCATCCACAACCACCGGCACCTCCACACCGAATACGACGCTGAATACACTGACCCATCTGAACAGCAACGATTACCAAGTGACGCTCCCGAACTTTACGGCCAACGCGATTCTTACAGATACATCCACGAGAATCATTCAGGACCCTGAGTTGCGATCCATAGATGGCCAGGAAGCGAAGCTGAAGGTCGGCGACCGCATACCGATCGCCACGGGAAGCTTCCAGGCCGGCGTTGGTGTAGGCGCGGTGGGTTCGGCCGGCTTAGTGAACCCCCTCGTCAACACGCAGTTCCAATATCAAGATGTCGGAGTGAATATCGACATTACGCCGCGCGTTCATCCGAACCGCGAGATCAGCCTGAAAACAAAGATCGAAGTTTCCTCAGTAACCAACGAACAGCCCATCGGCGGCATCACCGAGCCCGTCATCAGTCAACGAGTGGTAGAACATGACATTCGTTTGAAAGACGGAGAAGCCAGCATTCTCGGCGGACTCATCCAGAGGACTGACATGAAAGTCCTCAATGGATGGCCGGGGCTCGCGAAAATTCCGATCATCCGATATCTCTTCTCGAGCGATAGCATTGACCATCAAGAAGACGAAGTGTTGATCATGCTCATCCCCCACATTGTGAGGCTGCCGGATTTAACCCAGGCGAACCTTCGTACGCTGTACACGGGATCTGAGGCAAATATTCAGGTAAAGCGCGAAAGCGAAGCGCGCGTACCGGTCCCCGAGCCGGTCAAGACGCCTTCGCCAACGGGTCCGTCCGCGACTGTTTCGCCGACACCTGGTACAGCGGCGGTGAATCTGCCGCAAGGACAAACCGGTAGATTGCGGTTCGAACCGCTAGGGAACTCACTGAGAGTTGGTGAAACAAAGACGATCGCCGTTGTTGTTGAGAATGTGAACGATTTGTTTTCTGTCCCTATGTTGCTGCAATACAATCCTGCCGTAATTAGCGTCGAGGAAGTACAACATGCACTTAGCGATGGAGAGCACGGCGGATTCCTGTCCGGCGGGACTCAAGAGATCGCCATCGTCTCGAATACAGACAACAAAAAGGGTCAATCGATCATTTCAGCGACCCGGCAACCCAATACTCCCGGCGTCAGCGGAAGCGGAACATTGTTAGGCATTGTGGTCAAGGGAATCGCGCCCGGCTCCTCGGCGATCTCGATCGTGCAGGAGAATGCCAAGGACTCACAGCAACGGCCGATTCAACTAGTGACCGGCGAAGCCAGTGTCCAAGTGAAGCCGTAGAGTTCGCCCGTTCGGTCTCCGCCAGGAAACTGGCAACCTATCATCTGGCTGGCGCTGCCACGCTGGCGGCTTGATCTACAGAACGGCTTTCGGCTCACCACCCCACTACAAGTCAATAAGTTCCGCGAGTTCGGGAACTTTCCGCGCTTTGGACCCATTGGTTTATTTTCCTTGAGAGTGCTGGCGTTTGGTGAGTGGAGTGCGAAGACTGGACAAACATCGGAATCCCAAGTGGAATTCTCGGATAAATCCTCTGGAATCTCGCTAGCGGGGACTCGGCAACCGACGGGCCATCCATCGTCAACAGTGTCGTCTGGATTCTGTCTTACCTCGGACTTTTCTTTTGTGCCACAAAACGGGCACGCTACCGCAAGTACGGCAGTGCCGTGCTGGCACCGGTGATCTAAAGAAGGCTCTTTCGAATCACCATCCCAATGCAATGAATACGTTCCGCGGCCTTGGGAACTTTCTGCGCTTTGGCCCCAATGATGCATTTTCCCTGAGCATGAGGCATTTGCCATGGCTCGAATACAAGCCGCGAACGGACCATCGGATTCTCAATCGCACTTCTCGGGAAAACACTCCCGGTCTTCCATCCTGGAGATTGACTCCTGGATGCCAAGCAGGATTCAAGCCTTCGCCGCTGGTGGACGGTCTAGTGCGTCTGATTGAAGGTTCGCAATGCTTTCCGGGAGACGAGTTCGATGTCGAGCTAGTGCTCCGGGAAGCGCCGGAAAATGCGGTCGTGCACAGCAATCAGCCACACAATTCATCGCCACGAGTATTTACATCAAACGTGTACTCGATCAATGGAAACCCAGCGGGAAGCGCGGCCTGCGCAAAGTTATTTGCTGCTTCTTCGGTGCTCTCTTGGGAGGAGTCATCGCTCCCCTGTCCCGTATCCAGGCGAGCCGGGAACCGACCTTTCTTGCTCCTAGCGCCAAGCACGCACGTGCTGTCGTTGGGACGCCGGAGAATCCTCTAAGCGGGAAGGAGCGGTAACGTGTTGAGGATCACCGTCAATGAGACGCCGACGGAAAAGCGATGGATTCTGCAAGGCCGCTTAGTCGGCTTGTGGGTTGGCGAACTAAGAAGAGCCTGGAAGAAGGCTCATCGACCCGACAACAACCGAAAGTGCGTTGTCGATCTCGATGACGTCACGTTTATCGATAAGAAGGGTGAGAGGCTCCTGCGTGCCATGTCGAAGCAGGGCGCGCAATTCATTGCCACCGGTATTTACATCAAGCATGTACTTCAACAGAGGTGTGAAAGATGAAACCACGAAGGGACCGAACTGCGTCGCCCAAATTCATGGACGACATTGGCAAACAAGAGGCTGCGATTGCTTCTCCCTATAGCCTTTCCGACAAAGGAGACATGACTCTTGTTGCAGCCGCGAAGAACGAGAATCGCCAGGCGTTTGAAGTTCTGGTCGAACGTCACGCGCGAAGGATTTTTTCCCAAGCGCGGCGCATGACCCGCACGCGAGAGGACGCCGAGGATGTCGTGCAGCAAAGTTTGCAAAAAGCATTCACCCACCTGCGCCAATTCGAAGGGAAATCCGCCTTCTCCACTTGGCTAACGCGCATCGTCATTAACGAAGCCCTTATCTTTCTGCGGAAGAGTCGTGGGCTGCGTGAGGTGTTGATCAACGACTCAACCGAAGGCGAGGAAGCACTATTCGCGATGGAGATCCCTGATTCAGGTCCGAATCCCGAAGATAGCTATTCACAGCGGGAGCGGCAACACATTCTGCTCGCGGCCATGAAAGGGTTGCCGCACGGAACACGGAGGGCATTCCAGCTGCGTGAGCTTGACGAGCGATCGACGGAAGAAACCGCTCGAATCATGGGAATTTCCATTAACGCGGTTAAGGCTCGATTGTTTCATGGACGCAGGAAACTGCGCGAGCGATTGAAGCGCTTTGTCGAACCATGTTGGACGTCCGGCGAGAAAATTTCACGAACGACCGATAGCACGAGACTTATCTCGCAAGATCACGCCGCCTGCAATATGTGCAGTTAAAGGGGGGAGGACGGGAGGCGCTCACAGTGACGTTTCTGTTTGTCGCCGAATTGGCAATTTTGGGGTTTCTGTGGTTCGCAGCCCGGGCGGTGATATCGGCGCGAGGCGCCGTTACTGAATCGAGTTCCCGGCAGGAGCGGGCTGTCTGCAGAGCTTGTTGTCAGGGGAGCCGTGTTTGATCGAATTGATTTTGCCGTTACAGGGCAATTTCTGAACAAGGAGAAAGATAGAAATGCCGACGCGCCGAATCTCCGATCTGGTCACGAATGCGCACATGCCTGGAACATCGCAGAGCAAGAGTCCTGATGAAGTGCCTCGCGACGTTGATTGCGCGAGCCGACTCTTCGGGCTGACGAGTGAAAGCATGATTAAGAGGAAGTTGATGGGTGGCGCGCACCGTGCGATCAGCATCCATGTTGGCTCGTTGGTTCCGAAGTAAAACCTCGCTGACTTTGTTTGTTGACGGATAGGGAGTGATGGTGTGTCCGGTGGTGGTGTGTTCGCAGGAGTCATGACGAAGAGGCGTTTAATTTGTTTCGAAAGGGAGATCGGAAATTCATGAGAAAGAATTTGTTAATCATCGCCTTTTTTTGTTGCTTGGCAATGCTCTGTTTTTCTTTTGTATTGCCGGCACAAACTATCGTCACAGGAGGTTTTAGCGGAACCATCACTGATCCCACGGGGGCGACCGTATCCGGCGCAACGCTTACACTCACCAGCAACACCACAGGGGATACCTACTCGACCGTCTCCTCTTCTGCGGGAGCTTATGTCTTTTCTCTCCTAAAACCTGGCGACTACACGCTTACGGCGAAAAAGGACGGGTTCAAAACGGCTACGCAAAAAATCACGGTGCTTCTTGGCCAAAATTCCACGGTGAACTTCGCTATGGAGTTGGGCGCCGTTACGACTACGGTTGAGGTGACTGGCGAAGGGAACCTCCTGCAAACCCAGGACGCCAACATCGTCACCACATTTGATACACGCACCGTCCAGAACATTCCGAATCCTGGTAACGACATTACTTATATAGCCCAAACCGCGCCGGGCGTTTCCATGAATACCTCGAGCAGCCCCGGTTTTGGCAATTTCAGTGCTTTCGGCCTGCCTGGTACTTCCAATCTTTTTACTGTGAATGGCAACGACTATAACGACCCATTTCTTAACCTGAACAACTCCGGTGCCAGCAACCTGCTGCTCGGTAGCAATGACGTGCAGGAAGTTGCCGTGGTGAGCAACGGTTACACTGGCCAATACGGCCGCATGGCGGGAGCGCAAATCGACTACAGCTCGCGTTCCGGTACAAACGCCTTTCACGGCAGCGCCAACTACTACTACACCGGTAGCGCGCTGAACGCGGAAGATTACTTCCTTAAGGCCAGCGGACAGCCAAAACCCTTCCAGAACAATAATCAGTGGGCTGCGGACTTCGGTGGACCGATTAAGAAGGACCGGGCTTACTTCTTCGTGGATACTGAAGGATTGCGGTATATCTTCGCTACGGCAACGCAGTCTTTCTTACCCACGCCAGCGTTTCAGAGCTACGTTCTTTCGCAAATTCCCGCTACGGCCACAAGCTTTTATCAGCAGGCGTTCAGGTTGTACAACGGCGCTAAGGGAGCGGCTAATGCAGTCCCGACTGCCAATACCTGTCCTGGCATCGGAGGTACAACCGTGAATGCCCTGCCGGGTGGTTCCACGGACTGCCTGGGCGCAGTAACTTTGGCGGGCAGCAGCGGGAACCAGGAATGGTTGCTCATCGGGCGGGTCGATTATTCCTTTGGCGAAAAAGACAAGCTTTTCGGGCGCGTCAAGTTTGATCGTGGGACGCAACCTACTTACGCCGACCCCATCAATCCGGCGTTTAACGCCATCAGCCACCAGCCCCAGGATGAAGGCCAGTTGAACTACACCCACATCTTCAGCCCCACAGTATCCAACAACTTCATCTTCTCCGACCTGTGGTACTCGGCAATCTTCCAGTCCACCAATTTGAGGGCCGCAAACCAAGTTTTCCCCGAAATTCTCTGCTCTTCGAACACCAGCATGTCTTGTCTCGGCGCCGCAGGCGGAGAGTTCCCGTTCGGTTTTTTCTTCCCTCAGGGTCGCAACGTCGAACAGTGGCAGTTGGTCGATGACCTTTCCATCGAACGGGGCCCGCACACCTTCAAAATGGGCGTCAACTTCCGCCGCGACGATGTCAGCGACTTTCGCGCCTCGGAGCTGACCAATCCTGCGGCCATTTCCACCTCTCTGGCGGGCTTTGCCGCTGACACGGTTAGCACCAGCACAACGCTGAACTTTGCCCAGTTATCCCCTCAGCCTCTAGCCATCTACAGTTTTGGCTTGTACTTCCAAGATGAGGTCCGCATCAACCGGAAATTGAAGCTGACCTTGGCGCTCCGGGCGGATCGCAATTCCGGTGGCGTATGCCAATCCAATTGTGTTTCGATACCAACTCTGCCCTTCCAGAATCTCTCTCATGATGCCGCCATTCCGTTCAACCAATTGGTTACGGCAGGACAAAGCAGTATTCTTCGCGGCGTGGAGAAGTTGGTATTTCAACCACGCGCCGGTTTTGCATGGAGCCCTTTCGGTGAAAAGACAGTCATTCGCGGAGGTATAGGGCTCTTTAGCGACCTCTACCCGGGCACCCTTCTTGACAACTTTACAACGAACTTTCCGGAGGTCACGAGCTTCTCCATCCCGGGCGGTACGGTGAATCCCGCGGAAACGAGGAGTGGCGTGAATCTCGTACAATCCTGCAACGGCGCGTTCCAAACTGCCTTCCGTGGCGGCCAGACTTTGGCGCAATACCAGGCAGCAGCTCCTGCCTGTGCTGCCGCGCTGCCTCCGCTCTACGACGCTACTGCTAAGACGCTCAACCCCAAGTTCGTGGAATGGAACCTCGAGCTCCAACACACCCTCGACAAGAACACGCTGCTTTCCCTTAATTACGTCGGAAACCACGGGTATGACATTCTGCTCGCCAATCCCTATCTCAACGCGTTTTGCAGTACGGCCGTTTGTGGCAGCGGGTTCACCGAGCTACCGGTGGGCGCAGCGCCGGATGCACGCGTTGCGGCTGTCCAACAACTCACCAACGCGGGTTATTCGAATTATTACGGCGTCACTGCTTCGGTGCAACAGAATCTGTGGCACGGCTTGACCGCGCGGTTTAATTACACCTACAGCCACGCCACAGACAACGTCTCAAATGGCGGCGTTCTGCCTTATAGCAGCGCGAATAGCATTATTGCGCAGATCAACCCATCCAACCCCAATGCCGGATATGCCTCCTCAGACTATGATGTACGCCACCAACTCTCCGCCAATTATGTTTGGGATCTCCCCGTGAAGTTCTCCAATCACCTGCTGAATACCTTGGTGGGCGGATGGCAGGTTGCCGGCACATTCTTCTACCGGACCGGCCTTCCATTCAGCATTGCGGATGGACAACAAAGCGTCGCGTTCGTGCCCAACAACCTCACGGCGAACGGCGCCAACCTCGCGAACATTCTGTACGCGCCGGCTGGCGGCGTTCCTACCAGCTTTGGCGCGTCGTGCGCGACCACGCGGTGCTTTAGTACGAGCACGTTCGCGAACCCGAACGACTTCAATGCTTTCGCCCGCAATGCGTTCCGCGGGCCAGGCTATTTCAACACCGACATGAACCTGAAGAAGACCTTCGCGTTAAATGAGCGGTACCGGTTCACGCTTGGCGCCAATTTCTTCAACATTCTCAATCATCCCAATTTCGACACTCCAGTGAGCAACAATCTGTCCAGTTCCTTCGGCATGATCACGACCGCTGCGGTTTCCCCGACGACGCCCTACGGAGCATTTGCATCGGCCGCCGAAGGGATGCGCATTATGCAGGTCTTCGCCAAGATCACCTTCTGACGCTTGTTCCGGCCACCGGCAGAGAGCAAGTGCCAGCGGAATCAGCATTAAGCGAATTGGTTTTGTCGTGGTGAAGGTAATCCAGCAGAGGGAGAAAGAGAAGGATGATTCGGAAAACTGTACTGGCAACGGCTTACTCTCTCCACGGCGCGGATGAGAGATAGGTCCGAACTCACTACTTCTATTGCGATGCCCACTCGCGCTACCGCCTTTCGTATGCGATCTGCTCTTTCCCACGTTGGGCAGACCCAGTTATAAGGCAAGTCGAGGGAGACAGAACCTGAGACGAGTCCGAAAGGCGGAATATAACTGAAGTCTTGCGAAATGCAACGGTCTCTGGCCCCGGGTGTCCCGGTTTTTTGTCAATATTCAATATAACGCGAAGATATTTTTTGATTCTTTCGTCGGCTGTGAAATCTCCCATTGTCGGCAGCCCTTCCCGGACACTTTCTGGAGTCTCCCCGCTATTCTTTCCTCTTTGTTCGCTGTACTGCCAATAGTTCTGAAAGCGCGAGAAAACCTGTACCACGAACTTACCGCGGGGGACGTTGTCTTGCGGGACGTGCGCCGATACCTTCTCGCGCACCCGACTGCACGGCATGAAGAAGCGGCGAAATTTGCTCAACAGAAGTCTCCGGCTTGAGAGTACTCATAGGCTGTGACCAAACGGCTTCGGGTGCCCGAGTCTAGCAGCAACAACGCGAACACCGGGAAAAACGTGGATGGCGCTGCGGACTAACCAACGAAGGAGAATGGCAATGAAAACAGCTAGGCTCGCGCCGTTTCTCGCATTTTTGGCGGCGTTATTCTTTCCGTGTTTAGTATTTGGCCAGACCGATCCAGGCGTGCGCCCCGGAGCAATTAACGGGCAGCCGACGGCTACGGCAACAAATCCACTTCCTCTATCGTCCGTCGCCGCAAACAGC
>Ga0207103_10120_pt1 | contig 20961 bp, 20 predicted proteins | sample Alteio_BWMinHeat_81_FD_153546 | JGI IMG/M metagenome (GOLD analysis project Ga0207103, IMG submission 153546) | Enriched cells from forest soil in Barre Woods Harvard Forest LTER site, Petersham, Massachusetts, United States -... | ecosystem: Environmental > Terrestrial > Soil > Temperate forest >...
GCTAGCCGCGCGTAACCCATCGGCGAATCGCAGCCTGGTGGCCTTCACGGCATGGTCGAGTTTCGCTCATGCCGCGGTTATGTCGGCACTGGGATTCCAGCATGCGAGTGAACGGGCAGGGTTTTTGGGCGGCTCGGCGCTACTCGTTGTCATTGGTGTAGCGCTGCTCGCGCTGGCCCCGGCGAAGCAAGCAGTCGAGCAGGTATCGGCAGCCGGTGCGTAGGCTCTCTGGATTAAGCCTGATTTGTCGCCTTAGCGGTAAAGCTCGTACTAGCCGCCGGTCTGTTATTTCGTGTCTTTGGTCTGCAGACTGATGAAGTTTGTCGTTTGGTCAATTTCCCCTTGCATTGGACCGCTCGAACGAGTGCGTAGATGCTCCAGTAAAAGCATCGTGACATTCGGCTGTCGGTTATCGGGAGCAGCTATGCATCGCGAAGGACAGGCAAAGGCGGAGTGGAGAATCCCAAGAATCTCCTTTACGGTAGTGGGAGATGTAAGTGCACTTTCAGGAATGGTCTTCACAATCGCTACGGCGACAAGATCGCCTGACCGATTAAACGCCTTCTCGTCCCAACCAAGGTACATGTGCTGAGTCGTGATCCGATGAACTGAGTCTTTCAATTGCGACAACTCATACTCGCCGGGCTTGGAATCCTGCCCTAAAACCACAACGGCACCGAGAAGAATCGCGACGACTGCTAGGTGAGCTGTCTTCATGACCTGTTCAGCCCTCCTCGAAGGGTTGTGGTGTCCAGCTACATTATGCGGCGCAACGCGGTTGGTCTCAATGCCTGGTTTTAGTCGCGAAAGCGGACATGTGATTCTGGATCAATTCGATTTGTGAAGCGCACTCTGGGTATCCAGGTGGAGCTGGCTAACATCTCAACTTCCGAATCGCTCTCTCAGCTGCTGGAGAAGCGGCGTTAGCGACCGCGATTCACGGCATGCTCCCTACGTGGCGGTACTATACTGGGGACAGGTTGGCCCCCTCACCAATGACCGTTAACAGCACCCTTGAAGCCGCTTGGAAATACCACAACGCGACGAATCATTCGTACGCGAGCGTACATAACAATCTGCATATCTTGGATTGGGGCAACCGGCCCTTGCCGTTCAAGGCTTATACCGCTCCAGAGCCATTGGCGTTGCCGCGAGAGATGCGTCAAACCGGCGTAGCTGCCCTTTCTGCGATCGCTGAGAGCATCCGCACGGACTCTAACGCTTTACCAGACCTCGAGGCGCTGGCCCAATTGTTGTATCTAACCGCTGGCATCACTCGGCATCGACAGTACCCTGGCGGTGACATCCATTTTCGCGCTGCAGCCTGCACCGGTGCGCTCTACGAAGTCGAGCTCTACGTCGTCTGTGGAGATCTTCTCGATTTGAACGCAGGCGTGTATCACTTTTCGCCAGCAGAGTTCGCCCTACGCAGACTACGAGCAGGAGACTATCGCAGTGTACTGAGCGAGGCTACCGCGAGCGAAATAGCAGTTATCCATGCCCCGCTTACCATCATTTGTACGTGCACGTACTGGCGCAATGCGTGGAAATATCAGGCCCGTGCTTATCGCCATTTCGGCTGGGACAACGGCACGCTTCTTGCCAATCTTCTGGCCGTCGCCACGGCACTTGGAATGCCTGCCAAGGTGATTTGCGGATTCGTGGATGCACATGTGAATCGCCTGCTTGATGTCGATCCGGGCCGCGAGGTGGCATTTTCTCTTGTAGCCCTCGGCCATTTAGCGTTGGTGCCGCAGCAACTACCCTGCAAGCTCTCCCCTATCCATTTGGAAAGCGTTCCGCTGTCTCGAAACGAGACCGTCTACCCGGCAATGCATGAAATTCACTCTGCTTCTTCGCTCCTATCGGCTGAAGAGGTTGAGACTTGGCGTGGCAACACTCCTGTGAATAAATTGCTGCCAACAACGAAACCAATCGTTCCACTCTATCCCTTTTCGGATGGGGAAATGCCTCGCGATCCGATCGAACAAGTCATCCTTCGACGTGGCTCCGCACGCAAGTTTGCGCAAGTACCGATCGGACAGCATCAGCTTTCTACTATCCTGGATCGAGCTAGTCGCGGTATCCCGGCGGACTTCCTGAATCCACAAGGGACTCAGCTGAACGACTTCTATTTAATTGTGAACGCAGTCGAAGGCCTCGAACCTGGAGCTTACGTATACCATCGTGGCGGGCAGGTGCTCGAATACCTGAAACAAGGAAACTTCCGCACTGAGGCCGGTCATCTGGGACTGGACCAGCAATTGCCTGCCGAAGCCGCCGTGGACATCTTCTTTCTTGCAGACTTACAAATCATTTTGGAACGCTTCGGCAATCGCGGCTACCGCGCCGTGCAGCTCGAGGCTGGCATCTTAAGCGGTAAAGTGTATCTTGCCGCTTATGCTCAACGCCTGAGCGCCTCGGGTTTAACCTTTTACGATGATGACGTGATTCGGTTTTTTTCTCCTCGCGCTCACGGCAAGAGCGTGATTATGTTGGTGGCCGTAGGCAAGAACGCCAAATCAGTGCTCGACTAGGGCCAGCTATGGTGAGTCCCGCGGTCATCGGCAAAACGGGCGTAAAGTCGAGTCTCGGAAAATCGCGAGCTGGCGGTCAGTCTGGCCGCGTCTATCAGGACTTAACGAAACTGGTTGGCGAAACCGGAGTATCTGTTCGCGGCTTCGAGGTTAGGCATAGGCGCTAGCCAGTAGAACTTCAAATCTCCGGTTACAGAATTATCAGGAGTCATTCCACTGGTGCCGCGTCTGGGTTCCGTCCGACGACCTCACTGCTTGTCGTAGACAGAGTCTGCGCTGTATTCCTTGCCGTCCGGTGTCTTTCCCTTTGACTTGACGTGTGAGACCGTTCCATCGCTTGAAACCTCTGCTTCGGATTTCCCTATCTCTTTCCCGCCCCTCTTCAGTGTTGCTTCAGCTTTGCGCGCGCCAACTAGCTTGATGGCGATGGTGTCGGCGCCGCCGGGCGCTCCCGAACCTGTGATGATATGAACTGGGATACCAGCCGCCAATGATAAACTTGAAATGGGAAAAAGATGGTAATACACTCCCCTAAGAACGTTAGGGGCAGGGATTCCAGGCTATGACGCAGAAAAAGACAGAAGCGGGCGACCTGTTGCGCGACACGCTCGACATGCTGATCCTAGAAACTCTGAGCCGTGGAGAGATGCACGGCTACGACATCGCGGAATACATCCATGAGACGAGCAACGACGTGCTGCGCGTCGAAGAAGGCGCGCTGTATCCTGCGCTCCATCGCCTGGAGTTGCGCGGGCTGCTCGCGGCAGAGTGGGGCGCATCGGACAACAACCGGCGGGCGAAATATTACAGGCTGACGGCGGCGGGCCGGAAACAGCTCGCGGAAGAAACAGCGCACTGGAAGCGCATGTCTTCCGCGATTGCACGGATTCTGGAACCTGCCTAAGGAGGACCCTTGCCGAACGAATGGTTGACGGAGGCGTGGCTGAGGGCCAAGGCGCTCGTGAAGCGGAAAAGACTGGAGCGCGACCTCGAGGAAGAACTGCAGTTCCATCTTGCGATGCGCGCAGAAAAGAATCGCGCCTTGGGGATTGAGGCAAAAGACGCGCAGGCCGCGGCGCGCCGCCGATTTGGAAACGCTGCGCTCGTGAAAGAAGATTGCCGCGAAATGTGGACCTTCACTTGGATTGAGACGCTCTGGCAGGACGTTCGCTACGCGACCCGGATCCTGGCAAAAAGCCCGGGCTTCGCAGCCGTCATGATTTTCTCTCTTTCGCTCGGCATTGGAGCAAACACCGCGGTATTCAGTGCGCTGAACACCGTGATGCTACACGCCCTGCCTTACGAGCATCCGGAGAACTTGGCGACAATATGGTCCACGCAAAAGACGGACCCTGGTTCAGAGGATCTTCCACCGATTGCAGAGGTGACCGACTGGAAAAAACAAAATCACGTTTTTGCTGACATTGCCGCGATCGGTGTCCCCGATAGGGCCACCCTGACCGATCTGGGCGAGCCCGGGCTGATCCAAATCCAATCAGCGACTCCGAACTTTTTCGACTTGGTCGGAGTGCAGCCCGCCATGGGGCGAGTCTTTCGCGCGGAAGAAAGTCAGGACCAGTTCCAGACCGTTGTCATCAGCGACGCCTTCTGGAGAAACAGGTTCAACAGCGATCCCGGTGTGCTTGGTAAGACGTTCCGGATCGAAGGTGTGGTTTCGACTGTCGTTGGAGTGATGCCTGCGGGGTTCACTGGGTTTGCGCCGTGGTACTCGCCGAGCACCTACGGAAAGGCCACGGAAGTTTGGAATCCGGTGAATCCGGAAAGTGCACAGTATGCGAAGCGCTCGGACCACTGGATTATGCCGGTGGCGCGCCTAAAGCCGGCAGTGACCGTCGCGCAAGCACAACTCGAGATAGAGGTCATTGCCCGCGGTATGGAGCAAGCCTATCCCGAGTCCAACAAGGGAGTGGGGGAAAAGGTTGTTCCTTTGTACGACACGCTTTACAAGGGTGCTCGAGACAAGCTCTATCCACTTCTAGGAGCAGTGGGGTTTGTCCTGCTGATCGGCTGCGTGAACGTGGCGAACCTCATGCTTTCCCGGACAGAGGGCCGGCGAAAGGAATACTCCGTGCGGGCGTCACTGGGTGCGAGCCGGCGTCGGCTCATGCAGCAATTGCTAGTTGAAAGCGGATTGCTAACATGGATCGGCGGCTTGCTCGGCGTCCTGCTTTCGTTTTTGGGAATTCGCCTATTACGCGTGATGGCAAAGGGTCTTCCAGACGCAGAGAGCATTCGTATCAACGGACGTGTGCTGCTTTTCGCGGCTGGACTCTCGGTCTTGACGGCGTTGCTGTTCGGGCTGGCCCCAGCCATTCGGGCGGCGCGTCCAGATTTGAATGATGCTCTGCGGGAAGGAGAGAGCAGAACTTCGTCCCGGAATCGGGGTCGCACGCGCTATTTGTTGGTGATTTCGGAAGTAGCTCTGGCGATGGTGCTTTTGGTGGGCGCAGGCTTGATGATCAACAGCCTGCTTCGCGTGTTGCTCCCCGCTCCGGGCTTCGACGCGGCAAACGTGCTGACCATGGCGGTGAATCTCCCGGGGAATGAAGTGAAATACGTGGAGAAAATTCCCGGCAAAGACATGGCAAGAGTATCCCCGAAGGTGACAGCCTTTCGCCAGCAGTTGCTCGAAAGAGTTGCGGCGATGCCGGGCGTCGAGTCCGTGGGCATGATCAGCATCATTCCCCCGCTGGGAGCAGGAATGAGGAGTTTCTCAATCCTGGGGCAACCGGCTTCCTTGCCGGACAACAGGCCTGAGGGATTCCTCAACGAAGTGAGTCCTAGCTACTTTCGCGCTATGAAGATTCCGCTTAAGAAAGGCCGCTATCTGGAAGAGAGCGACAGGGAGAGCGCGCCGTGGGCAGTGATCATTAGCGAGACATTGGCGAGCCGCTATTTCCCGAATGATGATCCGATCGGGCAACAGATTCTCCTTCGTTGCGAGCCTCAACGAGTGGACGAAGAGAGGCCACGCCAGATCGTGGGTGTTGTGGGCGAGGTCAAGCAGATTGGCATGGGTGGACTTCACCCACTGCTCTACGAATCTTTTCTTCAGCAGCCGGAAGTGTTCCAGGGAGGCAGCGAAATTCTCCACCTTTGGGGGGGCCTAGTGATTCGGACCACCTCAGTCGTAGCTGCCCATGAGGCTGATATCACAACGTCGGTGAGGCAAGCGGTGAAAGAGATGGACCCGGATCAGCCCGTAACTGACGTCAGTACGATGGATGATGTGCTGGGGAATTTCATGAGCAGTTCTGAAGTCTACGTCGTCGTACTCGGGGTCTTTGCCGGCATGGCCGTGGTCCTGGCAGCGATCGGCGTTTACGGCGTCCTTTCGTACTTTGTCAACCAGCGTACGCGCGAAATGGGCATTCGTTTCGCTCTCGGAGCTCAACGCGGTGACGTGTTCGTGTTGGTCGCCAAGCTGGGACTCACACTGGCTGGGACCGGAGTAGCCACTGGCGTTCTGTTAGCGCTCGGACTCAATCGGTTCACGGCGGAGCACTTCTGGCTTTTTCACGTGAAAGCGACCGATCCCGCAACGTATGCCGCCGTCGGAATCCTGCTGGTGAGCATTTCCTTGCTCGCGTGCTATATCCCTGCTCGCCGTGCCACAAAGGTGGATCCCATGACAGCTCTACGGCATGAGTAATTCGGCGAGTCCAGTGCGATGGAGCGACCTGGGTCGATGGACGGTAACGCGTTTGCCAGGCACTATCCCGTTGTCTTATTCATAGACGTTGGCTGACCGCCAGGATATTTCCTTCGGTGTCCTTGAACCAAGCGGTTTTCGCTCCGCCACCTGTCATAATGCCGTTTTTCATGGTCACACCTGGCATGTCGTATTCCTCGAATTTCACTCCTCGCGCCTTCAATTCGGCCACCTCGGCTTCCACGTCATTGACCTGCCAAAACGCTTGGCTGGCCTTGGATGTGCCCGCATTGAGCGTCGGGTACATAAATACTCCGACGCCCCCGCATTCGTAGACTACGCCTCCGGCGTATTCCTCCTTGGCCTCTAGGCCAACGATCTCCTCGTAGAATTTCCGCGCGCGTGCGATGTTCGACGCGGGGATGTAAGCGCGAATCGGGGCATTTATCAACATGAATGACTCCTTTCAATTGTTTTCGTTTGGGGCCTATGGAAAGCCTCTCATATGGTAACGGCAGCGTAGTCGGGCACTGGCGCGATTCGTTCCGCGCCTCAGTGTAGAGTACGCAGCAAGAGCACCACTTGAGGAGACTTCTAGCTCAATGCTTATTTTTTCCTCGCAGTCTCTGGATTTCCGGTCAGGAACGCAACTAACGCTTCGACTCAAGAGAGCATGGTCTTAAACAAGTTGTTCCAGCCCAGTCTACCCTCCATTGGCCAAGCAAGCGCGTCACAGTTGACGTGGAACTGACACTTGAAGTTAGGGCGCAGAAACGAATGGCGCCATCACGACAGTGAAATGGAACTACAGGAAGGAAGAAGGATCTTGCCGTTTCGTGTGACGAAACGAAGCACGAGTCTACGTCGCCCGAGCAAGACCACTCGATCGCGAGTGCTCGCTCAAACAGTGGGGCTGAATGCCGAGACAAAAAAAGTGTCGGCACCGAGCCGACGGAGAAAAATGTCTCTTGACATTCCCTCTTCTAGGACTTCTCCGCTAACGGCGTTTCCCTGGAGTTATGCCGGATTGGTCCCCGAAGCGGCTACTTTCCCCGAGACAACTAGATATTCGGAGGAACTTCATCGCCATGTGACATGTTAGGGCTTGAGGTGTCGCCCATCCCTTGCACCCTGCAAACCTACATCCCGCCCGATATTCACAAAATGCAAGACTTATTGCCGCGAACTTCCGGCAATTCAGGTGCCCCGTAGGATTGCGGAGAGGCAACGGACTCTTGAGAGTTTGCAATCGAGACCAGGCAAGGAGCAACAAACTTCACCACGCCGGGTTGTTGCAGAGTGCGTTGGACAACTCGAACGAGGATGGGGAACGGCGGCGCGCGGGAGTCCGATTCCTATTGTAAGGGATGGGCAACCCTCGGGGCGTCAATCCCATCTGTTTGTTTACCAACTGCAGGATAGTTCGTACGTAGCTGGAGTCGGTGAAGTACGCGCTTGCTGCCGCTGGGGCACTCCCTGCTCTGTCCTTGGTTACAGCACAAGTGTGTCTCATCTCAAAGGGCAGGGACATGTCATGAACGGAAAACTTTCTTGGCTTCTTTCTCTTTTTTGTGCGAGTTTTTTCGCTGTTCCGACGTTCGCGCAGTGTAAGAACCAACAGGACCGGGCCTGCTGGAGTCTCCAATATATTCTTTATGCGGCGGAAACCGATTTTCGCGAATTTCGCGGCAGCACGCCGCTCAAACCTAGAGATCACAAGCTCACACCGCCGAACCCAGATCTTTCGGTAGGCGCAATCCATGTGCCCTGCCAGATAGATTTCTGGTTGAGTAGCGAGGTGCCTGTATACAGGTGCTCCGCGGAGGTTCTAGCCCAGGAAGCTGAGGAGTGGTACGCCAAGACAATGGCCGATCTTCATGAGCTCCAGTATTTGTGGCAATTCAAGAGCGAGTCTGCTGGCGCGGATCATTATGTTGACGCGGGACAGCCGGGTTGTGAGGTAGCTCGGGTGGAGACAACCAGCTACGGCGGGTCTCATGTGGAAGAACCTTACATCGTAGATGGGCCTTACCTCGGGCAGTGCCCACTGCATCTGCAAACTGTTCGACAGGCCGACGGCACGACGAGGATTTCTTTTTGGTTAAACTCGTCGGCGAATCTGGCGCGCAATCCGGTGCCGTCGCCGAAATCCCTGGAGCTGTCGGCATCGGCGAAGTCTGAATCACCGCAACCGCGCTCAGCTTCGGCACCGGCGTCGACGCCGCAGCCTACATCAGCAACTGTAGATAACTTGCGCTCCGAACCCGCCGTGGAGGGCTCCGCTGAGCACTCGTCGAAAAGATATGTCGGCTGCGACGATTTGTGCCGGGGACTCAAGAAAGTATTGGAAGACCGTGCGAGTTCGTTCCGGCAACTAGGGGTTAGGAGCGGGAGTTCCGCGCTTTCCAGAAGCACCTCCTTCGGGGATGCGGTCAAACTCTCCGGGGCGGCGAGCTGCTTGCTTCATGCGGAGCCTTCTGCGGGCACAAGATCCTCCGCAAGAAATGAACCCGTCTCGCGCGCCAATTTCGCTCCGGTATCCACAAAGGGTACTAAAGGGACTTCGTCGCGGGCACCTGGCAGGCCAGTACCGCAGTACATTTGCTATTGGCCGCAAGATTCCGAGGCGGGCGCCGAAAGTGGGTTTCTTGATCTCGTAGGGTTGCTGCGGGTGCTGATACCTTCCAGTTGGTTGACGCAACAGAGCATCGAGACCGACGAACTTTCAGGCGCGCAGATGACGGTCTGGTCCGCTCGGGATTCCAAGAATAGGGCCGCTATCGGGCTGTACCTGAGCGGCAGATCGGTGGGTTTGCATGTTTCGGCGGGTGAGTAGGGGTCCCGACTTCGCTTCCCTAAGAGACCGCCCCGGACTCCTGGTGAGTTACCGGACAACTGGTTTTTGGAAGCGTTGTCCGGTATGCGCCTTGTGCAAGCATTGAGCGTTTGACGCGTCACGGGTGATAGGTATCCAGGAACTTACCGACGAAATTGCCTTTTTCGGTGCCGTCGGGCCTCGAGATGGCCCAATCCAGGATTGCAGATTCATGGCAAGTGAGCTCTTTGCCTTTTGAGTGATTGTGGATGATTGATAGACTGCTCTCAAGAATTCCTTGGATACTCTCGCCCTTCCACGAAGTGATCCTTACAAAAACCTGCTCGTATGTCTTGGGGGAATCGTAAAGCTTAATCGTGACATAAAATATCTGATTTTGTGGAAGTCCGGCCAGATAGTTTTTCTTCGCTTCAGGCAAGGCTTCCCGCGCTTTCTTGACATAGGGAGCAATAGCCGCCTCGAATTTCTTAACCTGCTCGGCATTTGCAGCAACCGGTTTATCTTGAGGAGACTTGTTTTGAGCGGCGTCCGGAGAGAGCGAAGGAACGAACGCGAGGCGGAAGAGCGCGAGAAATGGCGCCCGATGACTCATCGGTGGTCCTTAACAGCTATCTCAGTCGGCTCCATGAGCGTCCCCCGTATCGTTTTTGGGATTTATGTCATGGAACCCGGTCAAGTCCTGGCAGTCGCCTAACCGGGCAACTGGTTTGGGCGATTTCACCTGTACGGTAACTGCGTTTGCCAGCCATGTGGATTACCTTCGCATACGCGATTAGAATTAGCTGGGAGCGTAGAGAGATGGCGGAAAGCGTTGGAATTAGAGTTCTCAATGACAGTAACTTCTTCAAGGCGGCCTTCGGCGCCGAGCTCTTTTGGCGCGTAGCGGGCCGCGGCCATGTCGTCGCGTCCGGTCAACGTTGACGTTGGGCGAACTCGGATCGAGCATGCCTATAGAAATCGGACATGTGGAGGCGATCTTCCGGTATCCTGTGAAGTCCATGGGCGGCGAACGACTCGAGGCCGCCAAGCTGGGCTGGCACGGCCTCGATGGTGACAGGCGCCTAGCATTCCGGCGCATGGATGACCGCGGCGGGTTCCCGTGGCTAACGGCAAGCAAGTTTCCCGACCTGCTCCTGTTTGCTCCGCACCGCCGTGAAGACGGTGCTCAAGGAGACCTTCCTAGGCATGTTCGCACGCCGGATGGCGAAGAGATGCCTGTCTTCGGGGAGGACTTGGCCACGGAGGTCGGACGCCGGTACGGGGCTCCCGTCGAGATGATGCAGTTGGATCATGGCATCTTCGATGAAGCGAGCATCTCCGTGATCGCCTTCGATACGGTGCGCGAGATCGCACGACTCGCAGGGCAGAGCCCGGACGTGAGACGATTTCGCCCCAATGTTGTAGTTCGTTTACTGCGATCGGTTCCCTTCCAGGAGGACGAGTGGTTGGGCGGTGTGCTGTCATTCGGCGAGGGGGACCACGCCCCCGCCATCACCGTCACGATGCGCGACGTTCGCTGCTCGATGGTGAACCTTGATCCCGACTCAGCAAGTCCTGCTCCAGAAGTGCTGAAGGCGGTCGTTCGTGCGAACCAGAACAACGCGGGAATCTACGGCGCGGTCATTCGCATCGGTCGACTGGCGGTCGGACAGACCATAGTCCTCCATGCGTCTATTAGGCACGAGTTTGGCAAACAGTCATAGGAACGCTCGGTGGTTGGGGACACTTTGCACGATTTGCGTTGTACAATCGCGCTCCATTGCGCGGGGGTGCTAAACATATGACGAATCCTGGGCATCATTTCGTGGCGGTAATTGGCGGTGCGATTTCAGGCTCGGTGGCGACGGAGATTCTGGCGGATCACGGAATTCGAGTCGCCGTGTTCGAGCAGAACACGCGCCCGTACGGCAAGATCGAAGACGGTCTGCCGCGTTGGCACGTCGAGCAGCGCAAACAGGAATACGCCCGAATCGACGCGCGCATGAAGAAGCCGAATGTGTATTTCATCCCCTCTACCAAGCTCGGCCGAGATTTTAATCTCCCCCAGCTTTTCGAGTGGGGTTTTTCGGCGGTGATTCTCGCCAATGGCGCGTGGCGCGACCGAGAATTGGGCGTGCCGGAAGCAGAGCAGTACGTCGGCAAAGGCCTCGTTTACCAAAATCCCTTTATCTACTGGTACAACCACAAGAACGAAAAGGACTATCTCGGACCGCGCTATGAAACGCCCGACGAAACCGTGGTGATGGGCGGCGGCCTGGCGTCAATTGACGTAGTCAAGGTGCTCCAGCTTGAAAACTACGAACGTGCTTTAAGGGCTCGCGGCATTCAGACCAGCATGCATGAGTTGGAAAAGGGTATCCCGGAGGTATGCAAAGCGCACGGCATCAAGCCGGAAGAGTTGGGCGTAAAGGGCTGCCTCCTAATTTATCGTCGCCGCGAACAGGACATGCCGCTGGCGCAGCCACCCGACAACGCGACGTCCGAGCAGATCGCCAAAACGGAACAGATTCGGCAGAAAATGCTGCGCCTGGCGCGCGACAAATACCTGTTTCGCTTCCAGGATCGCAGGCTGACAACCGGGATCATCGTGCAAAATGGACGGCTCGCAGGGCTGAAAGTGGTTGAAACGAAAATCGAGGGCCGCAAGGCTGAACCGATCCCCGGCTCGGAACACGAACTCCGCGCGCCGCTGGTCGTTTCTTCGATCGGCTCGGTGCCGGAGAAACTTTCTGGGATCAACATGAATGGTGAATACTACACATTCACTGGCAAGGATGTGCCGCGGTACACCGCCATGGACCGCGTATTCGGGGTCGGAAACGTCGTCACCGGACAGGGGAACATCCGTGTGTCGCTGGTGCACAGCCAGAAAGTGACCAAGCGCGTGGTGGATTACATGAAGGGCGACGATGGAAGCGCTGGCGCCGGAGCCGCCAGTGCTGAACAGCAAGTCGCGAGTGCAATGGACGCGATTGGGAAGCAGATTGAAGTGATCCCACGGCTTTTAGACGACCAGATGGCGGAGGTGGAGCGCCAAGTTCATATCCTGCAGCAAAAAGTGGGCTTCACTTCCGACTATGACTCCTGGATTGCCAAGGTGACTCCGCCCGATCTCGAATAGATCGCATTCCTTACAATTCGGATGAGGCCAATTCCAAACTTCATCTCACCCTACTCTGCTCATTTTGTGCCTACCAGCGACCCTGCCGTAGCACGACGGGTCGCTTCCGGGCTTCCCGCTCGACGGCTGCGGCTGACGTTGAACCCGCAGCGTTTACCGGGAGGTAGGCCATTAGTTACGATTGGCCGACCCTTCTTGACAAACAAGAGACACAAATGGACGATTCCCTAAGTCAGGCGCACATCAAATAATGACAGCCAATACTGAAGGGACTGCAGGGTAAAACCGCAAAGAATGAGTCCAATGCCGAATGCGCCGAGCCGCCGCTCCGGGAGATTGTCGGCGTAATATTCGATGTAAGGATTCACCGTAATGCCCACGCCAGTGACAATGCCGGTCACCAGCCCCACGCGAATCGCAAAAAACCAGGCGTGGTCCACGTGATGGATGAACGCGCTACAGATTAAGGCTGTGACCGTGTAGCCGATGGTGCGGAGCACCGTTCCCCAAAACTGGCGACGCGTGAGCCGTGGACGGCGAGACGCTGCATACTCGGCGGCGGGACGCATGCCGCGAGAGTAGGCGAATACCTGGCCGACTGTGATGAGAACGGCAAACGCGATTGCGAATCCGGAGCCCAAAATCCTGAACAGCCCAGCTCCGAAAGCAAATCCCCGTATGGCGGAAAACAGCCCTTCCCAGGGTAAAGAGTAATGATCCAGGCCACGAGCCGCTCGACTGAATTCAATCGACAGGGTGATACCCGTGGCGATACCAGAAGCCAAGCCAAAAAAGGGACCAAGGCCAAGGCCGTAGCCGATCCCGAAGACAACGGAGTACGTTACCGCGCGGGTAAGCAGCCGCAACGGACCGTGTTGTCCACCCAAAAGGTCGTAAGCGAGATAGAGACTACCCAGCACATCAAGACAGGTACCCGTAATGCTGACGACTGCGACGGTGTGGTGGTCCACGCTACGATTGTAGACCTAAATCTCGGCGATCATCTCGGATGACCGGCAAGTCAGAAGCAATTCCACGTGCCTGGTAACTCGTTACCGGGCATCTGCCAAGTTGATTCTAAGTCCAATTCCAATTCTCCGGTAACTGCTCAAATCTGGAACTGATGTCCTTTGGCGTGGAGGAGGGCTTCACTAAATCTTTGCTACTCCCACCGAAACACCTTCGCCGAGAGCGAGGTGCAAACCACAAAGACGAAGGCCAGTGCCGCTACGTCGCCCACATGCGCCGACCATCCGTCGCCCCTCCAAATCCCTTCGAGCAGAGATACCGTATAGGTTAGCGGCACAACTCTTGCCACGGCATGGAGCGCTGGCGGCAGCGATTCAACCGGCACGAAGAGTCCCGAGACAGCGATCATCGGGTACAGAATGATGGCGCCGATCGGCTGCGCAAAGCGAGCCGTGGGAACAATGCTGGCGATGAGAAAACCGATCGACAAGATGCTCCAAGTGCTGATCAGCAGCGCAATCGTGAACGAGAAAAATGGCACATGCACACCGACCGGGTAGTAGCGTTTGCCTGCCAGGACCATCAAGGCTAGCGTGGACGCGGTGAGTATCAGCTTCACGATCACGTGGGCGGCAAGAATTGTATGCGGACGCAGCGGCGTGGCGCGGAGTCGCTTGAGAATGCCGCCCTCGCGGTAGATCGAGATAATCGTGACCAGCGAAAGCACAGCACTGAGCGCGATCAGAATCGATGCGAGAACTGGCAAGCCGACGCGGATAAACCCGGTTGGGGCGAATGAGGACGGCGCCTGTCCGCGGCCAGCGAGGCGACCCAATACAAGGAAAACCACAACAGGGAACCCGATTGTCCCAAACGCGCCAAGCGGCTCGCGCAGGAATATCTTGATCTCGATCCAAGTCAGTTTCCAGAGTCCACGCAGCATCATTGTCGAGCCTAATCGCGAATCGAGTGACCCGTAAGTTTGAGAAAGACGTCTTCCAGGTTGGGTAGAATCGTGCGGAAATCCCTAACCCGGATCCGATTCTCGGAAAGACAATGAATCACCTCGGTCACGAAATCGTCGCCCCGACCGCGAATGGTGAGTCGCCCGTCATTGCAGATCACCGCCTCAACTCTCGGGATCGCTCGGAAGCGTTCTTCGGCGACGGGGTCGTCAGTGGCGAGAACGACGGTTCGCTCCGGGCAGTGCCGGTCGACGAGCCTCCCCGGCGTGTCAATGTCGATGATCCGTCCGTGCTCGATGATTGCTACTCGGTCGCACAACCGTTCGGCCTCTTCCATCAGATGAGTGGTCAAAAACACTGTTTTGCCGCGCTCACGGATGCCTCGCACTAGATCCCAGATTGTCCGCCGCGACTGCGGGTCGAGGCCGGTGGTCAACTCGTCGAGAAACACCACCTCCGGATCGTTAATCAGCGCAAGGGCAATAAACAACCGCTGCTTCTGTCCCCCAGAGAGGTTCATGAACCAGGCTCCCCGCTTATCGGCCAGGCCGAGCTGTGTGAGTAAGTTTTCGCCGTCTATCGCTTTCTTCTGGTAAAGCGAAGCCCAAAGGTCTACCGCCTCCCAAACTTTGATTCGTTTCTGCAGCTGCGCCTGCTGGAGCTGAACCCCGATGCGTTCCTGCAGCTTGTAGACGTGACGAAAGGGATCTAGACCCAGAACCGAGATGGTGCCCCGGTCGGGCGTGCGCAGACCTTCAATGCATTCCATCGTGGTGGTTTTTCCAGCGCCGTTGGGGCCGATTAAGCCAAAGATCTCGCCGTCGTTTACTTCGAACGACACGTCGTCGACAGCCACCGTTGGGCCGTAGATCTTGCGCACTCCGGAAACTTGAATGACTGGACGCATGACAGTCTGCAAAACCGCAGAGTCTGTGACCGACTCGGGAGTTTATATCAGGGACTTAGGTTAAGTCCCGCACAGCGTCGCGCAACCGTGCATGTCGTTTTGTATGGTTTTCAGTTGTGTGGTGCTATGGAAGCGGTCGGCAAATCCTATCACTGTCAATGGAACATTCGGCCGAGGAGCCAACCCCCCGATAAGTCAGCCTACGGTTCAGCTCAAAAATTGATTTCCGGCAAAACCACTTTCCCGATAACCGCGCTAATCAAGAGCTGGAACGACCGACCTTCGCTGTCACGCATTGCTGCCGGAAATCGTGCTATCGCACTTCGTCGGTGAACGCCCTCTTCCACTCGTGTCCGCGCAAGTCGAAAATGTTCTCCGGTACGGTCGCAGCCGCCGACACCTCAGTAACGCGAATCAACATTCCAAGTTGATGGTCGTGCAATACTCGGATTTGGCGCGCGATTGCTACTTCACCGAAGTCCTTGAAATCAATCCTTTGCGTCTCGATTCCCCGGAAATAGGTTTTCACCAGCTTCCCACTTTCATCGAACCAGTAACCCCGGGCTTGCTCCGGATCCAGTGTGCCATCCGGACTTTCGTATCCGGCCAATACCTGGATAGTCTTCACGCCGTCGATGGTGTCCCACTTCATCCTCCAATCGGACTCCACAAATGTGTCGATGGCTGGAATGGGCTCAATCGCCTTCAACACCACTCGTAACACAGCGGCGTCCGGGCCTTCGGACCACAGGTAACGCTTTTCCCCGTGCCTGGACCGGACGAATCGGCTCTTGCCAACCGTCGCCTCCCTACACCATTCGCCATCACTCTTCCAGGTATCCACATACTGTCCGTTTTCTATCGTCCCCGCCGCCACTTTCACTTGAAAGGTTGCATGCAAGATATACGGTGGTCCGCTGCCGGCCGCTGGAAACGAAACATGTCTTCCTCGTTCAAAATAATTGTGAGCGCTATCAAACGTCTCCACTCCTGCCGGTCTCACCGTCTTGAAAGGCATCGTCATCCGCGATATCACTTGAACTGGCGCCCCGTCCTGCAAGTACGGGTTAAACTGCATCGACCCAATCGACCTTCCTGCGGCTTCACTCAGACCTGGATTGTCGGACAGGATTGACCCGAGCTCTCGCACCTTCCCCGTCCGATCGACAACGATCTTCGTGGTGATCGCTCCTTCAAGAGGGCCATCCTTGAGAGGCGGCCATTCCATTGGTTCCATGGGCAGCAGGTTTTTTCGCAACAAAGTCTCTTCAACCTCTACAGTCCGAAGCAGGGGCACGTCACCGCCCGCAGCTTCGGTGTCAAACAGGCCTGGAGGAACATCTCGAAGATCTTCAAGCATCGTGATCTTTGCCGTCACTTCCGGCGATCCAACGCTTACGGTTTGGGCTACCATGCGGTCATGAAAACTCTTGTAATCCTTATACGAGCCACCCCATCCTAAGCCACCTCCGTAAAGGAGGAGCCCCGTACTATCCTTGACGGCGAGCCCCGCGCCCATTCCCTTCTCGACCTTTCCGTCTGTGCTCATCATCGTCCAGCTGAAGTACGTGCCCCCCATCAACCTCCTTACCTCAGCGTCCTTCAGGTGTTTCAGAACCTCATCCAGTGACGGAACCGGCTCGATCAGCGCCATACTGGTTTCTCGGAGCCACTCGGGAAAGTATTCGCCCTCGTTCCTCTGCCACTCCCGTCCGCCGTTCACGATCGCGATCTGGTGAAACTCCGGCGAACGCACTTCTCGTCTCCACTGCGTGGGCGAGGCCCACCACATCTCCACCTCTCCCGTTCGATTCGATCCTCTATCCCTCTCGAAGCTCGGCGCCAGAACCGCTTTCAAGTGAAATGGCTTCGTCCCTGCCTGATTCAGCGTGCTCCGCTCCGCAGCTTTCTTTACTAGCTTCTCCGATTCATCGGCACGGCCTAAAGCAATCGATCCTAGGATGCCCGCCAATACAATCATCACTCTGGCTATAATTTTCATTCGCATAACCCGTAGTGTATATGCGCCTTGCACTTGGCAGCAATCGGTCAGTCACGAGGATTATTCCACTTGCCTGGCAAGTCGGGCGTTACCGGACATGTGCTTTTGATTTACGCTGACCTATTCGCTTGGCACGCGGTCGCACGTAGTGGAATCGGATTAAATAAATATTCTCACCTCGACCGTGTTTCGCGACTTTGAGCAGGTCCAAAACGCCAAGGAAGCCAGACTCGCGCGCCAGTTCGGGAGTAATATCTGGAAGCCCTATCGGTTGAATCGAATCGACCTGAATCTCGCCTTCCTCCATACGATACCGCGCGCCTACTGTGACGTGGGGACGCGTCCAGATTCGCACACTGCAAGTGATTTCTCCGCGACGTACTCCCTCGCGAAGTCGTTTAGTGAACGTCATGAATAGAGTTTACGAGAATACTTCACCGTTGGCTAAGTCCCGATAAATCGCGTAATCAGAAAAGTCAAAATTCACATGGACGGTAACCGCGTTTGATCGTCTATCAGGCACGTGCAGTTAGCTGGAGATGAAGCTAGTCCTGAAATCCGTGACGTGCGCCTCCTCAGGAGATTTGCGTGCATCGCCTTGCAGGGTTAGAGTGTCAACCAATTCGGGAGGAGCGAGAATGGGCAGTTGGGCCGAATGGGGACACGCCTTAACAAATGCGGCCTTCTTCGGGGGCCTTCTATTTCTTCTCTGGTGGGGACTGAATCGAAGAGATGAAGACACTCCTCGTCAACGCCTACTCGTACTCATCGCCGCGACCTATTTTGGGGCCGCATCGGGGTTACTTGGTACGTTTCATTCACGACTTTGGCGTTGGCCGCTTTCTATGGTAAGCACAATCATCACCATATCGTACCTCGTTGTTGCATTCGCGTTCCGACAGGACGTGGCTCGAAACTGGAGTCGGGATTGGAATGCCTGGAGGCAACGGCTAAGGCGCTTGCTTCCCAGGTCCCGTCGCGTGACCGGACATTGAGGATCGGGCCGATTTCAGTTGTGCGGCAACGGCGTTCACCCGGCGCTTGAACCAGAACTCAGGTGGCTGAGACTATTGCGGGGCCACAATCTTGACGGAGACTCGATAGCGCCGATAGTTCGTATAGCGGTGAACGTTATGGAATTTTTGCCCGCCGATTTCGATGGATACATCTACATCGCTGGGCAGCCACAGGGGATTTGGAACCTCCTGAAGTTTCGCTTCTCCGAACGTCACTTTGGTTGTCAGCCGATCGAGTCGCATTTCATGGCTCGGCGCGAGTAGATCGCTGCGCATTCGGATGATCTGGAAACTATTCTTGTCCACCCACAAGATTCCCTGCGTCAGCATATCCACATCGGCCCCTCCTGTTCCCCTCATTGTAGTGAAAAAAGTAGCTTCGCCAGGTTGCTGAGCAAACCCCAAGACATATGTCTCTCGTGAGTCAATCTTCTCCTCGCCAAGGTAGCGGAACTTCGACTGCGACTGAGCTATCGTAGAGAAACTAATACAATTCAATGCGACGCCGGAGGTGACCAGATACCCCTTCTCTAGACCCATTGGCCCTAGTCTATTCCCCTTGTCGTCCATTCGATATTCTGAGCTTGCCCCCCATTCATAGCCGTGATGAAGGATCAAATAGTTGTCTTGGACACGCTCCTTCGCTTTAATCTTCCCATTTGCATTAAACTTCTCCTGTGTCACATCTTCGTCAGCGATGAGGTCACCAACGTCCCGGATGAAATCATCCAGCCTACGGCCCATCTTCTGTAGGATCATTGATAGCTCTTGCTGATCTGGTGCAGGCTGAAGGGTTTTCAGTTCTGGAATGCGGTCGACCAGTTGTGCCATCGGCAGATTAACGTATGGATGTGCATTCGCGTAGTAAGACTGATCGTCCCCCGCCCCACCAAGCTTCTTAGACTCAGCCGCAAACTTCTCTGCCGACCAAGGTTGCGAGTAATAGCCCTGCTGCGTGCGCGTGGTCAGGCCGGGTTTTGCCGCATGGATTTCCAGATGATGGTATTCGTTAGGTTGATCGGTAATGGCTGGATCGAAGGAGATCTCGTAGTAAGCCCCCGCATCAGCAACGCATTTTTGAAGCGCTGCAGCGATGTCGTTGCCCGGGTAGAGCGCAAGACCGCCGCTCTGCGCCGCGATTACTCCTAGTGTCAAATCCCCCATCCCGACGTCGCTCGGCTGGATAGCTCCCTCGATGTTCACCTTCCGGTCGGAGGGCCTCAAGTGATTAGTGGGTGGGTCCGTAAGGCCCGGATCAATGTCCCCGATGGCTGAAGAATCGATACTGTAGACCGTGATCTGCCCTTCTCGGAGCTGCGTCGAGATCTCAACGATGTTTCCGAAGACTTGTTCTCGTAGCTTTACGTCGCGCATGTTCTCCAGCCCGCCAAGTCGTGGCCAGCCAGGCGAGACAAAAAGGATGAGCTTGCGCCCAAGCCTGTCGCGCTCGCGCGCCAGGAGCTCTGCAAACCCTTGAAATGAAATCTGGAAGCGTTGCGCCGCCCCGCCACGGTCCGCGTCGCGACCGATACTACGGAGGGGAATCTTGTACTGACCCAGTGCCGTCCTGATTGCGTTTCCGTCTTGTGAGAAGTTCTCCTGAAACTGGAGTCCCTTGTCCGTAAGCATAGCGACCGCGGTAGGGTAGCCGAGGCGGCCTCCATTAATCTTCAGGAATTTGCTGATCTCTGCGCGCTCTATGGCTGCCTCTCGAGGTCCGACATTTACGGCGTCGATAACGAGAACCACTTCAGTAGGAGCCTGCAGTCCGTCAAGGGCCTCGAAAGAAGTGATGGCCTGCGGCACCTTATTGTCCAAAACGGTGAAGTCCTGCTGCTGAAGGCCGCTCACCGGCGGCCCAGACGTCGCACTGACCACCACGTCAAGATAGATCCTGTCGCCGGGGTGGGCTACCGAATGATTCTGCCTAGTCGGAATTTGAGGTGTGCACAGCAAGGACGCCAGAAGAAAAAGGTCGAGACGCGATTTAATGAACATGCGTTCCCCCTACCAACCAGGGTTGGACCGAGCGCCATTCGCTGTAGCTCGCATACGTAGAGTCGGCGAGGCACTACTTATTCGACGCGATTTAGGCTTGGCCGAGGTACGGGTGTTGCAAGCCCGCGAACTGTTCTGGTGCAGTAAGGATCACTTGGAAATAGCCCACTTGCCCGGTAAGTCGTAACCGGACATCGGCCTAGGGCTTCCCATGGATGATTGAGGCGTTAATCAGGCTCGTGTTTCAAGCCCTGCCCTCGATTTAGGTTAATTTGCATAACTGGCCAGCACCGAACGATTTAAATCTGTTTACGAGATAACTTTTAGTATACATAGGCCCGTATTAACAGGGCCGATAATTTCTAGCGGAGGCAATAAAAACTCCTTGACGTTGCCCATCTTCCGTGTAGATTACTCTCACTCCCATATCCCAACAACGCCCTCAGGAGGTATTTTATGAAACTAACAGAACGATTGATGCTTTTGTTTATCGCAATGCTGCTGGTAGTTTGCGTTCCCTCGACGAGCTTCGCCCAGAACCCGCCCCCTCAGCTAAAAGTGTTTAAGCCCGGATACGTCAAGATGCCGAATATCAACATCAATTCGGTGCGGCCGCCGAGTTCTTCGATCCGGCTGGTACTCCCTAAGGGCGCAACCAGCACCAGGGGACTCTTCGTCAACGACGCGAACTCCGGCAACGGCGGTGGCTCGCATAAGAACTCTGCCAACAAACCCGGCGGTCGAAACGACGATGGCCCAAATATCCTCGGGTTGGACACAGTGCCAACCTTTACCGGTGCATTTGCCTCCCCGGCACCGTCCATCGACTTGTTTCAAAGTGACGGGTTCACAACCGTTTCTCCTTACATCATGATCGGAGGTCAGCCTCAGTTGGGCGGCACGGTCGGATCGAAAATGTATTCGTGGAAACCAAGAA
>Ga0207103_10148_pt1 | contig 20811 bp, 21 predicted proteins | sample Alteio_BWMinHeat_81_FD_153546 | JGI IMG/M metagenome (GOLD analysis project Ga0207103, IMG submission 153546) | Enriched cells from forest soil in Barre Woods Harvard Forest LTER site, Petersham, Massachusetts, United States -... | ecosystem: Environmental > Terrestrial > Soil > Temperate forest >...
CCAATCCAAGTTCCTCCGATGGCAGAGCTGCGTATTACACGAAGCGAACCGGTCCACTCATCGCGATAGTAAGCGGCGCAGTTTCTCCGTCGGAAGCAAGATCGTTGCTTGCGTCGGTGAACTACGAAGCGGACGTTACCTGGAACCAGGCGACACATCTCACGAAGAGCAACAATCTTGGAAGTCTGCTAGTGAATGTGGTTCTTCTGTTGAGCGGCTTGCTGGCGATCTCGCTTGCGGCAGGTGTTGCGTTCGGCGGAGTTCGAATTTTGCTGAAAAAATTCTTCCCGGACCGGGTTTTCGACCGCACGCAGGATGTCGAAATTATTCGGTTAAACCTCCGCAAGTAGCAACTTGGTGTCGATTTTGGGCAGAATCCAAAACGGGATTTTTGTCCCTGTTTTTGACTCTAAGCGCCTGAAAACTGACAGTTTATGTCAATTATGGGTCGATCGGGGTGGGTGTAGAAGCTTAAATCTTTTTCGGTATTCTAAATGCAAGTCATTGAAAACAAAGACATTTAATGCAGAGAATTTTCTTGACACCGATTCCATGGGGTCAATAACATTTCGGCATCAAGTTCTGATTGTCGGTTCGTCGCCGCTAATTGGAACTATTCTCCCTTGAGAAAAGGCCGCCTGAGTTGCCGGGCGGCCTTTTCCTTTCTACTCACAACGCGATTAAGGCGAGGCTGGAAGATCTGTGGGGTTGCAAAGACCAGCGACGGGTTGAGCCGGAGGCACAGGAGTGTTGCTCACTATGCTGTTGGTGAAGTCGAAGAATTCCGACATATCCATTTGCGCAGCGTCGCGCTTAGTAAGACTAGGAAGACCGAATCGAGTTTCGATCAGCTTCAGGATCGCAGTATTGTCTGCCACGGTGTGCGAGACGTAGTGCTTCTTGCTGAAGGGTGATACCACCATCAGGGGCAAGCGGAAACCAGTCTGATTGAAATCAGCAGGCGGATTGACGATCGAGTCGCCGGGAATAAGATCGAACGGCTTGATGCCATCAGGCTGTACCGCTGCTTGCGGTGGCACATGGTCGTAAAATCCTCCTCCTTCGTCGTAGCTGAGAATAAAAATGGAACTCGCCCATGACGAGCTGCTCATCAAGCCATTGATGAGACTGGAAACGTAGAGAGCACCTTTTTGAATATCGTTGCCACCTTCGCCCGGCGTCGTCTGTCCACCGGGATGTTCGTCGCGGCCTGACGCGAGCCCGGATTGAATGAATGACACCTGGGGCAAGGTGTTGTTCGCGAGATCGGTGAAGTACTGGCTGACGGGAACAATGTTGGCCGAGTGCTGCGCGGCGAAATTAGGCCAGAACTGTCCCAGGTCAGTCAGTGGTTGACCATTGGGCAGAGTGTCGGTGTAGTAGATCTTCCAGGAGACACCCGCCGATTGCATCTCGCTGAAAATCGTCTCCGGAATCTGCGACTCGCAGCAAGGGTAAGTATCGGTAGGTGCGTGCGCATGTCCGGCAGAAGTTGCGGCGATCAGGTAAATACGGTTGGGAATGCTTTCAGTAGGAATGGGAGAGAACCAGCGATCGGAAGTTGCGTACTGAGAAGCAAGGAAGTAGTAGTAGGGCAGTTCATTCTGGTCGTAGTAGCCCATGGCACGCACACCAAGCGTGTCTTGCTCACCGAAAAACAGGGCGTATGCACCAGCAATGTGTACGAAGCCGTCCAACAGAATCGTGCTGGATCCTGGATGATTCTCATTCATGTCAATGTGGCTCTCCATCCAGTCATCACTGAACTCTTCAACACAGGTGGTTGCGAGGTGAAAGGAGTGGAGGATCGTGCCGTTGTCGGCAGCATTCCAGGCCCAGGAGGGCAATCCGTCGATATCGGAGGCAGCGCCCAAATTGTTAGCAGCGCGATACTGGCCGAGTTGGCCGAAGTAGTGATCGAAGCTGCGATTCTCCTGAACCATGTAGACGATGTGCTGCACAGATTGCATGGAGCCAGCTTGCCCACCGCCATTCGTTCGAGTAAGACCCACACATGAACACAATGCCAACAGCGCTGCCGCGAGCGCGACGGCAGTAAAACGAGCCCTCATGACGAACCCTCGTCTGCAGATTCCTAATTTGTAGCTGTCTTAAGCTGCATGTGGGATGAAGCCGGTGCACGAAGCCGTTGTCGAGTTGAACGCCAAAATCGAACAGCTTGGGTGAGACCTGATGACCAGCGGAAGAGAACCTGGCCGCAGATAAACGTGACGAACGCATGATCTGGATCAGGTGAGAACAATACCAGTCGACTCTACGTCAGTGGTGAACTACGAAGCTCCAGCAGCGGTGCTGCGCTCGGCATCGGAGACGCTCGGATAAATCTCGAAAAGAGTTTCGACCTTGGTCATGCTCATTAACGATTGCACCTGTTCGCATGGAGCGACGAGGATGAGCTTTCGCCCGTGGCGCTTGTAGGAGACGAAAAACTTTACCAGCGAACCGAGACCTGCGGAGTCGACATAGGGAACGCCATTGAGATCGACCAGCGTAAGAGCCGCGGTCTGCTGCTGCATCGTGTCCTGGAACCCGAAAAGCGTGTTGAGGACCAGAGGTCCGGTGAGCTTTACGATCGACTCCCCTGCATTGGAACCGGAAATTGATTCGACAACCAGCTTGTCGGAAGGCATGCGGCGATTGTAAGAAACCAATGTTAATGCTTTGTGAATGTGCTTCTGTTCGCTCTCCCTATTGGCTCTCCGCGAGTAATTGGGCGAGGTATTGTTTCCAGACCGCGGCTTGCGTATGTGTTCCATGACCGCGGGTTTCGTCGGTAATCGGGAGCAGAACGAATTTCCCCTTTTTCACGTGCTTAATCTCCCTTTCGGCGATGCCCAGTTCTGGGGGATTGATCTGGTCGTCGGCGGAGTTCACGAACATTACCGGGGCGGTGATGCCGTCGAGCTTCGAGGACGGATCATAATTCCGAGATGAATCGACGGCGTAGAGAAGGTCGTTGGCATCGGTGGTGCGCTTGCGCGAAGCGATGTAGTCGTCGAGATCAGCATCGGCCTCATCACGACTCGGATAGTGCCTCTGCATCTGCAGGGGAGAGCTACCCATGATAAGGAGAACGTCAAGCGCGCCTTGCAGCCCGTGCGGTTGCTGCTTGTAGTCTCCGTTATCCCAGTCGGGACTCTGGCGGATGGAGTCCATGATCATTTTGCGAAACATGCGATTGCGGCCGGCGATCTGGACTGGCAGGCAGGCGAGAGGCATAGCGGCGTCCATGAAATCAGGATGCGTTTCCAGCCAGATCCACGAGTGCATGCAGCCCATCGATGTACCCATCAGCAGGCGGAGGTGATTCACCTTCAGTCCTTCCGTCAGGAGCAAATACTCTGCCTGGACCATGTCGTCGTATTCGTAGTGCGGGAAATGGGCGTGTAGGCCGTCGCTGGGTTTGCTTGACTGGCCATGGCCGATTGCGTCCGGCAAGATGATGAAGTAGCGGCCGGAATCAAGCAGCTCCCCGGGGCCGAAGAGAACGCCAGCAAAACGATCGTTGACGAACTGATGTCCCGAGCCTCCGGTGCCATGCAGAACCATCACGGCATTCGTCACGCGGCCCTTCGCGTCACGCAGCGCCGTCCCGTAGGTCGAGTAGTGGAGCTTGAGTTCGGGCAGCGAGCCTCCAGATTTGAACTGGAAGTTGTGGACGACAAAATCGCCTTCTGCTGGTTTCGGAACTTCTTGTGCGGCAAGAGCGGGAATCAGGGCGATCACAAACGAGAGCCATAGGACGAGCTTCATGGGCCAAGAGAGTACTGCGATCGCCGAGGTCGCGGCAAATTTAAGAATGTCGAAGGGCTGAACGGATCGGATCTGTGGATTGTGAAGGGCAGCCACCGGCATGGCTGCCCTTCCGTCTAGCGTTATGCGGCTTTATCTCTATCTATGTCCTCGCGATCAGCGATATCGCCTTCTTTTTCAACCCTCAACTCTTCGTGACGAACATTGTCGGCCACGGTTTGCGTGTCCTGCACCTGACGCTTCCCAACTTTCACTTCGCCAGTGACTACAGGCTGCTTCTCAACCCGCACCCGCTCCTCGGAGAGAGGAACGCGGATTTCCTTGGTGTCCCCAATTTGTTCGGCTGCTGGCTCCTGGCCGGAAACAGCCGTGTGTTCAACGACGAGCTCTTCTCGAGTTACCGGAACCTGGATGTTCTTAGTTTCCGAAACCACTTCCTTTCGCATTCGTACCTCGCCACGTGAGACGCGCTCCTTGTGCACCCGAAGCACTTCTCCGAGAAGCTGGATTCGACGATTTTCCATCCCCGAGGTGGCTGTATCACGTGACCTTCCGAACTCAGCGGAGCCGCGACCGATGTCCGCGCCATTGCGCTCTAGGATCGCGATAACCTGAGACGTACGGACAGGCTCGGTTCGGACCGTCAGCAAACAACCTGCGCCATGGATGGTTCCGCTGAAATAACGACTTTGGTCATCGGTTAGCCCCATCCCTGAAAGAGAACCGCGGAAATCCTCAGAACTGCTATAGTTCGCGTCCAAGTCTTCGGTGTAATCGTGACCGGTGAATGCAGTTTTGATTTTGTCCCACATACCGCGAGGTTCCCCTCGCGGAGAACTCGCTCCAGTGCTCGGGCCTGCGGTGCCCATGATCTCGCTACGGGCAATGCCGATCTGGTTATCCGCAAATCCAGCGCTTTTCAGTTCACTAATTGCTTGCTCCAGTCGGTTGTCATCCTGAAACAGTCCTGCGATGACGCCACGCTCTGTCTGGCTTCTTTCGGTGTTCAAGTTGGAATCGCGTAAAGCCATAAATCTCCCTGGTGATTGATTTGTATTGCTTGTGTTTTAGGGTCTGATGCGAAGGGCGATCGAAGGGTGTTTGTCAGGAAGGAGTTGATGAGGGTGTTCGTGTCACACATGTGACCTGAAGCGAATGGATGAAGTGAACGGATACTACAGAGTCGGATAGGCCGCCTAGCCTTTTTTCAATTCAGTCAAAACCAGGCGGGCGACTTCCTTGAGCGTTTCAAATACTCCGGTTCCTTGAAAAGCTACGGCTTCGAAAACCGGTTCCTCTTTGCGAATCAGTTCGCGCTTCAGGTCATCCAGGCCCATCGCCGAGGGCAGGTCGCGCTTATTCAACTGCAGAACGTAAGGGATCTTGCCGAGATCGTAACCGTGCTCTTGCAGATTTTCCTGAAGGTTATCAAGGGCTTCCAGGTTGGCGTCCATGCGCTCTTCCTGGGAATCAGCGACGAATACCACGCCATCGACGCCACGGAGGATGAGCTTGCGGCTGGCGTCGTAGAAGACCTGTCCTGGAACGGTATAGAGGTGGAACCGAGTGCGAAAGCCACGCACCGTGCCCAAATCGAGCGGAAGGAAGTCGAAAAACAGGGTACGGTCTGTTTCGGTGGCCAGCGAGATCATTTTGCCCTTCTGTTTCTCGCCAGTTTTGTCGTAGACATACTGAAGATTGGTAGTCTTGCCCCCGAGGCCGGGGCCGTAATAGACAATTTTGCAATTAATTTCGCGGGCGGCGAAGTTTATGAAACTCAAGGCCCTGCCTCGTTCTAATCGCAGCGCACCCTTACGGGCGAACTGCAGTTTCTCCTGGGGGAGTGCACTTGTTTTATATCACAGGGTATTAACGTTCGAGCACACATCGTTGTCCAGAAGGACACTAAAGTCATGGTACGGAGGTGTTGGTGGAAGTGATCAGTTGTCACTGGGCAGCTGGCGGCTTGCAGCCCGAAGGCGGCAGTGACTAACTTGACAGTTATGCGCTGGCGGCCGCGCCACGAACTCGCGATGGCGACTACTGGCCGCCTGGTTTCCTTTGAGCACCGGCAGGTGGAAGCGGACAGTACCGTGGCTTGGATATAACCTGCAATCCAGGGCGCTTCACGCGGACCTCAATTTCTCGACAATTACCGGCCACGGCTGCCACGGTTGTGTAGCCCAGCGTGTACTGATTTCTTGCGACAGACGTAACTCGCTGGTAAGCCCCTTCCATAGTGTCCTTGGAAAACGCTGGAAACACCTGTCCGCCAGTTGCAGCCGCGTATCGGTTGAGGATGTCCCCATATCCCTGTCCAGGAATTCTAATCTTCTCCAACTGACGGTAGCCGGGGATGGCTCCTCCACCCACGCTAACGCCATATACGAGGATCTGGTACGTCTGCAAGACCTTCAACACGTCGCGATAACTTGCAGTGCTATCAAGCTCCCGGCCATCGCTGATGACGAAAATAATTTTCCGGCGAAGAGGTCCTCGACGAGAGAGGTCGAGGGCCGCAGCAAGGATTGCGTCGTTGAGAACGTGCGGCTCCGGCTGGTAGGTGCGCGCGTCCTCGGGCGGAGTGCTCGGATCCATCGGGTGTCCATTGACACTGGGTCCGGCTGCCATTGGTCCGGCGACGACGGGCACACCACCAGGCCTGCCCTCGGCTTCCGCACGCACTTGCTTCATTACCTGCGCGAAGCGATCGGAAGCGCCGCCGATGAAATCCTGCACCTTCTGAACACTGCTGCCATATGTGAAGAGACTGACTTCGTCGTACTGGCTAAAAGCTCCGACCAGCGCGGGCAGGGTGTCGTTCACCTTACTAACAACATTGCTGGGCAGACTCAGATCGAGGACTATCGCCGCGGAGAGAGCAAACGGGTCGCTGGTAAAGTAGCGGACCGTTTGCGGCTTACTGTCTTCGTAGATGGAAAAATCTTTTTGCAGCAGCCCTTCGACAAGATGACCGCCGGAGTCCTTAACCGTAACCGGAACGACCACGAAGTTTGTATTCACGACGTACTTGTAGAGCTCCTCCTGACTGGTGTTCGACGCGGGTGGAACACTGCCGGCAGGCACAGTTTTTATCGGAGGCATCGGAGGAGGTGGGGCATTCGCGGAGCCCTCAGTGGTCCCATGAGACTGAGTTTCAACCGAGAGATCGCCCAGGTCAGGAGTCTGCGAAGGAGCAGGAAGTGGTGCTCCGGGCGAAACTTGTCCCCCTGAAGACGGGTTGTTAGGTGCAGGCGCATCTGGGAGGGTCTGTTCTTTGGAGTGGTTGTCCGAGTTTTGTGCGGATCCCTGAAGGGGAAGGCCGAGTAAGAGACCACAGATGAAAGTAATAACAGCTAGACGCATCCATTCGTTCCAATGGCAATGCTTGAACACGCACGACCCTCCACTTCCGACGCCCGAATCTTACAGATAGAAGCTGATTTAGAATTACTCTAGTTCAGTCCAGGAACCCTGAAAAGCCATGTTGTCCCGATCCCGTTGTTTTGTCCGAGTCGCAATATGCTCTATTGTGACATTGTTGTCGTTTCACGCGCTCATTTGGGCACAACCTCCGCAATCTTCTACGCAGCAGGATCAGGAGCAAACGGCTAATCAGGACCAGAATCTGCCCACGTTCAAGTCGCAGGTGAACGTGGTGAACTTATTTTTCAACGTTAAAGACAAGCATGGAGCGCTGGTTCCGAACCTGGCAAAGACCGATTTCCAGGTCCTTGAAGATGGCAAACCGCAAACCATCAAGTACTTCTCTACGGAATCCAATGAACCGCTCACGCTCGGTATATTGATTGACAGCAGTGCCAGCCAGACTCGCGTTCTTGACATGGAAAAAGAGGTCGGTGCGAGTTTTCTTCGCGAGGTGCTGAGACCCAAAGACCTGGCATTCGTGATCAGCTTCGACGTGGAAGTGGACCTCCTGCAGGATTACACGAATGAAAGCCACCAGCTTCACATTGCCCTGGATAAAGCAAAAATAAATTCCGGAACGCCGTGCACCGGGATTCCGGGCGTCGGTGGCGGTCCGTTACCAGGATCGTGCTCTCCCAAAGGTACTCTTCTCTATGATGCGGTTTATCTCGCCTCCTACGACAAGCTGGCCAAAGAAGTGGGGCGCAAGGCCATGATCCTGCTCACGGACGGAGAGGACCAGGGCTCGAAGGAACGCATTCAGGACGCGATCGAAGCGGCACAGAAGTCGGACAGCATTGTTTACGTGCTGCTGATCGCCGACCGGGGCTTTTACGGCTTTGGCGGGTACTCGGGTGACCGGGAGATGAAGAAGATGACCGCAGACACTGGCGGTCGCGTGATTGAAGTCGGCAACAAAAAAGAAAAATTGCAGGAAGCGTTCGACGAGATCGCGAAAGAGCTGCGCACGCAATACAACATCGGCTACACACCTACCAATTCGAAGCTGGACGGGTCCTTTCGCAAAGTGGAAATCCACACAACGGAAAAGAACCTGAAGGTCCAGGCGAGAACCGGGTACTACGCGATCCGAAGAGATACAGAAGCGGGAGATTAACTGGCCGGGCGATCGGTTCTTCGGCGTCGCGCCTTCCGCCAGGCTAATTCCACTTCATTCAACAGCAAGTTCCAACGATTCTGTTTGACAAACTAAACTAAACCGTTCAGTATTGTTGTCCTTCGACCCTCGCGAGGTGCCGTTTTGATCCAGGTAGAGAACCTAACCAAGACCTTCGGCCAGTTCACCGCAGTGAAGGGGATTTCCTTTCAGGTTCAGCAAGGGGAAATCTTTGCTTTCCTGGGGCCTAACGGCGCAGGGAAGACTACTACAATCAAGATGCTGACCACCCTGTTGCGGCCGACTGCCGGCACAATACTGCTCGACGGCTTCAACCCGCTCGTACAACAGAAAGAAGCACGCCAGCGCTTCGGCATCGTGTTCCAGGATCCAAGTCTGGACAACGAGCAGACCGCTTACGAGAACATGGTGCTTCACGGCGTTCTCTATCACGTCCCCGGGAAAATCCGTACGCAGCGCATTGAAGAGCTGATGAAGACATTCGAGCTCTGGGAAAAGCGCAACGACTACGTCAAAACATTTTCTGGCGGAATGAGACGGCGCCTGGAGATCGCGCGCGGATTCCTGCATACACCAAAAATCCTGTTCCTGGACGAACCGACACTGGGGCTAGATCCCCAGAGCCGAAATCAACTCTGGGCTCACGTGAAGCGGATCAACGAAGCCGAGAACACAACGGTGTTCCTGACCACTCACTACATGGACGAAGCCGACCGCGTTGCCGACCGGATCGCCATCATCGACCACGGCGCGATCGTAGCGCAGGGAACGTCAGCAGAGCTGAAAGCACAAACCGAGACGGATTCACTTGAGGGAGCGTTCCTGGCGCTCACCGGTACGTCGCTTCGCGAAGATGGGGCGGACAGCAAGGATCAGATGCGGCAATTCGCCAGAGTGTGGAGGAGATAGCGTGGGCGTCATATACATATTGTGGCTGCGTGAACTCAAGCGGTACGTGCGTTCCCGCGTACAGATTGTGGCATCGCTGGGTCAACCTGCGCTTTATTTGCTGGCTCTCGGGTTCGGTTTTGGTCCGGTGTTCGCAAGAGCCGGCGGAGGAAGCTACCTCCAATTCATGGCGCCGGGCGTGATCGGAATGACGGTGCTGTTCAGTTCGGTCTTCTCAGGCATCGCCATGTTGTTCGATCGCCAGTTCGGTTTCCTGAAGGAAACGTTAGTAGCGCCGGTCTCGCGACTGCAGATTATGGTCGGACGGACTCTGGGTGGTGCGACGGTGGCGATCATCCAGGGATGCCTCATCCTGATCATCTGCCTGATTGCGGGATTCAGGCCGGCACACTGGATAGCAATCCCGGTGGCATTTCTCTTTGTGATCATGATCGCCATTGTATTCGCCGCAATGGGAACAGCATTGGGTTCGGTGATCCAGGACATGCAGGGATTCCAACTCGTCATGAACTTCCTCGTCCTGCCGATCTTTTTCCTTTCGGGCGCACTTTATCCGCTTAGCAATTTGCCGCGGGTGCTCACATGGATTACCCACGGCGACCCGTTAGCGTATGGAGTGGACGGGTTGCGCGGGGTGCTGATTGGAACCTGGCACTTCAGCTTTGCCATGGATATGTTGCTGCTCAGCATTCTTGCGGTAGCTTTCTTAGGCACCGGCGCCTACCTGTTTTCGAGGATCGAGTTGTAGGCCATGGTCAGACAACGTAGCGAGGAGGCGCATCGGAAGGTTGTGCATGCTGCGATTCGCCTCTTTGCGAAGCAAGGCATCGACGCCACCAGCATGGATTCAATTGCTGATGCCTCTGGCGTGAGTAAAGCCACGATCTACAAGCATTGGGAAGATAAGGACGCCCTCGCACTCGAGGCACTCTCTGAGTTATATGGCTTGCAGGAGGAGTTTCCTGATTTTGCCTCCGGCAATCTCCGGAAGGATCTTATCGACTGCCTCAGCTATGAATCGTCTCGCTGGCCAGAGCTGCGAGAACGCATGATGCCGCACTTGATGGCTTATTCAGCACGTAACCAGGCGTTTGGACGCGCATGGCGAGAGCGGTCGATCATGAGGCGTCGTGCCGCGCTTGCCAAAGTCTATCAACGTGGCGTCGCCCAAGGCGCGTTGCAGAAGTATCTCGATTTCGATTTGTCAACGGCTTTGCTCTTTGGACCGATGTTGTACCGCTACATCTTTGATACGTATGTGAAGGGGAAGCGCATGTCTAAGCATGCGCCCAAGGAATTCGTTGAGCAGGTAGTCGATGCGTTCCTAAGATCATTCGGCGCGGAGCCGCAGCGCCGTTGATTCCATTTAGGACACGCGATCTCGCCTCCGAGGCGAGCAAGGCCCTGCAGCGTTCAAACTCCAATTTGGTATCTACGGTTTCGGAGCGAAGTATCCTTTGCGGGCGCGTACCTGCAGGCCCTTGCGATCCGCGGCAATGATATCGATGCTGCGGAAATGGCCATCGGCGGTGAAGTCTGCCGGCTTGTATGCGAGCACGTACTGACTGCGCAACTCGTCCTGAATCTCCGAAAAAGCGTTCGAAACGTCTTGTATGCGGAAGGGGAAGAACGCACGTCCGCCGGTCGCTTCCGCCATACGTTCGAGCACCTTATCGCCGCGCATTTTGACGCCGCTGACGTTGGTGCTGATGGTGTAGAGAATCACTTCCGCCCGCTGCGCCATTTCGATGGCTTCTTCACGCGTGACGCGGCTCTGGTTATCTTCGCCGTCGCTGAGGAGAATGATGGCCTTGCGGGTCGGACCAGTCTGAGGAGCTTTCAGCAGCTTATCGCGGCAGGCGAAATAGACGGCGTCATAGAGCGCCGTTCCACCGCCGGGTCGCAGAGCACGCACGCCCTTCGACAGGTACTCGGTGTTGTCGGTGAAGTCCTGGGTGACTTCAGGTGTAGTGTCGAAGCCGATCACAAAGGCTCGATCAAAGTGCTGGCGGATAATCTCGTTCAGGAATTCGATCGCGGAATCCTGCTCGAAGCGAAAGCGATCGCGCACCGAATTACTGGCATCGACCAACAATCCCACGCGCAGTGGAAGGTTCGTCTCGCTGGCAAAATTCACAATTTGCACCGGCGGCTTCTTGTCGTCGAGTACCTTGAAGTCGGCTTGCTTCAGATCTTTTACGAAGCGCCCGTGTTTGTCGGAAACGGTGAAGACGACATTCACTTCCTGCACGACCTTAATAATCCTAGTGACTTCATCAGAGTCGTCTTTGCCGCTAGTGTCACCACTCGCCGGAGCGGTCGATTTGGCCGTGTCAGGATCAGCTGTTTTCGTCGCGTCAGTGGTGGTCGGGGTGGCGACGTTCGCGGTCTGACCGGGAGCCTGAGTCTTTGGGGCGGGCTCGGTTGAGGTCGGTGCAGACTGCGCCGGAGCCGGTTTAGATTGCTGCTGGGCTGGCGGCGCCTGAGCGGGGGCTGGCGCCGAAGGCAACTGTGCGCGCGGTGTTGAATTCGCGGGCGTGGGAGCCGAAGGAAGTTGTGCGGCTGTCTGGGCGAGTCCCAATACGCCGACCATGAGCAGCAACGGTGAAAACCAAAGAGTTCGCATCCTGATGAAACCAATTATATCCATCTTCGCTCGCCGCGACGCTTCAGCTACTTTCCCCGGCAAGAACACGGCTATCTAAGGCGTGAACGGCGGTTCAAGCGCGGGTAGAATTCTTGAGTAGCTCAAGGAAATCCGTTAGCTCAAGCGGCAGTGGCCTTGAAAAGGCAAGCTGTTTTCCTGTTTTCGGGTGGGCAAACTCCAGTTCGGCGGCATGAAGGAAGTTGCGGGGCAACGAGAGCACGGGAACGTGCGACGCGGTCCGGCGCGAGGGGCCAGGCTTCAGTTCGCCGGCAGCGCCGTAAAGAGTGTCGCCCACGACCGGATGTCCGAGTGATGCCATGTGCACGCGGATCTGATGAGTGCGCCCGGTTTCAATCTTGATTTCGACGAGAGTGAATTTGCCGTAAGCAGTCTCGAATCGCTCCCGCACACGATAGTGAGAGATGGCCTCACGTCCCCCCGAAATTTTGGTAGTCATGCGAGTGCGACGAATGCGATCGCGGCTGATGGCCGCGGAAATGGTTCCTTTGGCTTCCTTCATCCAGCCCTGAACCAGCGCCACATACGTCTTGTGAACGCGACGCGAAGAAAATGCGGTTGCCAGCTTGCGATGGGCGACATCGTTTTTGGCAACGATCATGAGACCGCTGGTTTGCCGATCGAGGCGATGAACGATACCCGGGCGCAGGTCGCCGCCAACTTCCGAGAGCGACTGAAATCGATGCAGCAGAGCGTTGACGAGAGTGCCGCGATTGCGCGCATCTTCGGTGGCGCCGGCTCCGGCGTGCACCATCATGCCGGCAGCTTTGTTGATGACGACGAGATCGTCGTCTTCATAAACGATGTCGAGAGGAATTTCTTCGGCGATGGCACGCAGGGCAGGCGGCTGCACTTCTCCTGTGATTTCGATCTGTTCTGTGCCGCGAAGCTTCAGAGAGGCCTTCGCCGGCTTGCCGTCAACGAGAACCTTCTTTTGTTCGATGAGCTGCTGAACGCGTACACGGCTGACGTCGGGATTCTGAGTAGCGACGAATAGATCGAGACGTTTGCCAGCGTCTTCGCTCGAGACGGCTATGTGCTGGATTGCGGGTTCGTGCGTGCGGGGCATTCCTGCCGATTGTAGCGGAACGAGGCTCAGGGCATGCGCGCGGTATGATCGCCGCAGGTCTCGAAGACGCGCAACAGGTTAGTCATCCCCAGCAATTCGCGCACGCGACGGTTGAAGTTCACGAGCGAAACCGTACATCCGGAAGTACGGCCACTTACATAAAGCTTCACGATGGTACCCAGACCGGAGCTGTCCATCAGGCGGATCTCTGTCAGGTCCAGAGTCAGGGACTTGGTGGTGGGGATCAGAGGTTTCACTTCGTCGCGCAATAGATCTGCAACTTCGGCAGTTAGATCGCCGCGGCAGTAGACCGTAACGGCGCCAGGATTCTTCGAGATGCGCAGATGCAAGGTGCGGGTAGAAGCAGCTGAAGAGTCGGACATGTACCGCCCCTCCGGGATTCGTGGATTGTATCAGGCATCCAACTCACACCCGTGCGGCGAGGGCCTGTCTAGGTGCGTGCAGTTTTTGGCAGAGAGGGCAGGCGGAGCGGAGCGCGTCGCATCCAGAGAATGCCACCGGCAACAACCATGAGAATCGCGATGAATTGGGTGCCGGTCATCGCGCCGTTGAACATCGATCCACGCTCGGGATCGCCGCGCAGAAATTCTATGAAGTAGCGGGCGAAGCCATAAAGGAATAGATAGGAGCCGATGATCTGGCCTTCGAACTTCTTGTTCTTGATCATCCAGTAGAGAATAAAGAAATTCACCAACTCGACGGCCGACTCAATCAGTTGCGTAGGTTCCAGTGGTACGCCAAGCGGAGTGCCGGCACGTTCATGCGCAAAAGCGTTGGTGAAAGTTACACCCCAGAAGTGCGAGGTTGGCTTGCCATAGCAGCAACCCGCGGCGAAACAGCCGATGCGCCCTATCGCGTGGCCGAGGGCGAGTCCGGGCGCGAAGGTATCACAGGTCCGCAAGACCGGCATGTGATGACGGCGGATATACCAGAGTGAAACCAGCACGGCAGCGATCACGCCGCCGCTGAAAACACCTCCCGCCTGCAGCGTCGAGAGGCTGAAGATCTCGCCAGGATGGGAGCTGTAGTAGCTCCAATCGTTCACGAAGAGCAGCGCCTTGGCGCCAATAATTGCCGCCAGGATGGCCAGCACTCCGAGATTCCAATTCTGCTCAGGATCAAGATTCTGCGAACGCGAAAGCTTCGCCGTCATAGTGAGGCCGGCGATCACGCCGAGCGCGACTAGCAGACCGTAAGTCGGAAGAAAGAAATTGCCGATATGAAATAGCTGAGGGAACACTGCTTATCTAGATGATCCTGAAAGGATTTCGGACGAAGATTCCGTCTCTTAGAAGTCTAACACTGGGTTGCGGAGAGAGTCGCGCGGATGAGTGTTAACAACTGTTGGCACTGATGAAGATAAGCCGACCCGCTATGCCGTGCGGTGGGCCGTCAATGAACCTAGCTCTGCTAGTGTGGGACCCCGCCGTGATCCATTAGGCATTTCCGAACTGGCGGACATTGCACACCGGATCATTATCATACGAGTCAGGACCCCGTTCATTGAGGTGTTGGTTCAAAAAAACGGTTGCCACCAAAACACCAACGTTGCAGGTCGGCTTACTCGAACGATGCTAGGGGAGAGGGCTGAGGAAACGCAAGTAGCTGGCTGGAAATAGTTGGAACCTCGAGTGCAAACCGCTGGGGCAAACAATTCTAAGGTATTCGTGAGTAACAACTTTCGGCACAGAGGCATCCAAAATGCCGAGGTGCTTCGGTGTCGAGTAAGAAAGCGGAGCTTCCCCCACCCGCTCCCGCGGCGGAAGATAACGAAGAAATTAACAAAGAAAATAAAAAGTCCGGCGGCATCACGCGCCGATCTTTTCTCGAGCGTCTGGGCGCTGCCGGAGTGGTGGTTAGCGCATCACCACTCGTTCACGCAACCCAGACAACAGAAGAAAAAACAGACCCAGCTGCGGTCGGTGTTCCCGGAGCTGTTCCCATCGTGCTCAAAGTGAATGGCGAGGAACACCGGTTGAAACTCGAGTCGCGCGTCACATTGCTCGATGCGCTGCGCGAGAATCTGCAAATGTTCGGCACAAAAAAAGGATGCGATCACGGCCAGTGCGGGGCGTGCACGGTGCACGTGAATGGACGCCGCCTGAATTCGTGTTTAACGTTCGCAATCATGCACCAGGGCGATGAGATCACGACCATCGAAGGTCTCGCGAAGAATGGACAGTTGCATCCGATGCAAGCCGCGTTTCTGGAACACGACGGTTTTCAATGCGGATACTGCACTTCGGGACAAATCATGTCCGCCGCGGCGCTTTTGCATGAACCCTGCGGAAAAGATGACGACTCGGTTCGCGAATGCATGAGCGGGAATATCTGTCGCTGTGGCGCGTACGTAAATATCGTAGCCGCGGTGCAGAGCGTGCGACGCGCAACGTAAGTCCCCTGCCGCGATCGCCGAGTGCAAGCAAACTTGATCCAACCAGGAAACGTAGATGCGAACTTTCGATTACACCCGCGCTGACAATGTTGATGCGGTATTGCGCGTCAATCCTTCTCCGGAAACCAAGTTTGTCGCCGGCGGGACGACGCTAATCGATCTGATGAAGCTGAATGTGGAGACACCCAGCCGCCTGGTCGACATCAATCCTCTGCCACTGACAAACATCGAGAAGACATCCGATGGCGCTCTGCGGATTGGAGCGATGGTGCGCAACAGCGATCTGGCGCACGACGCGCAGGTACAGCAGCAATATGCTGTGCTGTCGCAAGCGCTGCTTTCGGGGGCTTCGCCGCAGCTTCGGAATATGGCGACAACGGGTGGAAATCTTCTGCAGCGGACGCGCTGCTACTACTTCCGCGATACCGCATACCCGTGCAACAAGCGCAAGCCCGGATCGGGATGCCCGGCGATCGGCGGGTTCAATCGCATCCACGCGATTCTCGGCGGGAGCGAAGATTGCATCGCGACGAATCCGTCGGACATGGCGGTGGCGATGATGGCGCTGGAGGCGACAGTTCACATCCGCGGCGCGACAGGGGAACGCAGCGTTCCGCTGATCGAGTTCTACTTCGTGCCGGGCTCGACACCGAATCGCGAAACCGTGGTGGGACCGGGAGATCTGATCACCTATGTGACGCTACCGCCGCTGCCAAATGGCGCACGGTCGTACTACCTGAAGCGTCGCGACCGGAGTTCCTACGAGTTCGCGCTGGCATCGGCAGCAGTCGTAGCCGTTGTGCAAGGCGGTCGCATGCAGCATGTGCGAGTCGCGATGGGCGGCGTCGGGACAAAGCCGTGGCGCTCGAAAGAAGCTGAGCAGGCGCTGGAAGGGAGGCAAGCGAGTGACGCGAATTTCCGTGCGGCTGCTGATGCGGCTCTGCGCGATGCGAAGCCGCAACGCTATAACGGATTCAAAGTGGAGTTGGCGAAGCGCACCTTGACGCGGGCGCTGCAGACGCTAACGCAGAATGCCTAGTGGTGGGGAGAACAGAATGAGCAGTTCGGTAATTGGAACGCCGGTAACACGAATTGATGGCAGGCTGAAGGTAACCGGCAAGGCGCCGTATGCGGTCGAGCACCCGTTAGCGAACATCGCGCATGGAGTTCCTGTGCCCAGCACCGTAGGAAGCGGGCGCATCGTTCGTATCGACAGTGCTGAAGCCGAGAAGATGCCAGGCGTGCTGCTGGTACTTCATCACGGAAATATCGGAACCCTGTATCGCCCTGCGGGATCGTTGGAGCAGATGAGTCGCCCAGGGGAGAGCCGCCCCCCGTTTGAGGATGACAACGTTTACTACTACGGACAATACGTCGCTCTGGTAGTCGCCAATACGTTCGAGCAGGCGCAGGATGCGGCGTACCACGTGCACGTCGAATACGAGACGAAGAAGCCGACGGTTGCCATCACTGAAGCGCCAGCGCCTACCGGCGCGCCCGCTGCTTCGTCCCATCGTGGCGATTTCGACGCTGCCCTGAAACAGGCCCCGGTGCAACTCGACTACACCTACGTGACGCCTGTGGAGACCCACAATCCCATGGAGATGCATGGAACGATTGCGGTCTGGGAGGGCGACAAACTCACGCTCTACGAGAGCTCGCAGGGCGTGGTAAACCACCACAATGTCGCGTCGCAAGTATTGGACATGCCGTTGGAGGACATTAACGTTATCTCGCTGTTTGTGGGGTCGGGCTTCGGCGACAAGCTGTTCCCGTGGCCGCATTCGTGGATGACAGCATTGGCGGCAAAGAAGGTAGGGCGTCCAGTGAAAGTGGCGGTTCCTCGAAGCCTGATGTTCACAGCGGTCGGGCACCGTCCGGCAATCCGGCAAAGAGTCCAGATGGGCGCCACACAGGATGGAAAACTCGTTGCGTTGCGCAACGACATCCTGCAGCACACGTCGCTGATCGATCCTTACGTGGAGAATTGCGTCGAAGGAACGTCGATGCTGTACAGCTGCCCCAATCTAAGCGCGGAGCAGCAACTGGTGCCGCTGAACGTGGGTACGCCGACTCCGATGCGTGGGCCGGGACGGACACCGGCGCTGTTCGCGATTGAATCTGCAATGGACGAGATGGCGCTGAAGCTGAACATGGACCCGCTGGAGTTCCGGCTGAAGAATTATGCAGAGCAGGACGAAAGTTCGGGGCGTCCGTGGTCGAGCAAGCATCTGCGCGAGGCGTACCAGACCGGAGCGGAGCGCTTTGGCTGGAGCAAGCGGGATCCGAAGGTTGGGTCGATGCGAAAGGGGGACTTGATTCTCGGCTGGGGGATGGCTACTTGCACGTGGCCGGCCTCGCGGCATGCCTGCGAAGTGCGAGTGCGCCTGATGGCGGATGGCACCGCACGAGCTTCGTGTGCAACGCAGGATATTGGTACAGGAACATACACGGTGTTCGCGGAAGTTGTGTCGGACAAGACTGGGATACCGGTGGACAAGGTGCACGTTGCTCTCGGCGACAGTTCGTTGCCTCCGGGGCCCACGTCGGGAGGGTCGTCGGCCACGTCTACGGTGCTTCCGGCGATCGTCGAAGCGACGGAGCAGGCTATCGACGCGGTGCTGAAGGCGGCGACTCAGACATCAGGATCGCCCTTCAGTAATACCGATCCAAAGACGCTGAAGATGACTGGCGGACAAATCCATGCGGGTGACAAATCGCCGGACAGCGGCGTGCCGTTCCAGGAGATTCTGGTCGCGCGAAGACTCTCGGCATTAGATGGGCGCGCCAAGACGGATGTCACACCCGAGCAGAAGAAGTATGCGCTGCATTCCTTCGGTGCGCATTTCTGCGAAGTGACGTTTGATCCCGGGCTGCAGCGCCTGCACGTGACCCGCTGGGTTTCGGTGATCGACGGTGGGCGGATGATCAACGAAAAAACCGCGAAGAATCAGATTCTCGGCGGCGTAGTGATGGGGATCGGAATGGCGCTGCTGGAAGAAACCATCTATGACCCACGAAATGGCAAGCCGATCAACAACAACTTCGCCGACTACATGGTTCCGGTGAATGCCGACATTCCAGAGATGGAGTGTATTTTCCTGGATTATCCAGATCCGGTGATCAACCAGTATGGCGCGCGCGGAATTGGAGAGATTGGGCTAACAGGGTGCGCGTCGGCAGTGGCGGATGCTACATATCATGCCACTGGGGTGCGGGTGCGGGAGTTGCCAATATTGGTGGAGAAGATAATGCCGAAAGTGGCTTGACGGAAGTTTAGAAAGAATTCGGAAAGACTGCGCCTGTTCGCGTTACGCTTGAGTTGCGCACGTCGTTGACTCGAGCATGGGCATTGGCGTTGTACTCATAATCTGGGCAGTTGTTGGTTTCGCGCTGGCCTCGCTGGGTAGCGTGGTGATGATGGCTGCCGCGAAGTTTCTGATCCGGCGTTCGGCCGCTCATGGCCACGCTTTCGTACTGGCTGTCGGAATCTTCCCGTTTGCGTTCCTGGGATGGGCAGGCACAGTTTTCGTTCTTCAAGCAGTTGTGAATGAAGTTTTTCTACACAGAGACGCGGGTGCCGGAGACTCCTGGAAGTGCCCTCTTCCCAACGGATACAGCCTTTCATTCGTAGACACTATGGATCAAGGTTTTCTGTACGATCCTAAGACGCAGAGAGACAGCGATGCCACCGTGAGCCAGGAAGACACAGTTTCCGGTGTTCGCCTGCTGCAAGTATCGGGTCAATTCATTCTAGGCGGGGCCACGAGCGATGAGATTAGTTCAGATCATGCTTCAATAGACCATTACTTTTTAATCGACGGCGAGAGTCGCCGTCGGCACGACTTCAACAATATCGATGAACTTAAAGTCGACGCCGCGCACAGGGGCGTGCAGGTCAAACTAGAGTCGGTAGACCGGGTGTATTCGCAATACCGTTTTACATTGTTCGACGTTTTTGCCGCTTTTCTTTTTGGCGCGCCGTTGTTGGTTTATGGTTGTGTGTTGTTATGGTGGCTGGTTCGACTGAGAAGCAATGAACTCGCAATCCCGCACACCATCTGATCGCACAAAAAAAGAGCACAGCCGTAGCCGTGCTCAATGTTCCGGAGAAAAATCTATCCTGCTTTACGCGTGCCGTCCTGGAGCACTTCGTCGAGTGCGCCGGAGAGATGGCTTGCGCGCGAATTGATTTCAGAGGCGATCACGTCGTACTTGCGCTTGAGCACGTGATATTCGTCGGCGATATTCAAGGCCGCCAACACAGCAAGACGCAGTGAGTCGATGGTGGATGTCTGGGCAGAGACGGCGCGCATCTTCGAATCGACAAAGGCCGCCAGCTTCTGAATGTAGTCAGGATCGGTGCCGCGCAGGCTGTACGACTGGTCGAAAATCTCGACGCGCACGCTGCCATTCGCGGTGCCGTTGCCATTGCCGTTTGTGTTAGGTTGGCTCACGCCAAGTCCTCCCTTGAATTGCCGCTGTACTTCTGATTATGAGGCAGTTTACTCAGCAGTCAACTCATCAATTTGGCGGAGCATCTTTTCTACTCGGGTACGTACCTCTTCGCGTTCCTTGCGCAGCCCGATCATTTCCTTGCGCAGACTCTCGGTCTCTTCCTCACGCAATTCGAGTTGTTCGCGCAGGCGGGTAACGTCGCGCTCGGCCGCAGCCTTGCCCTCACGCGCGGTTTTCAAGAGTTCAATGGTCTGGTAGATCTTCGCTTCAAGAGAGTGGAATTCGTCGGCGGAAATTTCGGGAGAGAGTTCAACCGTCTTTGCAGACACCGTGGGTAAGACCTCGCTTCTAGATTATGAAAGAGCGGCGCGAGCGCAGTATAACGCAGATCACAGGCGGAGAAATCCACAATTGCGGCTCACGTGAAGAGCCGGTGCGATGTGTAGATCGCCGCATCGTGCAAGGCCGCAGCCTTCGCTGATGAGAATCCATCCCAGGCTTTCCAGAACCCGGCCATCTCTGCCGGTTTTCCAAACGTTATCCGAACCTTGCTGTCGTACGGCGGGAACGGCCGTCCGATGCGGATATTCTGCTGTTCGAAGTAGGCGATCACCTGCTTGACCGGATGGCCGGCGTCGAACATGGCGAAATTGGCGTAGCTGGGGATCACCTTCAGGCCTCGCGACTGCGCCTGCCGCGAGAACGCATCACGGTCGGCAGCATTGCGCGCAACGGCGGCATGCATGGCTTGATCGTCATCCAGCGCGACTGTTCCGCAACTGGCGGCAGCAATGTTGATGTTATCGTGCGTCTGGTACGAACGAAGTTGCTTGACGGTATCCGCGGTGCTGACCGCGTAGCCAAGCCGCATACCAGCCAGCGCATACACCTTGGAAAAAGTGCGCGCGACGATCACACGCGGATTCTTGCCATCGAGGAAAGAACGGTACTGC
>Ga0207103_10151_pt1 | contig 20657 bp, 16 predicted proteins | sample Alteio_BWMinHeat_81_FD_153546 | JGI IMG/M metagenome (GOLD analysis project Ga0207103, IMG submission 153546) | Enriched cells from forest soil in Barre Woods Harvard Forest LTER site, Petersham, Massachusetts, United States -... | ecosystem: Environmental > Terrestrial > Soil > Temperate forest >...
TGGACCCACAAAAGCCGGGCTGGTCGCTGCCCGCCGGCACGGACGTCGTTTTCCTGGCGTTGCACGGCACTTATGGCGAGGACGGAACGGTGCAGCGGGAGTTGGATGCGCTGGGAGTTTGCTACACAGGGTGTGATGCCGCGGCGAGCCAGTTGGCCTTCGACAAGGTCTTGACCAAACGCCGGTGCGTCGCGGCGGGAATCCCCACCGCGCGCTTCGAGGTGTTCGATTCGCCCGATGCAACCTGGCCCAGGGGATGGGAGCCGCCGGTGGTCTTGAAGCCGGTGCGGCAGGGCTCCAGCGTCGGACTCCAGTTCGTGGACCGCGCCGAAGACTGGAGCCGGGCCCTGGCGGAGGCGTTGCGCTACGATTCGGAGGCCTTGATGGAGGAAAAAATCAGCGGCCACGAAACCACCGTGGGCATCCTCGCGGGCGAGGCGCTGCCGGTGGTCGAGGTGCGGCCCAAGTCGGGCGGCGGCTACGATTACCAGAATAAATACACAACGGGCCGGACCGAATATTTTTGCCCGGCGGATTTCGACGAAGCGACGACGCATCGGATTCAGGAAGCGGCGCTGGGAGCTTTTGCGGCCGTGGGCGGACGCGACTATGCGCGCGTTGATGTCATGGTCCGTCCCGCGGGTGACCCGGTGGTGCTCGAGGTCAACACCCTCCCCGGCATGACCGAGTTGAGTTTGCTCCCCAAGGCTGCCGCGGCGGCGGGTTTGAGCTACGCCGGACTCTGCCAGCGGATGGTGGATCTGGCCCTGAACCGCAGGAAGGATTGAGCGCATGAGCTGGCTGAAACGAAAAGCGAGAAACCGGCGGCTGGGCAGCGACCACGTGCTCGACGTGAAGGTGCGCTCCGTGCAGGTGCGGGCGAACCGCCTGCGCCTCGGGGCTCTCGCGCTGGCGCTGGTGTTCGCCACCGTATTTTCCCTCTTTCTGCTCTGGCGGGGAGGCGAGTGGGTCCTCAACCGGCTTCTCTACGAAAATAAAACCTACGCAATCCAGGACATCGAGGTCCAGACCGACGGCGTGATCGCGCCGGACGTGTTGCGGCGCTGGGCGGGGGTGAAGATTGGCGAAAACCTGCTCGCTCTCGATTTGGGGCGCGTCAAGCGGGACTTGGAAATGGTTTCAACCATCCAGTCGGTGGCGGTGGAGCGCGTCCTGCCGGGCACGTTGCGGCTCCGCGTGTCGGAGCGCGACCCGCTCGCCCAGATCTATATGCCGCGGGCGACTGCGGGCGGCGGCCTTGAGATGACCATCCTCCAGCTCGACGCTCAAGGCTACGCGATGACGCCGCCGGATCCGCGGCAGCTCGCCGTCCCCCCGGCCGATACCAACGATGTGCTGCCGGTGATCACGGGGGCGAACACCGGACAGTTGGCCCCAGGCACGCAGGTGGAGTCATCGCAGGTCCGGTCCGCGTTGAAGTTGCTGTACGCTTTCGGCCATTCGCCGATGGCCGGCATCGTGGACCTGCGCCAGGTGGATGTCTCCTCGCCGGTCGTCCTGGTCGCAAGGACAGGCGAGGGCAGTGAAATCACCTTCAGCGTCCGCGATATGGACCGACAATTGCGGCGCTGGCGCCAGATATACGACGTCGGCCAGCGCCTTAACAAGGCGGTGGCGACCTTGGACCTCTCAGTGTCCAACAACATCCCGGCCACCTGGGTGGACGCAAACACCTTGCCGCCACCCGTCCCCAGAACCAAAAACCTGCAACATACCCGAAAACGAAATGTTTGACCCAGGCTCGCTCATCGTCGGACTCGAAATCGGCACCTCCAAGGTTTGCGCCGTGGTCGGAGAAGTCAACGCCGCCGGCGCGCTCAACCTCATCGGCTTGGGGCAGTCCCCCTCTCACGGCGTCCGCAAGGGCGAAATCGTCAATGCTTCCGCCGCCGGCGAAGACGTCCGCAACGCCATCGTCGAAGCCGAGCAGATGGCCGACGCCGAAATCCGCAGCGTCTATCTCGGCGTGTCCGGTGTCCACATCCGCGGCTTCAACAACCGCGGCGTCCATCCGGTGGTTTCCGCCGATCGCGAGATCACCGACGAGGACGTGCAGGACGTCGTCAAGAATGCGAAGGCCATAAATCTCCCCGCGCAGAACGCCGTGCTCCACGCCGTGCGCCAGCACTTTACCGTGGATGGCCAGGACGGAATCGTCAACCCGGTCGGTCTTTCCGGCGCGCGCGTCGAAGTGGATGTTCACGTCGTCCATGGGAACACCAACCGCCTGCAAAACCCCGTGCGTGTCGTCAAGGGCTTGCAGCTCGAGGTGGAGGCGATTGTCTTCAACGGACTCGCCGCGTCGCTCGCGCTTTTGACCAGCGAGCAGAAGGAGATGGGCGCTCTCGTCATTGATCTCGGCGGCGGGACCACCAATTATGCCGTGTACGCGGACGGCATCATCAAACACACCGGCGTGCTCGCCGTGGGGGGCGATCACGTCTCGAACGACCTCGCTTACGGGTTGAAAGTCCCACTGGGCCGCGCGGAGACGCTGAAAATCGAGCACGGCTCTGCGCTCGTTGAGGACGGTATCAAGGGGCAGACCATCACCCTTTCGAACGACCTCGGGCTGCCCGTCAAAACCATCAACCTCGAGCATCTACGCCGCGTGATGTCCGCCCGCCTTGAGGAGATTTTCCAGTTGATCGAGCAGGACGTCGCGCGGGCGCGCTTGATTGACCATTTGCGCGCGGGGGTCTTCGTGTGCGGCGGCGGCGCGCGCATCCCCGGCATCCTCAAGCTCGCCGAACGCGTATTCCAACTCCCCGCTTCCCCCGCAACTGCCAGCTCGATCAACGGCATCAAGTCCGCCCTCGACCAGCCCGAGTTCGCCACCGCCATCGGGCTCGTGAAATACGGGTCATTCCAGCAAAAGCGTCGCGGAAGCGGCGGCTTTCTGGGTATCCGCCAGACGATATCGGAAATGCTCAGTCGCAAGTGACCACTGGCAAATGATCATGGGCCATGCGCCCCCACCAATCGAAACCAACAACCTCTATGGAACTGGAAACAAAACAGGCCGGCCCGGCGGGGAACGGCGCCGAGGGTCGCAAACTATCCTTGCGCGTGCTGGGCGTCGGCGGCGGCGGCGGCAACGCCATTGACTTCATGGCGCGCCAGGAGTTCGACGGCGTGAAATTCACCGCCGTCAACACCGACTCGCAGGCGCTCTTGAACCTGGGCGGCGTCGGGCGCTTCACCTTGGGCGCGAAGCTTACCCGCGGATTGGGCGCGGGCGGCGATCCCGAACTCGGCCGCGCCGCCGCCGAGGAGGACCTCGATTGCTTGCGCGAGTTGTGCGCGGGCGCGGACGTGGTCTGCGTCGTCGCGGGCATGGGCGGCGGGACCGGCACGGGCGCCGGACCTGTCGTGGCGCGGGTGGCGCGTGAATCCGGCGCGCTCGTGCTGGGGATCGTGACTTTGCCCTTCGAATTCGAGGGCAGCCGGCGCGCCCGCCAGGCGCAGCTCGGGTTGCGCGAACTCAAGGCCGCCGCCGATGGCGTCATCTGCCTCCCAAACCAGAAGGTTTTCAGGCTCATTGACGAAAACACGAGCGTCAACGAGGCCCTCAAGATCACCAACGATCTCCTCGCTCAGGGCGTCCGCGGCATCTGGCGGCTCCTGACCCAGACCGGATTGATCAACGTGGATTTCAACGACCTGTGCGCCGTCCTCCGCGGGCGGCACGGGGAAAGCTCGCTGGCCTCCGTGGTGGCCCAGGGCGCAAACCGCTCGCAGGAAGTCCTCGACAAGCTCGCGGCGCATCCCTTTCTGGAGGGCGGCCAGACTCTGGCGGACGCCGACTCGGTCCTCGTGAGCCTCGCCGGCGGACCGGACCTGACCATGGCCGAGGTCAATCGCCTCATGGAACAGATCAACCGCCAGTGCGAAAACGCCCACATCATCATGGGCGCGACAATCCAGGAAGCGCTCATGGGGAAACTCTCGGTCACACTCGTTGCGTCCCAATGCGGTGCGGCGGACGAACGCGCCCGCCAGTCGTGCGCGAACAGGGACCACGAACCCGCGGACCACGAAAAGGAACTGGCCAACCCATCCGCCGACACACGGCCGCCCTCGCGATACGTGGCGCCCGCGCCCGAGACGAGCGCGGAACAAACTCAACGCCTGTTGCAGCCGTCGGGAGGCGGGCGTCAGAAAAGGAAGGCGGCTCTGCTGCGCCAGGGTCAACTGCCCCTCGAGATCGTTTCCAAGGGCCGTTTCGACAAAAGCGAACCCACCATCCATCATGGCGAGGACCTCGACGTCCCTACCTACATCCGCCGCGGCATGGCCCTGAACTGACCCGCCGCGCTCGAGTCATCGGTACCGGCCTTGCTTACCACCGCTTTCTTTTGCTCCAACGCAGGTCTTGGGGAGCGCGGGCGTCCCGCCCGCCCCAGTAGGCGTCTCGCCGACTGGCCTCGCCCCGCTCACCCACTCTACCTCCTCCGGAACAAGAAAAGGTTCCCCGCCACGCGTGCATTCGCTTCCAGCCGGATCGTGGTTTCCTCACACAGTTCCTGGGCAAAGGCTTCTCCCGCCGCCGCCCGCACATAGTCTGGCGCGTGCGCAAAGTGGCGCGAGGGCTTGAGACGGTAGCCGGCTTCCACCCCTGTTTCCGTGCTGAACGCCAGCAGCCCGCCCGTGCGGATTGCTCCAGCCGCAGCATCGAAGATCGGCGCGAGATCGCCAAAATAAATCATCACGTCCGCGGCCACCATCAGGTCGAATCCCCCCGGTGAACGCCGCAGAAACCCGGCCAATTCCTCGCAGGCAAGTGTGTCATAAACATCGCGCGCCGCCGCTCCTTCGAGCATCCGGCTCGAAAGGTCCACGCCGGTCAGCGTTCTGGCCAGCGGCCGCAACAACGGCCCGCACAGCCCCGTGCCGCAGCCCGCATCGAGGGCATCGTACAGATGGCCTTCCGGCGTGGAAGCCCGCACGGCGGCAGCGAGTTTGGCCGGTATGTCGTACCCCAGTTCCTTCACGAGGTGCGTGTCGAATCTTTTGGCAAGCGCATCGAAGTGCTCGACAATGAAGCGCTCGGGAGAACGATCCAGCTTCGTCGTCCCCGAGATCGCCTGCAAAAGATATTCCGTCGAAGCGTCGCCGGGCCAGAACTCCAGTCGCTTCCGGCCGACGCGCATCGCCGCCTCCAGGTGTCCAAAGCCACTTAGCAACGCGAGTGCCCTGTCGAACAACTCGCACAGCCCTCGGTCTCCAAAGTCGTCCTGCGGCGTCGCCGATTCCTTTGCGGTCGCCGTCGCCTCCTCAACCGCTACTCCCTCCATGATGTCCCGCAGGAACCAGGTTTCGCGCAGCATCTTCCGGTAATGGGCGTTGCCGGCCTCGAGCTCCACCGCGCGGCCATACGCATCCTGCGCCTCGGCGAACCTTCCGGTGTCGCAATACAGCTTTCCAAGATTGGCAAGGACCGCAGCGCTGGCGCCGCCGTGCTTCAGGCACTCGGTAAAACATTCGATCGCCGCCGGATAATCCCGTCCCTCCTCCTTGAGCAGTCCAAGGCACTGCCATGCGATCGCCATAGTTGGCTCTTGCTCCAGGGCCGTGCGATACGCTGCCTCGGCCGCGGCTGCATCCCCCTGTTTCTTGCGGACGAGGCCCAGCAACAGCCACGTGTCCGGCTGCTGCCGCGACAGCGCCAGCGAACGCTCAAAACACACGGCGGCCTCGCCCGGTGAGTTCGTTCTGTCCAGCGCCATCCCGCAATTTGTCCAGCGAACAGGATCGCACGGAGCGAGCGCGACGGCGGAGCGGAGCACCAGCGCCGCATCTTCAAACCTGTTCGCCTTGAGCAGTTGCAGCCCCCACCGCGCCAGCGCCTCGGCCGTGGACAGGCCTGTCCTTAACAGTGCGCCGAACCCGGAATCGGCGGCAGCCCAGCGACTCACCTGGCCCTCGACGACGCCTGCATCGGGCAGCCCAAAGGCATCGGAGGACATGACCGGCATACGGTTCAAGCAGTCTGGCTGATGAATCAAATCCGACGATACGCGCCTTGGCGCAGCCGGGGCAAGGGAATGTTGACCACCTGCAGCGGCAAACGTTGAATCAACCCCTCGCCCGCGTTTTCCCACGTTCCTTCGGATTCGCGTTCATTAGTCCATTCGCGGTTGAAGTCCCATCTTTATCCGTGTCCATCAGTGTCAATCCGTGGTTAAAATCTCCTTTTGAATTCGCGTTAATTCGCGCAATTCGCGTCTTCCCTCGTTCCTTCCGATTCGTGTCCATTCGTGGTTCTCCTCCTCTTCATCCGTGGTTTCTCAGACAGAACGCTTGCTTTCGGATTGGTCCCGGTAATAAATTAACGGGCTGGATTGACCTATGTTATCAGCTCACGAACTTTTCGGATTCATGTCCCCCGCTCTGGCGGGCGACATCGTCGCCTTCACCCACGAAACGGACAAGCCCATGTACCGCGCCACTCTCGGCGCCGTCGCCGAAGCGCGCAAGGTGCGCCCGATCTTCCTCGAAAGGCGTCCTCGGACCGAGCAGCACGCCACCATGCTCGCCACCTTGACGCGCCCCTCCATGGAGCCCGCCGCCGCCAGCCTCGTGCGGACATGGCTCTTGAAGAAACACAAGGCCATGCTCACCGAGTTCCTCGATTCCCTCGCCATCACGCACACGGACGGCGTCGTCGAGGATTTGCCCAAGTCCATGGAGGACGAAAAGCTGCGCGCCGCCGTCGAGAAACTCCTGGCCGCCCATCCGCACGAATCCGTGGCGGTTTATCTCCTCGCGTTCAACGAGCTGAACGAGGCGAACTGGCCCAACCTCAAAACCATGCTCGAGACCGACCCGCGGCTTCAATTGGGCGCGAAAGGCTGAAGCCCGCCCGCGCAAGAAATTTCTGGCGAAACATGCCGGCATTGCCAACGTAACATCAAGAGAAAGACGAGATATGGAACCTGTAGCGGACATCGCATTGATCGGCCTCGCTGTCATGGGGCAAAACCTGATCCTCAACATGAACGACCACGGCTTCAAGGTCGTCGCGTTCAACCGCACCGTCTCCAAGGTGGACGACTTCCTCGCCAAGGAAGCGAAGGGCACCAACGTCATCGGCGCGCATTCCATCGAGGAAATGATCGCCCTGCTCAAGCGCCCCCGCCGCGTCATGCTCATGGTCAAGGCCGGCGCTGCCGTGGATGAGTTCATCGAACTCCTGTTGCCGCACCTCGAACCGGGCGACATCATCATTGACGGCGGCAATTCGCTCTTCGAGGACACCACCCGCCGCACCAAATACGCCGAATCCAAGGGCCTGCTCTACGTCGGCACCGGTGTGTCCGGCGGCGAGGAAGGCGCGCGCCACGGTCCGTCCATCATGCCCGGTGGTTCACCCGCCGCCTGGCCCCACGTGAAGGACATTTTCCAGTCCATCGCCGCCAAGGTCGAGGACGGCACGCCGTGCTGCGATTGGGTCGGCGAGAACGGCGCGGGCCACTTCGTCAAGATGGTCCACAACGGCATCGAGTACGGCGACATGGAGCTCATCTGCGAAGCCTATCAGTTGATGAAGGACGGCCTCGGCATGACCGCCCCCGAGATGCAGCAGGTCTTCGCCGAATGGAACAAGGGCGAACTCGACTCCTATCTCATCGAAATCACCGCCGCCATCCTCGCGTTCAAGGATGCCGACGGCCAGCCCATTGTGGACAAAATCCTCGACACCGCCGGCCAGAAGGGCACCGGCAAGTGGACCGTCATCTCCTCCATGGACCTCGGCATCCCCATCACACTCATCGGCGAGGCCGTTTTCTCGCGCTGCGTCTCCGCCCTCAAGGAGGAGCGCGTCGCCGCCGCGAAGAAACTCAAGGGTCCGCGCCCGAAAATCTCCAACGATCGCACCAAATTCGTCGAGGAAATCCGCCACGCCCTCTACGGCTCCAAAATCATTTCCTACACCCAGGGCTACATGCTCATGCGCGCCGCCGCCAAGGAATACAACTGGAACCTCAACTACGGCGGCATCGCCCTCATGTGGCGCGGCGGGTGCATCATCCGCAGCCGCTTCCTCGGTGACATCAAAAAGGCGTTCGACAAGAACCCCAAGCTCACCAACCTCCTCCTCGACAACTTCTTCCGCCAGGCCATCAAAGTCTCGCAACGCTCCTGGCGCAGCGTAGTCGCCGTCGCCGCGAAAAAGGGCATCCCCACGCCCGCCTTCTCGACCGCGCTTAACTTCTACGACATGTACCGCAGCGCGCGGCTCCCGGCCAACCTCTTGCAGGCCCAGCGCGATTACTTCGGTGCGCACACCTACGAGCGCCTCGACAAACCGCGCGGCGAGTTCTTCCACACCAACTGGACCGGCCACGGCGGCGACGTCTCCTCCAGCACTTACAACGCCTGAGCCGATCCGTCGGCTTGCCGTGCGCATCCGTATCGCCGCCTGACATCCGCCGCTTTCTCCCGCCCCACTGTGGGTCTGGGGGGAGCGCGGGCGTCTCGCCGACTTCCCTTGACACTCTGGCCTGCGATGGCTCCGGGGGAGTCCCGGGTTGCGGGACGCCCTCGCGTGTTCCGGTTGGTGCCCTCGCCGACCGGTTCCTTTCCGCCGCTCCTGCTGTTCGTCGCTCTCTTCCGCTTCAACGTAGCCGTTTGGGGAGCGCGGGCGTCTCGCCCGCTCCAGTCGGCGTCCCGCCGAATGGCACGCCGAGGCGCCGATTCGGCGACGTTTCGAGATCAACTCATTTGCAGCTTGCAGATTGGTGCTTTTCCGGAACTTCAGCCTTCAGCCTTTAGCCTTTAGCCTTTAGCCTCTGGCGTGCATTGGCTCATCACACGCATGGAAAGCACGGGCGCCCTCGCGCCCTGGCTTTTCCTCGGCGTCTTTATCGCCGCCTCCTTCGTGATGATCTGGCGCCTCGAATGCATGGCCGCCGACGGCCTGGACGGCACCGTCCTTGGCACCGTCGTCATGCCTTATCTCACCGGCCTGGGAAACCTCATCTTCGCCTTCGTTCTCGGCCGCCAGGGCGGCAAGCCATCCGACGTCCTCACCAACTGCCTCGTCAACAATGTCAGCAACATGACCTTCGTCCTCGGCGTCCCCGCCATCATCTGGGACATGAACATCCTGCCTTCGCGCAAGACCAGCGCCAAAGCCGGCAAGTCAAAATCGAAAGGGAAGTCAAAATCGAAAAAGGCCGGCGACCAAACCAACGAAGTCAACCGTCTCTCCCTTCTCCTCACGCTCCTGGCCATCCTCTTCTTCACCGGCACAACCTGGGCGCTCGGTTCCTCCGGCAGCATCGGTTTCAGCGACGGCCTCGTCCTCGTGGGCATTTTCCTCTTCTGGCAATGCTTCCACGTCTTCGATGTCCTCAAGAGCAATGTCCGCCAGAACAAATCGCTGAGCTGGATGCTCCCCGTGGACCTCGCCATCCTTGCGCTTTGCGGTTACGCCACATACCTCAGCACCGACTGGCTCGTGAACTGGATCTCCCACATCCACACCGGGTTCATCAGCGCGAAATACATGGGCCTGCTCAGCGGCTGGCTCATGGTCCTCCCCAATGCCACGCTCGCTGTCTATTACGGCATCACCGGCCGCCCCGAGGTCGTTTACACCTCGCAGGTCGGCGACAGCCACATCTGCATCCCGCTTTGCATCGGAGTCTTCGCGCTTTATCGGAGGATACCGACACCCGGATTCTTTTCCGCCAGCGTCTTCATTCTTCTCGGCGCGACCGTCCTCCATTTCGTCTGCATCGGCGTGCTCGGCCGTCTGCCGCGGACTGTGGGCTGGGTCCTCGTCGCCGCCTACGGCTACTTCCTCTACCTCGTTTACAACGGCCTCGCCGGCTGACCCCATCCGCGTCCATGAACCCCGAAGACTTTCGAAGCTGTGGTTAACCCATCCCCGAAAAACAGCCCTCATGCTTGCATGCTACGCGTACCACGTGCAAACTCGAACAGGAAATTTACGACATGATCCCTCCGGCTATCGACGAGAAATTGGGAAAACGAACTTTGAAATGGATCAAGTCGGCTGACGACGACTCGATGTATTATGAAGTCACCCAGGCAGCTTTGGTCATGGCCGCTGCCGGACGCTTGGACGAAGCCAACGACCTCCTCCGATGTTTGTGGAAACACAAATGGCCGCATTCGGAAAACGTCTGGTTGCCGGACCAATCATTTGAGGTTCTTTGGTTCGTCGCTGGCAAACGTCCTGACTTTGTTCCGTTCCCCCAAAAATCCATCGATGAAATTGAATTGGCCCACCGGAACTATCTCGCACATGACAAGTGGGAACTGATGGCGGTCGGGAATTTGGCGCAAGGTACTTTCCGGTATGAATCCCGGCCGATGCCAACGGGTAATTGGGAATCTCTTGAGGGCTTGGAATTGATCCGCAAGAGCATGTTTCTCGCCTGCCCAAAGGCAAACGGCCCGATGCCTTCTACGCATGATGAGCTGGAAGCACTTAAGGGATTTCAGAAGTGGATTGAAAGATGGGAGGACGAACTCGATAACAGCATCAGGGCGGAGTTTGACGATGCTCTTGGTGTCGCGGCGGAATTGGCGGCCAAAAACGGCCAAATTGATACGGCGGAACAAATATGTAAACTCTGGGTTAGCATGTTAATTAAATCCGGCGGTGGCCCCTTTTCCTTCCCGTCCCTCACGTCTAATCGGCACCTCGCCCGATTGTTCCTGCAAGGCATTTTGGCCGAACCCCTCGGCCTTACAAAGGAAGCCTGTCAGCTTTATTTGAAAGGCCTGAAATCCGCGGTGGACGCCCGCATGAAACAAGGCCGTCGGCTTGTATACGGCAAATGGACCTGGGAAAAACTGCTCACCACGGCCAGCAAGCAAGCCATCAAAAACGAACCAGACCAATTCACCAGAGAGCAACGAAAGGGCAAATGGATCGGCCGCAGCAACTCGACGGACGAAGCCATCAAAGCCGCCGAAACCCGGTTGCAAATCGGCCTCCCTGCGGACTACGTGGAGTTCCTCCACGCCTCCAACGGTTTTTCCGCGCTGTCATCCACGGCTCCCCCGCTCCTTTCGGTGGAGAGTATCGGACCGCTTAAAGACAAAGTGGATGCTCAAACGCTGGCAATTTTCAAAGAATATCCCGGAGATGATCTTCCCCAAGCGCTCGAATCCAGCCTCTTGATCAGTGAACAGATGGAAACGGACATGGTCTTGCTGATTCCTCCTGGAAAAAGCAGCGGCTCGTGGCAGTGTTGGTTCTTCGCTCACTGGATTCCCGGCGAAATCCGTTACCCAAGTTTCCGGCACTATTTTGAGGAAGCTTTCGCCCGATTGAAGGATCAAAGCGTTTAACTTGAGTCGGCATGTCTGGCCGGGGAAATCGGGATTTCAACTCCTGAAACGAGTCAGAAACGCTCGGCTGCTAAAAAAAAAATACGGCAGTTTTGTATTCCGGACAAGCATTCCCACAAAACCTCGGCGTCTTGGTTTCTTTGTTGTTCAATACCCGCAATTGGACTGACGGTTAACATATTTGGGCTTCGTCATTCGGATTTCTTTCGGCCGTCGGTTTTCGGCCTTGGGATTCTTATCCGTGAATCCGTGGTTGAAGTCCGTTTCAGAATTCGCGGTAATTTGCGCAATTCGCGTCTGTCCCTCTCCCCTCCTGATTCCTGTCTTTATCCGTGTCAATCCGTGGTTGAAAATTTCTTGTTTGCACCTCGCCTCGTCTTTTCCGATTCGTGTTAATTCGTGTCCACCTGCCCCGAATACATTCGGGGTTCGTGGTTGCAGATGTTTTCCCCCGTCTTCATCCGTGTCCATCTGTGTTCATCTGTGGTTGAAGTCCGTTTCGGAATTCGCGGTAATTCGTGCAATTCGCGTCTGTCCCTCTCCCCTCCCGATTCCTGTCTTTCCAGTCCATTCGTGGTCGCCCCTCAAACCGGACAGACCAGCGGATTCTCCCGCACGCGGTCGCTCAACTCCACGAACGGCACCTGCGCCTCGATCCACCGCGGGTCCTTCGTGATTCCCTCCATCGAGTTCGCCGTGTTGTTGCAGATCAGGAAAATTCCGTCCGCCAGCACCATGAACCCCTCGAACAAGGTCCCCACCCCGTGCCGCGCAAACTCGAAGTCGCCCACGCCATATTCCTTCCTTAGCAACTGCGTTCGCAACGCCCCCAGGTCGTTCGCGAAGTTCTTCAGAAAATCGTCATTCCTCGGCCCAATGTAATTCAGGATCCGGCTTCGCTTGTCGGCGATGGATACCACCGCCCACTCGTCGAAAACCACCTGCTTGTAACGCGCGTTCATCTGGTCGGCGCACCGTTTGATCAATTTCGTTGATTCGTCCAGCGTCATAATGTCTTGCGGCGTTCGTGGAAATGTTGCGCGTCCAGAAACAAGGCAGCCCACCCGTTTCCAGGACACCCCGGCGCGCGACGCGCCGCCCGATCTTCGCAAATCCATTTCCGACTTTCAGCCAGCGTGTTTCAAGCTACTGTTATACCAATGTTCGAAGCCCTCCCGACAGCCTGGCTGGCCCCAATCCTCCTGTCCTTGGCGGCCATCGCCACGGTGGCGGCGATGTCCCGCACCCTCCCGCTCCAGAACGTCATCATGGCCGCGCTCACCGTGGCCGTCGTTTCCATCGCCATAAGCATCGTTTCGGTCGAGATCGGCCTTTCCCCCCTGGGTTATCTTCCGGACTTCGGCTTCCGCCTCTTCCGCCTCGTGCCCTGGACCTCGCCCCTGCTGTCCGTCGTCATCATCCTCAACTCGCGCAACCTGGCGCGCCTCATCCTCCGTCCCTGGCGCAACCGCCCCAACCCCGGCATCCGCGCCATCCTGCTCGCGTCCCTCCTCGCCTCCGCCTTGGATTTCCTTCTCGAAACCTTCGCCACGCAGACCGTTCCACTCTGGTCCTGGCAAACGCCCTTTGTTTCCTTCATCACCGCCATGCTCGCCCTCGTCCTCGCCGCGCCCTGGCTCATCAATAAAAAACTCGCAATCCGCTGAAATTAAAAACCCTTCTTCTTCGTTCGTTTTCTTCCGTGAAAATCAGATTCCTCTTTCGCGTATTTCGCATATTTCGCGGTTAAGAAATCCGTGTCTTCTTGGTTACCTTCGTTTGCTTCTGTAAAATTCCCTTTTTCCGTCCCTCACTCTTCTCACGCCTCTTGTCCGGGTTGCGGCAGCTTTCGCAGCTTCAGTTTCGCCACCCGCATCCCGTCCACTTCCTCCACCCTCAACTCATACCCGCCCAGCGCCAGCACGTCGCCCGCCTTCGGGAACCCGCCCATCCGATGCGTCACCCAGCCGCTCACCGTCGTGATCCCTTCCTCTTGCAGCGGTTCATGCACCAGGTCCTCCATCTCGTGCAGCGGCAGCGTGCCCGCCAGTTCCCAGCTCTCGGTGCCTGTCCGCATCAGCAACGGCTTTTCCTGGTCGAACTCGTCCTGAATCTGCCCCACCAATTCCTCAAGAATGTTCTCCAGCGTCACCATCCCAATCGTGCCGCCGTATTCGTCCACCACCATCGCGAAATGCAATTGCCGCTCAAGCAGAAACTGCAGCAGCTTCTCGAGCCGCGCCGTCTCGGGCACGTAAATCAACTTCCGCGCCACCGCCGCCAGGTCCGCGCCCGACCTCGCCTTCAGCCGCATCGCCACCAGGTCCTTGAAATGCACCACGCCCAGCGTCCGGTCCAGGTCGCCGCCTTCGCACAATGGAAACCTCGAGAACCGCGTCTTCTCCGCGAGATCGAGGCACACCGCGATGCCCGCCGTCGTGTCCAGGCACACGATCTCCTGCCGCGGCCGCATCACCTCCCGCACCACGCGCCGGCGCAGATCGAGCGCGTTCAACACGATGTCCCGCCCCAGCCGCGTCGCGCCCGAGTGCCGCTGCGACGCCGCGAACAGCAACCGCAGCTCCTCCTCCGAATGCAGCCGCTCGCCCTCCGTCGCCGGCTGGATGCCCAGTTTCCGCAGCAATCGTTGCGCCGAGTGATTCAGCAGCCACACCACCGGAAACGTCAGCCACGCGAACCACGACAGCGGCAGCGCCACCCACAACGCCACCGGCACCGTCTTGCGGATCGCAATCGCCTTCGGCCCGAGTTCGCCCACCACCACCAGCAGAAAAATGTTCGTCAGGAACCCGACGAGGATGGACACCGCGTGCCTCACCACCTCCGAATCCACCCGCAACGCCCCAAACACCGGCGCCAGCATCGTCTCGAACACCGGCTCCACCAGCACGCCCAGCGCGAGGCTCGCCAGCGTGATGCCGAACTGGATCGCGCTGATCGTCGCGTCCAGGTTCGACGTCAGCCGCCGGACCAGTTTCGCGCGTTTGTGCCCCTTCGCAATCAGCGCCTCGAGCTGCGTCTCCCGCACCCGCACCAGCGACAGCTCCGCCGCGACGAAAAATCCGTTCGTCAGCACCAGCGCCAGCACCCCGAGAACCCGCAATAAATTGGCAACCAGCGCGTCCATGTTACAATTTCACCTCCCCGAAGATCACCCTGAGGATGTCCTGCAAACTCACGATCCCCACCTCCCGCTGCTCGCGCCCGAGCACGATCGCCAGCCGCTGGCCGCCCTTCTGCATCCGCTTCAACGCCGCCTCCAGCCGCAGGTCCTCCTCCAGGTAAAGCGCCGGCTTCACGTAATCGCCCGCCCGCTTGCCCGGGTCGAGGTCCGCGCTATACAATACCGTGCGCAGGTTGACGATCCCCACGATCTTCCGCGCGCTGCCCTCCGTCCGCCATACCGGGAACCGTGACAGCCTCCGGGCCCGCGCCAGCTTGAGCGCCTCGGTCATCGGCGTCTCCACCCCCAATGTCGCCGCGTTCTGCATCGGAATGGCCACGTCCCGCACCGTCAGGTTCTGCAAGTCCAGCACCCGGTTGATCATCTGCCGCTCCTCCGACGTCAGACCCTGCGCCGATTCCTGCATCACCAGCCGCATCTCCTCGCGGCTTCCGAACAGGTGCCCCCGGAACGTCTTCCCGCGCGTCCAATGCAGCAACCCGTCCGCCAGCCGGCTCATCACCCACACCAGCGGCGACAGCACCACGTGGATGGACCGGAACGGCCCCGCCAGCATCAGCGTCAGCCGGTTCGGCAGCGACCGGAACAGCGTCTTCGGCAGCAGCTCGCAAAACGTATAAATCAAGAACACTAAAACCAGGTAGGCCGGCACCAGCAACACCACCTGCTCGTGCAAGGCCTCGGCCAGCACCACCACCAGCAAACCCACCGCCACAAAATTCGCCAGCGTGTTCCCGATCAGGATCGTCCACAGAAAATCCTCCGGCTGTTCGAGAAACTCGTGCAGCACCTGCGCACGCCGGTCCCCGGACCGCATGAGCTGCCGTATCCGCAGGCGGTTCAACGCCAGCACCCCGGCCTCCATCCCCGAAAACAGGAACGAGAGCACCAGGCTCACCCCGATCACCACCGCTATGACCACGTCATTGCCCATCTATCTCATCACCTCGTCCACTCGCGCCGTCGTTTCCAAATGCCCGCTGGTATCGCGCAGCGCCAAACCGGGCGTCGCTTCTCCCTCTCGACGCACCCTGACGACCCCGAAGGGGTCGGGGAAATTAGCCCCGGGTAAGGAGGTCCCCCCGACGCCACCCGGGGTTGCACACCCAAGAGAGTTTTCTCCCTCCCCGCCACGCAGTGGGGGGGAGGGTAGGGGAGGGGTGGCGCCTTCGCTCGTTCTTTTCAACTGTTGGGAATGGGCTTGCCCCGAAAAAACGGACACAGAAGTTGTGTGAGTCATTAGTTAATTGTTGGAGGTTTCGAAGTCAATAGGCGAACGGTAGCCGAGCGAGCTGTGCAAGCGTCGGCGGTTGTAAAACACTTCTATAAACTCAAAGATGGCCTGGCGAGCCTGGTCCCGGGTTTTGAAGTGCCGGCGGTAGATGAGTTCCTGCTTGAGGGTGCTCCAGAACGATTCCATGGCGGCATTGTCGTAACAGTTGCCTTTGCGACTCATGGAGGCGACGGCCTGTGAGTTTTGCAGCGCATGGCGGTAGTCGTGACTGGCGTATTGCACGCCGCGGTCGGAATGAAAGACCAGGCCGGCGGGTGGCTGACGATGGGTCAAGGCCATTCCCCAAGCGGCCAGGATCAGTTCGGTGTCGATGTGTTCGCTCATGGACCAACCGGTGAGCCGACGGCTGTAAAGGTCCAGGATGCCAGCCAGATAGAGCCAGCCTTCCTCGGTCGCCACGCAGGTGATGTCTCCGAGCCAGACTTGGTTGGGGGCGCTGGGAGCGGGCAGATCCGGCAGGCGATTGGGGGCAATGGGCTGGTCGTGGTTGCTGTCGGTGGTGCAGACCCGGAAGCGGCCTTTGGCGCGTCCACACAGGCCTTGCTGGCGCATTAACCGGGCGATGCGGTGGCGACCATAAGCATGGCCGGCATTGTCCAACGCCACTTGGATGCGGGGGCTGCCATAGGTCTGGCGGCTCTCTTGATGGATCTGGACAATCAGAAGAGCCAGGCGCGCATTTTCTTGGGTGCGCGGGCTGGGTTTGGCCTGGCGGTTGACCCAATCGTAATAGCCGCTGGCGGAGACCTCCAAGGCCTCGCACAGCGAGCGAACCGGATGCTGGGCTTTCATCACTTCGATCCGTTGAAACCGTTGGATGGGGGTTCGGAGAGGATGCCCAAAGTTTTTTTTAAAATGTCCCGCTGTTGGCGCAGATACTCGTTCTCGCGCCGCAGATCGGAGATTTCGACTGCCAATTGTTCGACGGTGCGCTTCGCGCCCCCGCCCCCTTCCCCCCCTGGGGGCGGGGGCGCGAAGCGGCTCCTCCAGGCGCTGAGTCGCTGGGCATGAATCCCCAGTTCAGCCGCCACTTCCGTGGCGGCTTTGCCGCTGTTGAGCCACAGCTCCACCGCGCGCTGCTTGAAGGCTTTGTCGAAGTTCTTCCGGGTCCGCTTGGTTTGAATCACAGGTTCAGTCATAGGCGCTTTGCTTTCAGTTGTCTCTCTTAACCTGTGTCCGTCAAAACGCGCAGGCCCAGAAGCTGTCAGGCTGGGGAGAGGAGGCACATTCGATCGAGTCCATCCCTCGGCGAAAGAACGTTGGTTGAAGTGAGCATTGAGTTGGCCCCTCTCTCCGGCTCTCTCCCCGCTCGTTCCTCGCGGGGCGAGAGTGCTAACACGCGGCGCCAAACCGGGCGTCGCTTCTCCCTCTCGACGCACCCTGACGACCCCGAAGGGGTCGGGGAGATTAGCCCCGGGTAAGGAGGTCCCCCCGACGCCACCCGGGGTTGCACGTCCAAGAGAGTTTTCTCCCTCTCCACCACGACTAGCCGCGCCGGAGCGCAGCGAAGGCGGGAGTGGGGGAGAGGGCCGGGGTGAGGGGGCGCCCTTGTTCGGTCTTTTCAATTCTTTGGCCGTTCTCATTTCCTCACTGCCTCCACGGTTAATTCTCTTACGCGCCGCTCGTCCGCCACCGTCGCCGTCAATTTCAGCCCCCGGAACGTCACCGATTCCCCCGCGCCCGGCACGATCTCCTTTTGCGCCACCATCAATCCCCCCATCGTGTCCACCTCCGCCACCTCGCCCAGCGCCGGGTATTCCCTGCAAAAATCATCCAATCGCATCGTCCCGTTCACCCGCCATTTCCCCGGCCCCAGCTTCTCCATCACGAAACCCTCCGACTCCCCTTCGCCCCGGATTTCCCCCACCATTTGCTCCAGGATATCCTGCATCGTCACCACGCCCGCCGTGCCGCCGTACTCGTCCAGCACGATCGCCAGTCCGCGCTGCTGCCGCTGCAAACTCTTCAAAAGCTGCAATAGATTCATGCTCTCCGGCACAAACGACGGAAACTCGAACACCTCCGACAAATCCGCGTCCGGCTCCAGCAAAAACGACCTCACGTTCAGCACCCCCACGATCGTGTCCGGCGTTTCGTCATAAACCGGCAGCCGGCTGTGCTTGTGTTTGCGCGCCGCCGCGATCATCTCCTCCCCGCTCATATCGTCCGGGATCGCCGCCATCCGCGCCCGCGCCCTCATCACGTCCTTCGCCGTCTGCCGGTCCAGCCCGATGATTTGCAGGATGATCTCCTTCTCCGACTGCGCCAGCGTTCCCTGCTGATATGCCAGTTCCAGCAACTCCTGGTACTCCTCATCCGACAACACCTGCCGCGGCTTCAACGACGCCGGCACCGTCGCGCTCAGGATCGCCGAAACAATCCCCTGCGCCACCTGCCGGATTGGCCGCGTCGCGCTCAACAGCCAGTGCATCGGCCGCGCCACCCGCAGCGCCCACGGCTCCGGCGCGCGCACCGCCAGCGTCTTCGGGATCACCTCGCAACCCACCAGGATCAGCGCCAGCAACGACGGCAACCCCGCCAGCAGCAGCCACAGACCCGGCGGCATCACCCACAACGTGATCGCCAGGATGGATGCGTTCGCCACCGTGTTGCCCAGCACGATCGTCGCCAGCAGATGCTGCGGTTCCGCGAGCAGCCGCGCCACCAGCCCGCCTCGCACGGGATGTTTCTCCGACAGTTGTTGCACCTGCCATTTGCCGAGTGAGAACAGGGCGGATTCCGCCAGCGCGAAGAAAAAACTCATGCCGGCAAACACCACCACGCCCACGCCCGCCACATACGGCATCAGCATCATGTCCCCCTACTATCCGATACCCGCCCCCGCCGCAAAAGCCAAAACCAGCCTGTCTCTGGGAGCGCTGTATCCCGCTTCTGGCCAGATTGGTCGGCTCTTCCTCGCAGGGTAGCCCCGAACACTTTCGGGGCTGCGGGTGAGGGAGGCGTCCCCGCCCCCGATCCCCCGGACCGCGGCTGTGCTCCCCGGCCTCAGAGTCCCGGCCGGGGAGTCAGCCGCAGCACATTCGTCGAATCCCGCCGCCTACCGAATTACCCGTATTCAGTCCGTGCCGTCCAAGGAGTCCACCTCGTCCACGAAGTTCACGTGCCACGGTTTCAGCTTGAAGCTTGCCAGTTGATGTTTCTCTGGAGCTTGTGAGTTTGGGATTTGGACCCTCCCTCCGCTCCCTCCATCTGTCCTATCCATCCAATTCGCCATGGCCATTCGCGGTTGAATTCCTCCGCATCCCCTCTCCGTTGCCTCCGTTGCCTCCTGTGAAAATCCTGTCGGTCCGCGCTTGGAAATTCGCGTTGATTCGCGCAATTCGCGTCTTCAGTCGCCAGATCCGTGTCCATCCGTGTTCATCTGTGGTTGGAAATTCGTGTTGATTCCTGTGCATGTCCGGCGCTCTCACTTCACCCCCCTAAAGAAGGGTATCAGTGTTTGGTTCACATGATAGTGTGCCCACCGTAACACCTGAACCCCGCTGTGTTGGCAGCAGCAAACCATGCAACGCAAATCAAAACGTACATATGAAAATCCACAAAACAATGGCTCTAGTCCTCGGCCTGGCCGGGATGGTGAGCGTTCACAACGCGTCCGCCCAATTCAAAGTGGTCGGTTATTCGGCTTATTATGATAGTTCCGGCCCCAGCGCCACACAATATGGCCAGGTCACCCATGTCGTTTATGCCTTTTTGGCTCCAAATTCGAACGGAAGCCTCGGAGCCATTCCCGACCTCTCCAGAATGCAAAGCATTATTTCGGCGGGTCACGCGGCGGGCGTGAAAGTCATGATTTCCTGCCAGACCCCTGCCTCCACCTGGGGAACTTTGGCCTATAGCTCAAGTGCCGTCACTGCTTTCGTCAATAACATGGTGAACCTCTGCAATCAATACGGCTTGGACGGCGTTGACATTGATTGGGAATTTCCAAGCGCCGCCCCCAGCACGTCCGCCACCGATTATGCAAACCTGATGTCCAAGCTGGGCGCCGGGTTGCACGGCGATGGCAAGTTGCTCACCGCTGCCGTCGCTTCATGGGGAGGCGAAGCCAGCGGCATTCTCCCCAGTGTCTTCAACTCGGTGGATTGGCTTAACATCATGGACTACGACAACACCTCTGGAGTAGGCATGTCCACCCTCGCCTCTGTTACAACCGCGCAGGATTACTGGGAAGGACAAGGATTGCCCGCATCGAAAATAGTCATGGGAGTCCCATTCTATGGTGATCCCTCGGAAGATGACTACAGCCAGTTGCTTTCCCTGGGGGCGAGTCCCGATTCCGACTCATGGAACGGCAATGGATATAACGGAATCCCGACAATCGAAGCCAAGACCTCCCTTTGCATGCAACAAGGTCTCGGCGGCATGATGATATGGACACTTGGCGGCGACGCCACAGGCGCCAACTCTTTGTTGACGGCCATGTATTCAACCATTCATTCCGGTGGCGGTGGTTATAACATGCCCACCGGCGGCAACTATGTATTTTACAACGCAAACAGCGGCAAGGCTCTGGACGACACCGGCGGGTCCACTTCCAACGGCACCATCATGCAGCAATGGACCGCTCAAAACGGGAACGCGAACCAGGAATGGGTGCTCAATAGTTGGGGCAATGGCTATTATGGCATTGTGAATGTCCATTCGGGTCTGGCTCTCGACGACACCGCTGGATCTGTTTCCGACGGCACGTTCATTCAGCAATGAACGGCAACGGCTCCTCAAACCAGGAATGGAAGTTTATTCCCAATCCTGATGGCACCTTTCAGATTGTGAACCAGA
>Ga0207103_10089_pt2 | contig 20556 bp, 19 predicted proteins | sample Alteio_BWMinHeat_81_FD_153546 | JGI IMG/M metagenome (GOLD analysis project Ga0207103, IMG submission 153546) | Enriched cells from forest soil in Barre Woods Harvard Forest LTER site, Petersham, Massachusetts, United States -... | ecosystem: Environmental > Terrestrial > Soil > Temperate forest >...
GGCTCTAGGCGCTCGCGCTCGAGGTACGGGGCCGCCGCGAGAATGACGAGTACGGCCACCAGCCCGACCAAATGGCTGAAGAAGATGCTGAACGGATCGGCGGCCACCAGGCCGGAGAACGCGGGGCCCGGATTGTGGACGGCGTAGAAGTTGCCGGCAATTCCGCCAAGCGCTCCGATGACTGCGACGGTCGTTAAGACCTGGCGGCCGCGGACGAGCGGCTGAAGCAGCATAAGAAGCGCGCCAAAGCCGCACCAAATGAGTTCCGGCAATACCAGAAGCAAGTCTAGGGAGCTGGGGAACGCGGACATTTAGCGGGTGCCGAGCCTTTCCAGTGGGCTTTGTTTTTCCGCGCCGGCCGGCAGCGCGTTGCACGTCTTGCCGGGTGTAGGGATGATATTCGCCGGTGTTGATGCGTCGTACGCGCGCGGGGGACGACCCATTTGCTCGATGACGGACTGGCTTGCCGCAGCAGTGCGCCTGGTGATGAAGACCGAGCCGATGCCCATCCACAGCGTGACGACCGCCATAGCTGCGAGAATCCATTGCTCACGTGGGGATATGTCCGGCAGAGCGCGGTTTTTGTCGACGGTAATTTCGCCGAAAAAAACGCGCTGGTAAGACCACAGCAGGTAGCAGGCGGAAAGAATCACGCCGGTAGCGGCCCATGCGGCCCAGTTCCAGTGAACCTGATAGGTACCTAGCAAAATTAGAAACTCGCCGACGAAGCCATTGAGCATGGGCAAGCCGAGCGAAGAGAGCGCGACGAACAGGAAGAACGCGGCGAGACGCGGCATAGGCGTGGCCAGGCCGCCGAACTGAGACATCTCGAAAGTGTGGCGGCGGTCGTAGAGCATACCAACGAGCAAGAATAGGCCGCCGGTGGAGATGCCGTGGGCGAGCATCTGGAAGACGGCGCCTTGCACAGAAACGATATGGAACGCAAAGATGCCGAGCACGACAAAGCCGAGATGGCTGACGCTCGAATACGCCACGAGTTTTTTCAGGTTGGGCTGGACAAGAGCGACGAGCGCGCCGTAAATAATGCCGATGATCGCGAGGACGGCAATCGCGGGGGCAAAACGGCGCGAGGCATCCGGGAAAAGAGGGAGACAGAAGCGAAGCATGCCGTAGGTGCCCATTTTGAGGAGTACCCCGGCGAGCATCACGGAACCAGCCGTGGGCGCTTCCACGTGGGCGTCCGGCAGCCAGGTGTGGAATGGGAACAGCGGAACTTTAATCGCGAAAGCGACGAAGAAGGCCAGGAAGAGAAGCGTCTCCGTGCCGCGAGGCAGAACCAGTGCGCCCGTCTGAAGCGCTTGCTGAATCAAAGGAAGGTCAAAGGTGCTCGTGGCGTTGTAGAGCCACAGAATGCCGACAAGCATGAGGATGGAGCCGGCCATGGTGTACAGGATGAATTTGATGGCCGCGTAGATGCGGCGGTCATGGCCCCAAATGCCGATGAGCAGGTACATCGGAATCAGCATTACTTCCCAGAAGAGGAAGAAGAGGAAGAGGTCGAGCGAAAGGAAGACGCCCACGACTCCGACTTCCAGCAGCAGGATGGCGATGAAAAATTCTTTAACGCGCTTCTGGATGCTATTCCACGAACAGAGAATGGAGACTACCGTGAGAAAGGTCGTCAGGATGACCAGGAAGACGCTGATGCCGTCAACTCCCAAATGATAGTTGATGTAGGTTTGGGTTAGCGAGCCGTGCGCACCAAGAGCGATCCATCGATGAATTTCTTCAAGAGCATATCCCGTGCTGCCAAGAGGAACGCCCTCGATGAGCCACCACACCGAGAGAATAAACTCTGCGAGAGAGACAGCCAAGGCGAGGCGGCGAATCCATTCGTGGTCGTCGCCGCGAAGCAAGAGCAGCGCAAGCGCGCCCAGAGCGGGCAGGAAGATCAGAATCGAAAGCAAGGGTCCGCCGGGCATTAGCGCACCATCCCGACGACGGGCCGCGAGGCTGGCCAGAAAAACATGACCGCGATGACCACGAGCGCGCCAATGACGACCCAAACGGCGTAGCTACGCGTGTTGCCGGATTGGGTGTGGCGCACGGTGTCGCCGATGCTCGTTGTGCCGCGGGCTAGGCCGTTGACCGTACCGTCGATGCCCGCCACGTCGACGATCTTCCAGAGCACGTTCGTCGAAACCCACATCATCGGCTTGACGACCGCGGCGTCGTAGAATTCATCGACGTAATACTTGTGCAGCAAAGTGTTGTAGATCGGCCGCACGGATTTGGCAATTTGTCCCGGCTTGTCCGGCCGGCGGAGGTAGAGCCAGTAGGCCACGCCGAGGCCGACAAGTGCGGAGGCGACAGCGACAACGGCGAGAATGATTTCGAGTTGGTGCACGGCCGCTTCGTCGACGGCTCCCGCGGATTCTGGCGAGACAAAGACGGGCGCGAGAAAGCTTGCGAAATAGTCCGGGCCGCCCCACAGCGCCGGCGCGGCGAGCCACCCGCCGATGACCGAGAGCACCGCGAGCCCGACCAACGGACCCAGCATGCTCCAGGGCGATTCGTGGACATGCACGTGATGTTCGTCATAGCGCGGCTGGCCGTGAAACGTGAGGAAGATCAGCCGGAACATGTAGAACGAAGTGAGCAGCGCGGTGAGCAAGCCGATGGCGTAGAGCGGATGGCCGCCCGGGATTAGAAAAGCGCTGAGCAGGATGGCGTCCTTGCTGAAAAAACCGGCCAGCGGGGGAATGCCGGCGATGGCCAGCGTGGCGATGAGCATGGTCCAGTAGGTGTACTTGATTTTTTTGCTCAGGCCGCCCATCTTGCGCATGTCCTGCTCGCCGCCCATGGCGTGAATCACGCTGCCAGCCGCGAGAAAGAGAAGCGCTTTGAAGAACGCATGCGTCATCAGATGAAAGATTCCGGCGGAAAACGCACCGACACCGCAAGCCAGAAACATGTAGCCGAGCTGGCTGACCGTGGAGTAAGCGAGGACGCGCTTGATATCCGTTTGCACCAGGCCGATGGTCGCGGCGAAAAAGGCGGTCGCACAGCCGATGACGGCGACGACGACCATGGCCGTTTCGGAATGCGTGAAAAGTACGTGAGAACGGGCCACCACGTAGACGCCTGCAGTGACCATCGTGGCCGCGTGAATCAACGCGCTTACGGGCGTGGGGCCTTCCATCGCGTCGGGAAGCCAGACATATAAAGGAAGCTGCGCCGATTTTCCGGTGGCGCCCATGAAGAGCAGTAGGCCGGCAATCGTGAACGTCCCGAACTGGCCCCAGGCCTCGTGCACGTTGCCCCACGTGGGCCCTGTCGCAGCCGCAAAGACACCATTGAAATCCAGCGTCCCAAATGTCCGGAACAACAGAAACATTCCCAACATGAAACCGAAGTCACCGATGCGATTGACGATGAACGCTTTTTTGCCTGCGTCGGATGCCGACTTTTTCAAGAAATAGAAGCCAATCAGCAAGTAGCTGCAGAGTCCCACGCCTTCCCATCCAACGAAGAGCAGTGCGTAGTTCGCCGCCAGCACCAGGATCAGCATGAAGAACATGAACAAATTGAGGTAAGAAAAGAAGCGGTAGTACCCGCCCTCGTGCGCCATATAGCCGGTCGAGTATATGTGGATAAGAAATCCGACGCCGGTGACCACGAGCAGCATGACCACGGTGAGCTGATCCATCTGTAGGTCAAAACCCGCAGTGAAAGATCCCGCCGAAATCCAGTCGAAGTAATGCTGATGCACGAGGGTCTGTCCGCCTGTGAAAAACTCGCGCACCGCTTCGACCGCAAACGCGAACGAGAGTCCCGTCGCGCCAAGCGCGACGCTATTGACGACCTTGTTCGGCCACTTCCTGCCGAGCAGCCCGTTGGCGGCCGAGCCGAGCAGCGGCAGCAGCGGAATAATCCACAAGTGATCGAGTATGGGCATTAGAGTTTGAGCAAATCCACGCGCTCGACGTTCAACGATTGTCGGTTGCGCGCCGTGAGAATAATGATCCCCAGCCCAACTGCCGCTTCCGCGGCCGCCACGACAATCACAAACAAAACGAACACCTGACCGTCCGACTGGTGCCGCGCCTGGCTAAACGCCACAAACGCCAGGTTGACGGCGTTCAGCATCAATTCGATGGACATGAAAATCGTGATCACGTTGCGCTTAAAGACGAACGCCACGACGCCGAGCCCGAACAGCACAGCGCTGAGAATAAGGTAGTAGCTCGTCGGCACCATCTTCAGCTTCTCTCCCGCTGCGCGAGAACAATCGCGCCTAGTATCGCCACTAGAATAAGGAACGAAGTCAGCTCGAAGGGATAAACGAAATCCTTGAACAGCATGGTCGAGATCTCTTTGGTCGAAGCCAGCGCGCCGGACTGCAAGCCAGCCTGTGCGGTTTCATCCGAACGCGCGATAGCCGCAGCCAAAAAGCCCAGCAGTGCAACAGCTAGCGGGATGCCCGCGACGCCCGCAAGCTTTGAAAAATTGGTGTGCTCTTCCTCCCCGGCGTTTAGAAGCATGATCACGAAGACAAACAGCACCATAATCGCGCCGCCGTAAACGATGATCTGCACAGCCGCCACGAATTCCGCGCCCATCAAGAGATAGAGCCCGGCAAGCGCGATCATCACAACGATTAGCGAAAGCGCACTGTGAATCGGATGGCGCTGAAAGATCAGGCTCAGCGCGCCAAGCACCGCGAGCGCCGCCAGCACAAAGAAAATAGCTAGTTGGGGCGTCACTGCGCACCCCGTATCAGAATAACGAAAGCGGTGATCACTACGTTGGCGATCGAAACCGGCAGCAGCAGTTTCCAGCCAAAGGACATGAGCTGGTCATAGCGGAATCGCGGAAGCGTGCCGCGCATCCACACGTACACAAAGAGAAACACAAATATCTTCGCGAGCAGCCAGAACGGTCCTTGCGCGAACTCGTTGACCGCCGGGAATAGCACGAGCACCGCGCCGATGGCGGTAATGACGGTCCCCACGCCGGGCAGAATAATCTTGCCAAATATCGTTTCGTAGCGAATCCCGTCCCAAATCACCCACAGCCCAAATGGAATGAGAATGAGCGACGGCAAATAGTGTGTAAACGTCCAGCTCGAGGGAAAGGGCGAGAGCCAGCCCCCGAAGAACATGATCGTGCAAAGGCACGATACGGTAATCATGCTGGTGTACTCAGCAATGAAGAACATCGCGAACTTGAAGCTGGCGTACTCTGTGTGAAAACCAGCCACCAGCTCGGATTCCGCTTCGGGCAGATCGAACGGCACGCGGTTGGTTTCCGCCACCGCCGCGACAAAGAAGCAAAAGAATCCCAGGATTTGCGGCCAGATGTTCCATCCAAAGATTCCCCACTCGGGGTGGTGCGCCTGCGCACCGATGATGTCGCGCAAATTGAAACTGCCCGCAAGCAAGAGCACTCCCACGACTGACATGGTCAGTGAAAGCTCGTAGCTCACCATTTGCGCCGAGCTGCGCAAGCCGCCGAGCAGCGGATACTTGCTGTTCGAAGACCAGCCGGCAAGCGCAACGCCGTAAACGCTAAGCGCCGTGATCGCAAAGAGCGCGAGAATACCGATGTTCAGGTCCGTGATCCCGAGATATACCTTCTGCCCCCAGATGGTCCAAGGTAGCGGGTCGGGCCCAAACGGGATAATCGCGATGGATGTCAGCGCCAGCGCCAAAGCCATAAGCGGCGCAAGAAAATAGGTAAACTTGTCCACGCCCGCGGGCGTTGGATCTTCCTTCAAAAGAAATTTTGCGCCGTCTGCCAAAGGCTGCAGCAACCCGTGCGGACCCACGCGATGTGGTCCCCAGCGCGACTGCATGTGTGCCACAACTTTGCGTTCGAACCATGTGAGATACGCGTTGACGGTCAAAACGATGAAAAGCAGCAGTGCAATTTTTACAAAAGCAATGATCAGCGTGGCGTTGGCGGCTAAGAAGGAGCTCACGGCTTGGCTTCTGCCTCCGGGAGAGATTCCATCATGGTGCAGAAGCGGCCAAGCGTGCCGCTGGTGAACAGCGTGTCCTCTGCTGAGCGGATCAATCCGACGGGAACGTCATACGGCGTGTGCCCATTTTTCGCCACTCGAACGTGCGTGGGTTCCGCGCCTCCAGTCAGCAGTCCGGCGGGCTGCACATCGTAACCCGGAACCGCTTTCTGAATCTCCTCGAAGATGGCCGCAGGCGACTTGTAGTGGAACGCCTTGCCAAGCCCCAGCCGCTCGAGCTGATGCGACAGAATGCGCAGCAAATCGAAATCGCTCCGCGGCCCCATCACTTCCGCTGCTTTGTGCAAAAGCTGAATTTCGCCGGAAGTGTTCGTAACGCTGCCCTCTTTTTCGTAAGCGGACGCGGCAGGGAAGACGACATCTGCAACCTTCGCCGTGTCCGTTAGAAACATCTCGTGAACGATCAGCAGTTCAAGCTTGCCGCGTCCAAATCCCAGCGTGCCAAAATGCGAGAACGGATTTGCCCCCATGACATACAACGCTTTGAGCTTCCCGTTTTGCGCCGCATCGACCATTGCTGGCGTAGTAAGTCCCGGCTTCGATGGAAGAACCGCGCCCCACAACCGTTCGAATCCTTCGCGTGCCGCGAAATCGTCGGTGTGCGCGTAACCCGGCAGCCGGTCCGGCAGCAGGCCCATGTCCGCCGCTCCGCGCGAATTCGCGTAGTCCCCCAGCGCCATGTAGCGAACTTTGCCATGCAGTTTTGAACCGAACGCGACCAGCTGCGCAATCGCCGCACCGGTCACTTCCGCGCCGAACACGATGGCAACGTCGGACTCCGCATCAAGCGCCGCTTTAAGCTGGAAGAGTTGCTCAACGAGCGGGCTCGGCAGCTGCCCTTCTTCGTGCGCCATCCAGCGAATTGCCGCCGCTTCCTGGCCCGCCGCCAGCTTGACGAATTGTGTCGCCTTGCGCTTCAGCTTGATGTCGCGCGCGTTCAAAATGAAGAGTTTTGCGCCAATGTGGCGAATGCCCTTGCGAATCTGCCACCCCGCCAGCGGATTCTGATTGGTGGGGTCGTTGCCCACCAGTAGAACAGCCTTGGCCTCCGCCAATTGTTGCATCGTCAGCATGGAATCGCCGGCGCGATCGCCCAGCGCGGTCACCAGTCCGGTATAGTCCGCGGTGCGGTGATGATCGACATGATTGGTGCCGAAGGTGGCGCGCGCGAGTCGTTGGAAAAGATAATCCTCTTCGTTTGAAGTGCGATTCGAGCCGATAAATCCGATCGCATCCTTGCCACTGGCATCGTAGATCTGCTTGAGCCGCTTCGCGGCCGTCTGGGCTGCCTCTTCCCACGGCACGGGATAGAGTTTGTCGCCCTTGCGCACCATCGGCTGGCGAATTCGATCAGGGTGCTTGGTAAAATCAAATCCGAAGCGCCCCTTGATGCACAGGAAATCCTCATTGATTCCCGAAAGATCACGGTTGTTCGCGCGCATGATTTCGTGGTTGCGCACGCTCAAAGTCGTTTTGCAGCCGTTCGAACAATGCGTGCAAACCGTCGAGACATAGGTCATCTCCCACGGCCGCGTTTTGTAGCGGTACGTTCCGCTGGTCAGTGCGCCCACCGGGCAGATATCAATGCACATCCCGCACTCTTCGCACTCCAGATGATCATCGCGATTGGGGATGATGATACTGTTGGCCCCGCGCATGCCGACGCCCAGCGCCTTCACGTCCATGCCTTCATCGCACACGCGCACGCAGCGGAAGCACAGAATGCAGCGCGGCGCATCGTAGTAAACAAGTTCCGACCATTTCTCTTCCGGTCGGTGAATTTTTTCTTCCACGAATCGGCTCGAGTCCGCCCCGTAGCGAAACACCATGTCCTGCAATTCGCACTCGCCGCCCTTGTCGCACACCGGGCAATCCAGTGGATGGTTGGTGAGCAAAAATTCCAGCATCGCCTTGCGCGCGCCGCGAACCTGATCCGTGTCTGTTCGAACGACCATGCCCTCGGTGGCCATTAGCGTGCACGCCGTCTGCAGCTTCGGCATTTTTTCGACTTCGACAAGGCACATGCTACAAGCGGCCTGCAAGGAAAGCCCAGGGTAGTAGCAGAACGATGGAACTTCCGTTCCAATGCGCCGCGTTGCTTCAATCACCAGCGTGCCAGGCGGGACCTGCACATCGCGGTCGTTAATCTTCAGCGTAACTAGCTTTGTCTCTGCCATGGATTCCTAACGCGAGCCTACGAGTGCTTCCGCGGACTTATACGCGCAACGTCCGTTCAAGTGATCTTCAAATTCATTGCGCCACTTCTGCACGATGCTGATCGTCGGCAGAGCAGCGGCGTCGCCGAGCGGGCAGAAAGTGCGGCCTAACATGTTTTTCGCCAGTTCTCCTACGATGTCGATATCTTCCGGCCGCCCGTAACCCGCGTGGAAGCGATCGAGCATCTTCTTCAGCCAGGACGTGCCTTCGCGGCAAGGAATGCACCAGCCGCAGGATTCGTGGGCGTAAAAATGCATGATGCGCCGCGCCATGTCCACCATGCAGGTAGTTTCGTCCATGACGACCATGCCGCCGGATCCCAACATCGAACCCGCTTTGGCGACGGAGTCGTAGTCCATCGCGATATCAATTTCGCTGGCGCTCAAGATTGGGCAGGAGCTTCCGCCAGGAATAACGGCTTTGAGTTTCTTGCCACCCGGAATTCCACCCGCCATTTCGTAGATGAACTTTTTCATGTTCATCCCCAGCGGAATTTCATAAATCCCGGGCTTACTAATGTGTCCCGCCACGCAAAGCAGCCGCGTCCCGCCATTTTTCGGCGTTCCGCGCTTCGCGTAGGCCTCCCCACCCTCCAAAATGATGGCTGGAACGGAACTGAGAGTCTCAACGTTATTGATGATCGTCGGACATCCGTAAAGGCCAACAACGGCGGGGAAGGGCGGTTTGATACGCGGATAGCCGCGCTTGCCTTCGAGCGATTCCATCAACGCAGATTCTTCGCCGCATTCGTAAGCACCCGCGCCGGTATGCGTAATCAAATCAAAATCAAAGCCCGAGCCCAGAATGTCCTTGCCCAGGTAGCCGTGGGCATACGCTTCATCGACTGCAGTCTGCACGATGTCCAGAACGTAGCGATATTCCCCGCGCACATAAATAAAGCCAAGATGAGCGCCAAAGGAACGTCCTGCAATAGCCATGCCCTCGATCATCTGATGCGGGTCCATCTCCATTAGCGGACGATCCTTGCACGTGCCCGGTTCCGATTCATCGGCATTGCAGATCAAATATTTCGGCTTCGGGGAATCCTTGGGCACGAACGACCACTTCATGCCTGTGGGAAACCCCGCGCCGCCGCGCCCGCGCAAGCTCGACTTTTTTACTTCGTCGATGATCGATTCCGGGGTCATCTCTTTCAAGGCTTTGGCCAGTGCCTTGTAGCCGTCATGCTGAAGATAGACGTCGATTTTGCGCGAATCCGGAATCCCCCAGCGCTTGCTGATGAGCGGCGTTTCGCCCGGCTCGCGCTCGTGTAGCGCTCCCGCGGTAACCGGCTCCGGCGGCGGGATCTTGCCACCGTCCAAGTCCTTGATGATGCGATCAAACTTGAGTGGCGTCAGATTCTCATAGAAGTCGTAGTTGACCTGCATGGCCGGCGCGCCGGTGCAAGCTCCGATGCACTCAACTTCCTCGAGGGAGAAGACGCCGTCCACGCTTACTTCTTTGTGGCCGATTTCCAGGCGCTTTTTGGCGCGGTCCAGAATTTCATTGCCGCCCCGCAGCATGCACGCCACGTTCGTGCAAACCTGGACGTGAAATTTCCCCATGGGTTTGCGGTGCAGCATCGAGTAGTACGCCAGCGTTTCCTCGACCTGCACGTTGTTCAGATCCAGCCGGCTCGCAATCTCCGCGATCATCTCGTCGCTAACGCAGCCGTACTCGTCCTGCGCGTACATAAGCATCGGAATCAGCGCGCTCCGTTTGAACGGATAGGCGTTCTGCAATTTCTCAAAACGCGCCGCGAGTTGTGGACTCAGTTCCATTCCGTTATAGGCTTTCCCAAGCTCTTCGTCTTTTTTGTGCTTCGTTGCCTCATTAGGTCTTTACTTCTTCTTTTCCCTTACCGATCAACTTCTCCCAGAACAATGTCAATTGTTCCGATGCACGCCACCACATCGGAAATCAACTGCCCGGTCACCAGCTTCGGCAAAGCCTGCAAGTTGATGTACGACGGCGAGCGGAAATGCGCGCGCAACGGCTTCGGCGAGCCGTCACTGGCTATAAAGCAGCCCAATTCGCCACGCGGCGATTCCACTGTCACAAAAGTCTCGCCAGGGGGCGGCGAAAACCCTTCCGTAAAAATCTTGAAGTGGTAGATGAGCGCTTCCATCTCGGTCTTCATTTTTTCGCGGGACGGCGGAACGATGCCAGGCGCTTCGGTTCGGATCGGCCCGCTATCCGTGATTTTGGCCATGGCTTGGCGAGCGATATTCAAACTTTGCCGCATCTCCGCCACGCGAATCATATATCGCCCGAAACAGTCGGAGTCCGTCCGTGTCGGAACGTCAAATTCGAACTCTTCATAGCTCGAATAGGGGAACATTTTGCGGTTGTCGTAAGCGATTCCCGCGGCGCGAAGCGTCGGACCGGTCATACTCAGTGCTACTGCGTCTTTTGCGGAAATGTAGCCAACACCCTGGGTGCGTCCCATCCAGATGCGGTTTCCCGTGAGCAGCGATTCGTACTCGTCGATGCGGCTCGGCATCATCTTAAGAAATCGCTCGACCGCAGTTCGCCAGCCCGCTGGAGGTTCCAGCGCGATGCCGCCGATGCGGATGTAACTGGTCATCATCCGCTGTCCAGCGAACATCTCAAAAATCTTCAGGATTTCCTCGCGCTCGCGGAAACAATAGAGAAAAACCGACATCGCGCCGAGGTCAATCGCGTGCGTTCCGAGCCACACCAGGTGTGAAGAAATGCGCTGCAACTCGACAAGCATGACGCGAATATACTGCGCGCGCTTGGGAACCTCGAGCCCCAGCAACTTTTCCACCGCGAGGCAATAAACGAGGTTATTGCCGAGCGGATTCAGATAGTCCATCCGGTCGGTCAGTGTAATGGCTTGAGAATATGTTTTATCCTCGCAGCTCTTTTCAATTCCCGTGTGCAGATAACCCAGATCAGGAACAGCCCGCACCACTGTTTCGCCATCCAATTCCAAAAGCACGCGAAGCACGCCATGGGTCGATGGATGCTGCGGACCCATGTTGAGAATCATCGTTTTTGTTGCGCCCGTTGCCGTCTCGACAGTGGTCATACTGAGCTCTTTCTAAAACCCGTAACCATGGGCACGTCCCGGTATCCCTCGACGGGATAGTCCTTGCGCAGCGGATACCCCTCCCAGTCTTCAGGAAGCAAAATGCGCCGCAAATCCGGATGCCCCTCGAAACGTATTCCGAAAAGATCAAAAATCTCACGCTCCAGCCAATTGGCGCCCGGCCACACGGGAACCAGCGTGTCCACCGCAACGTCCGACCCGGACAACCGAACCTTCAGGCGAATTTTGTCGCGCCGAGAAATCGAAACCAAATGGTAGTTGAGTTCAAAACGGGGCTCATGGGGGTATCGGTCCACGCAAGTGGCATCCGTAAGCAAATTAAACTGCAGCTCTTTGTGGTCGCGGCAACGCTCAGCGACGGCGCGCAAGATTTTGCGCGGCAGAACCAGCGTGGTCTCCCCGCGGAATTCAATCACTTCCTCGATGGCATTTGGGTTCCACGCACGCAAGTGCTCGGCCACAACACTAGCGCGTTGGCTGGTATTCTCGGTCACCGTTTCCAAGCCCTCAGGCGCAGGCTAATACTTATGCCAGTCCAGCGCGCCTTTTTTCCAAAGATAGAAGTAGCCCACCAAGAGTATGGCGATATACACCATCATCTCCATGAATCCATAGAGACCAATGCTGGGCGACATTCTTATAAAGTCCCGGTAAATAAAGGCCCACGGATACAAAAAGATGGCTTCCACATCAAAAAGAATGAAAACCATTGCCACCAGATAAAATCTTACGGAAACAGGGGCGCGCGCGTCGCCGGTCGGCTCCATACCGCATTCGTACGGAAGCTGCTTGGCCCGGCTCGGGCGGCGCCATCCCACCAGAACCGAGGCAGCCGTCAGCGCCCCGGCCAAGGCCGTGGCTACCAGCAGGTGTATGAGAAGCGGAGTGTACGCTTGTAGGCCTGAATCGCTCATAGGCGAAGCGCTATAATATCCATTCAACCGCCAGTCGGTCAAATGGCCTAAGAAAATGGTGCGGCGCGCGGTGGAATCCTGGATGAGTGCTCCACAGGGGAATTGGACCAATGCTATATGCTTTTCGGGCATAACACGGATGTCAAACTCGGCGAGTCGCTCTATCACGTCCAGACCGAAGACCGCGGCACCGCGAACGGTTTGATCGACACCACCGTCTATTGCCGCGGCCGCGTGCTGCATCGCCGCACAAATAACTACATCGATTTGTTGCCTCTCGACCCGCAACGCGAAAATGTGCTTAGAAAACGCATTGACGACCAGCATCGCTCCGTAACCGAAGAAATTCGAAGCGGCGCATTGCATCTTGTGCCGCCTCCGTCGCCCGTCCAGGAACAGCCGGCGAGCGCAAAACACGAGTCCTCGGCTCGTTCGAATGCCGCGCTTGCGTCGGCGCTCGCAATAGAACTGATCAACGCAAAGACCTGGCTGGCTGGAAAGCGCGCGAACTTGCACGTCGCCGTCCGGAAAAAGCAAAATGGAGAGGCTATCGCTGGCGCCCTGGTGACCGCGCGAATCGATGGCGCGGCCGAGGTAACGGAATTTTCGACGGAGACAGGAGCCGATGGCCAAGCGCATCTCGAATTCGAAATGCCGCGCCTCGCTGGAGCTGAGCCCGCATTGCATATCGAAGCCTCGCAGGCAGATTCGAAAGGCCAGTTAAAATTTCAGTTAAAGGCGCGGCCGCGCGTTCCTACCGCGTGAAGCAATACGCAGGCCAGCCTACGAGTTGAACATGTCGATGAAAACGGCGATTTCCATTGTAGTGAACGGAGAAAAGCGGGAAGCGAATCCCGGCGCGATGGTGGCCGATTTGCTCGTCACTTTGGGCCTGGATTCCGGCCGCGTGGCTATCGAGCGTAACCTTGAAATACTCCCGCGCACGGCGTGGACCGAAACTCCCGTTGAACCCGGAGACCACTACGAAATCGTCCAATTCGTCGGCGGCGGCTAAGGCCGAAGCGCTACTTCTTCTGCCCGAAACAATTCTGCCGGATCCTATGCTTGTTCGTCCCGCGTTCCGGCCTTCTGCATCCGCGCCTTCCGTGCCCGCCATTCTTCTGCCGTGATTTCCCAAAGCTCCGCTGGCAGCCGGCCGCAAACATAATCCCGTTCCGTGCGCTCGATCACATGCATCCCTTGTCTTTCCGAAATACGCCGTGACGCCTCATTCGCGACAGCCTTGCGCACTCGTAGCACCGGAAGGTTCAGCACTTCAAACCAAAAGTCCGTCACGGCCTCGCATGCTTCCGTCATCAATCCTTGCCCACGTATTCGCGGGTCGAGCCAGAATCCGCGGTTCTCATGATCGTTCTTGGTCAGGCTGATTGCTCCAATGATGGCTTCCGGCGCACTCTTCAGCCGGATTGTCCAAAGCCATTCTTCGCCGCGCTCTCTCGCGGGAAGCGCGATCTCGCGAAAAAATGTTTCCGCGCCGTTCGCGGGATAGGGCCATGGCACCTTGCCGTTCAAGTACTTCACGATTTCCCATTGCGGAAAGATAGCTTGTACTTGCGGCGCGTCGACCAGTTCCATAGGACGAAGCAACAAACGCGTCGTTTCGAGCGATGGAATCTTGTGCGGCACGGCCGTCAAACTCCTTCCAGAATATGCCCCATTTTGCTTTTTTTGGTCCGCAGGTAGGCGCGCGACGTTTTCGAAACACGCGGCTGGCAGGCAATGCGTTGCACCACGCGAATTCCCGACTGCTCCAACTGCCTAACTTTTTCCGGATTGTTTGAAAGCAACCGAATTTTCGTGGCCCCAAGTTTCTTCAGAATCTGCGCCGAAAAATCATAATCTCTCGCGTCGGCCGCGAACCCCAGCGTTTCGTTGGCCTCTACCGTATCCATTCCTCCATCCTGCAGTTGATAGGCGCGAAGCTTGTTCATCAGCCCAATGCCGCGCCCCTCTTGCGGCAAATACAGCAGGATTCCCGCTCCGGCCATGGCGATCTTTCGCAGCGAGAGTTCCAGCTGTGCGCGGCAATCGCACCGTAACGATGCCAGTACATCGCCAGTAAGGCATTGAGAATGCACGCGAACAAGCGGCGCGGTTTTACCGCTGAGTTTGCCGCGCACCAATGCGATGGCCTCGTCCGGCGGCCCGCCGCCCTTGAATCCGTAAATCGTGAACCTCCCATAACGCGTGGGAAGCGTCGCCTGCGCGATCAGTTTTGGGCTGGAGTTGTTCTTGCTGCCTATCGGCGCGCGCTCTTTTTTTGTTCGCATATTTCCAGATAAAGTATAGCAGGCGGAGCTCCGGCGAAATAATTCCGCGACTCCCAACGTCAGCACCTGTACCGTCGCTCGAGACTCGTAGAGGAATTCGGCCAGTGCGGGTTAGCCGCGGCGGGACTACCGTTTCGGAACCGCAGAAAGCATCTGCCCGTCCCGCCAGGTTGTCGCACGCGAGTTCCGTGAGAGACCGCATTCAAAAGACCGCGGCCGCTGGCACGTGTGGCGCTATCCTTCTCTGTACGGCAAGAACCAATTTACATTCGCCGGCCTGCGCGATAAAAGACTCCCGCTCCCATCGGCCAAGTATTCAAGCTTCATGCACATGATCATACCCCGCGCTTTACATCGCCGCCGCGATTGGCTAGCGTTAGCGAGAAGCCCACGCTGAAGGACCATGGACACCGCCACGGCAGTTCGCGACCTGCTCTTTACCCTGCTGCTGAAAGTGGGCGTAGCCTCCTCCATCGCCGCACTGCTCGCCCGCTGGAACACTTTCCGCCGCGTGCTCTTCACCGAGGAACGCGACCCGGATCAAAAACTGAAGTTGATGCTTTTCATGACCCCGCCGCTGCTCGTCGGGGTGACGCTGCGGCTGGTAGGGTATCCGTATCAGTTTGCGGACCTTTCGCTCGAAGGCGCTTTTCTCATGGGGTTGCTGGGTGGCCGCGTGGTTGGACCGATTGGCGGGGCAATTATCACGATTCCTGCGCTGATCAATCACGAGTGGCTGGCAATGCCGGCCGCTGCGACGGCCGGCTTACTAGGCGGCTTAATCCGCCAAGCCATTCCCAACAAAGAAGATCTTTGGAACTTTGGCCCATTCACCTTCCTCAACATCCCCAGAGCCGTCGTTCGGCTCCTGAAAAAAGGGCAATTGTCCTGGGAAATGGCTCCGCTCGGCGTGTGCGTGGGACTGGAGTTAGGCCGCGTGGCCCTCGTCCAAGCCACCAAGCCCAAGTGGCTCTTCGCGATTCATCCACAGTGGGACTGGTGGCTCGGCTTGACAGTCATCGCCACTCTAATGTCCGTAGCCGCCCCGCTGAAAATCTGGAACAACACGCGCATCGAAATGAACCTCGAGCGCCATCAGCAACTCTTGCTGAAAGCCCGCATGGACGCGCTCTCCCGCCAAATCAACCCGCATTTCCTTTTCAACACCCTGAACACCGTCTCCGCTCTAATCCGCTTCGATCCCGACAATGCCCGCGGCGTGGTCCTAAAACTCAGCAACATTCTTCGTCGTCTATTGCGCAAGCACGAAACCTTTGTCCCGCTCCGCGAAGAGCTGGATTTTATCGACGACTATCTCGATATCGAAGTCGCCCGCTTCGGCCGCGACAATCTCGACATCATCAAGCATATCGACGAAGAAACCCTCGAATCCTTCGTCCCCAGCATGCTTCTGCAACCCATCGTCGAAAATTGCCTGAAACACGGCCTCGCGCCCAAACTCGACGGCGGGAAAATCCAGCTGCGCACCACAAATCGCGACGGCCGTCTGCACATCGAAATTGAAGACAACGGTGTCGGTATCTCCGAAGAAAAAATGCCCCACGTCTACGTCGAAGGCATCGGCCTGAGCAACGTCCGCGAGCGCCTCCGCGTCCTCTACGGCGCCGATTTTCATCTGCAAATCGAAAGCCGCACCGGCCAAGGCACCCTAATCAGAATTGACATCCCCGAACTAGTCTCCGCCATGCAAACAGTCGGCTAGAAAGTGCGAACCGAAGTTAGGGGATAAGCGTGGGGCGTGTACGATTGTTGAGGCGGTAGACTGAGAAGTCGCCGCGGTTTACCGTAAAGATCTTCGGGAGGCCTTCACGCTCCGCCACGCGCACGAGCGCAGCGTCGGCGAGATCCATCGGGCGGTTGGCGTACCTCCGCATGAGTTCGCGGATCCGAGGAATGTCGCCAGCGTCGAGGGAGAGCATAAGGACCACGCTGCGGTGGAGCATTTCCCAGAGGGCTTCCTGTGCCAGCGGTAGATCAGACAACAGGTACATTGCCGATCAGATCCTTCATCGCCTCATAAGGCGAAGTGACCGGTTCCTGGCGGTTCGCCCATGCCGCAATCGCCTGGCGAATGACTTCCGAGACGGGAGAGCTGCTTACGCCGTGCCAGCCGCGCAATGCGCTGACGCGTTTTTTCATCTAGCCGAAGAGTGAGTGGGGATGCCATGATTTGTCTTGATTTTTATTCTGTTGTATTACGCTGTGTAATACAAGCAGAGGCGCGAAAGGTGCCTGGTCTGAGCGTGCTTGTAGTGTTCCGGTAGTTTCATCGGACGGTGGCAAACCTCCTGCTATTCTCGCGTATTCCTACTTCTTCGGATTCAAAAGCGCCTGGTAAACCGCCGGCCGACTCTGATACTCGACGGCAGGGCTGTCGGGCCCCAAAACACGCTGCACCATGCCGATGAAGACGACATCATTCGTCGGGTCTATCCAGAACCACGTGCCCGCAGCTCCGTCCCAAAAATACGTACCGTGTCCATCGGGCAGGTTGGCCTCGGCAGGGTCGAACTCCACTGCGCAATCGTAGCCATACCCCAACCCCGGCCGCATCACTTGGGCGCCGATGGCAAACTCGCCGGTCAAAAGACTCGGCGCAAGATGGTTCGTGCTCATCAATTGCACCGACGCTGGCGCTAGAATCCGTACGCCATTCAGCTCACCTCCGTTGGCCAGCATCTCGGCAAACCGAAAATAATCTTCTGCCGTGGTCACCGTGCCGCCGCCTCCCGAGGGCATTCCCGGCTGCTCTGCGTATTCGCCGCCGAACCCCGGCGCCGGCACCACTTCGCCTTTTTCATTGCTGCGGTAGATCGTTGCAAAGCGTCCGCGCTTGTCGGCGGGCACGACGAAGCCGGTATCTTTCATGCCCAGCGGTTTAAAGATATGTTCCTGCATGAAATCCGGCAGCGTTTGCCCCGACAGCTTTTCTATGATGTAACCCTGAATATCCATCGAAGCGCTGTAGACCCACTTCGTGCCCGGCTGGTACGCCAGGGGAATCTTGGCCAGCTTGTCGATAAATTCCCGTAGCGACTTCGACTGCATCACGCCAGCTTTCTGATACGCCTTGTCCACCGGCGTGTTGCCGAAAAAACCGTACACAAAGCCCGCGGTGTGCGTCATCAGCTCCTGCACGGTTGGCGGATGTACCGGCTCCTCCAGAATCATGTTTCCCGCGGCGTCCACCCCTTTGCACACTTTCAATTGCGCAAATTCCGGAATGTATTTCGAGATTGGGTCCGACGGCAGCCACTTCCCCTGCTCGTAGAGCAGCATCATGGCCACGCCGGTCATCGGCTTGGTCATCGAAAACGCGCGAAAGATCGTGTCGCGCGTCATCGGCGCGCCGCTAGCGGCATCTCGCATTCCATACGTACGGTAGTCAATGACTCTGCCGTGGCGGGCCAGCAGCGTCACTGCGCCAGGAAGCTGCTTCTGATCCACCACCTGCTGCATAAGCGCGTGAAGCCGCTCCAGCCGCTCCGAAGAAAATCCCACCGATTCCGGCTTCGCCAACGTCGTATCGATAGTCGCGGGTCCATTGCTCGCCGGTTGTTGCGCCACAACCTGCGCTACGCCACTCGCAAAAAACAGAACGACTCCGATGGCCGCTGCGAACCGTGAAGTGAGTGCCTGCATCGTAATTTTTCTCCTCGTCCGTCATCAACGCAACGTACGCCCTACATCCTTGCACAGGGCCGCACATTATCGCCCTAATTGGCGCTTGCGCACCAGCTGCCTTTGAACCAGAGCCTCCCGAGTTCGCGCCCCCTCCGGGCGCGTTCGTGAGCTGTTTTCTATGACTTCCGTCCCTAGCCTTTAGTTCGATTCGAACTCAAACCTCGCTCTCCGCTCGAAATGAAAACGATTTGGGTGGCTTCACTTGGACAGATTCCGAATAGGCGCCAAGATTCAGTTACACTTTAGTGCAGTGAAAACCGGACGGCGATGCTCACAGAAGCGAAGTCAGTAATCCCGTGGTTCGCTGCGGCTGCCGCTCTGCTCCTGCCCATCGTTCTGACTCTTTGCATCCGGTGGGCTGCGCTGCGAAGTCCCGAAGCAGAACAAAAGACCATCTGGACCGCTTATCGAGGATTCGCTGGCGGTATTCTCGCTGCGACAGTGGCCGGTTGGTGGGTGATATGGGACATATTGGGGCGCTATGACCTCAATTCCATAGTCCCCTCGAATTCGCCGGGGGCGGCTAACACATCTGTTGCGGGGACCCTGCTGTTTTCGGTACCGCCTGCTATGAGTCTAGGTATCTTTCTGTTCCTCTGCTACAGGGCCGACCAGCGCATCTTCCGGCTGAAGTGGACAATTGCTAACGCGGTGCGGCAAGCATGGTGGAGATTGGTGAGCTTTGTCATTCCATTATTGCTTGTCGCAGCGGGCTTCGAGACCATCCTCGATAGAGAATTCAGAGGAATCGCATGGCTTCTCGTTGCTGGAGTCATCTCGAAGGTCGGAACGGGGTTTCTGAGGCGAGCAGAAGGAATGAGGTTCAATGCGCTAAAATCAGGTGAACTTCGCAACAGAGCGCTCAGCATGGCTAGCAGAATGGGAGTGACGCTCAACAGGGTTTACAGTGTCCCCGCCGGAAAAGGGCACTTGGTCAATGCCTACGGCATGTCAAATGCAATAGCACTCACCGACAACTTAGGGAAATATCTAACCAAGATGCAATTAGAGTTTGTCATAGCCCACGAACTGGCACACGTTAAGCTCAAACACGTACGCAAATATTTACTGTTGGTGTTCGCGATTTTCTCAATCATGACCCTTTTGCTTTCTTGCTTTCCACAACGAGCGATGCCTTTTCGCCCGCCGCTTCAACTCTTCGCCATGATGGGGCCGCTCGTGGCCTTGTACTATTGCTCGCGACGTTTTGAGTATTCTGCGGACGGAGAAGCGATTGATTTTACCGGTGATCCAGAAACGGCTATCCTCGCTCTGGCCAATCTTCGCCAAGGCAAAGGATTGTCTGCCGGATACGGCAAATTCACGGAATTGTTCGCGACACACCCTACTTTCGCGCAAAGGATTTATGCAATTACCAACGGTGGACATATATCCGCTGACCGCTTGACCGACATTCTGAAAGGGGTCGGGATGTCTCTACCCCGAAGCCGAAGCCTATAGATGCGGGCAAGGATTCTTGAAAGCTAAACCCAAGCGCTGGCAAAGTTAATTACGGAAAACGTACCATAGATATCGCTCGTTCGACTCAACCGCGTTTTCTGCGGCGGGATTCTTGCCTGGATCCCTTCGCGCTTTTGACTCGCGGTTTTTCGACCGAAGTGGCTGCTTCCATTGGAGATTTCTGGGCGAGGCGGTTGGGAGCAGCAAGCTGCCAGGCTGCCGCCAGCGCGCGACGCATCGTAGTCTTCTTGGCGGCTTTAAGGTTGACGCTCGTGCAGCCTTGGCGTCCCCAAGCTCCGGTTACCGGAGAGAAGACCTCTGGTTCGGCGCGCATTAGCATTTCCTGCTCGACGGGAGTCACTTTCACCATGGCCCGTTCTTTGTTCGGGTAACTTAGCGTCGCGAAGATCTTTCCCGCAACGCGAAAGTCTGGATGGTTCATGTGTGCGCGTTCAGCGGTTTCTGGAAAGCTCAGCGCCAGTTTGCGAAAATCATTGGGAGTCACCGTGCACCTCCTGCGGGCCACCGTGCCGCACAGATGGTATTCCGGCGCGACCGATTTTCGCAATGGAACCAAACAACGACCCGGTCAGCCTTCTCCATCTTCTCGAAGCCGCCGCATCAGCGCCCGTAAGCGAACGATGGCATAATCCTGTGCGCAGATTCTGATGAGACTTCCAGATAAGAACACGAGGAGCGATGAAGGCCGCCGTATTGCATGAATTAGGCAAGCCTCCCCGCTTCGCGGATTTCCCCGAGCCATCCGCGGGCCGCGAAGAAGCCATCGTGCAGGTGCGCGCGGCATCGCTGAAGGCTGTGGACAAACAGCTTGCCGCCGGCACTCACTTCGCCAGCCCTCGCGAGTTGCCAGTCATCTCGGGTACGGAT